>JACXTT010010159.1_pt1 | contig 12742 bp, 12 predicted proteins | sample 9270951 | NCBI WGS metagenome assembly JACXTT01 (sample SAMN15532306, study PRJNA645909) | rock metagenome | isolation source: weathered quartz diorite | place: Puerto Rico | collected 2017-06-21 | reverse complement strand
TTCACCCTCATCGAGCTGCTGGTCGTCCTGGTGATCATCGGCATCCTGCTGGCGATCGCCGTCCCCTCGTATCTCGGCTTCAAGGACCGCGCCAACAAGAAGGCCGCGGCCGCCGACGTCCGGTCGGCCATCCCCACCGCCGAGGCGTACTACTCGGACAACAACACCTACGTGGGCATGACGACCACCAACATGAAGGCGATCGACTCCGGTCTCAGCACCGCGATCAACAAGGTCAGCGGCCTCACCGCCACGGCCTACTGCATCCAGGCCACGGTCGGCGGCTTCAACTACAAGGTCAGCGGCCCGGGCGGCACTGTCACCAGCGGCACCTGCCCGTAAGCGAAGCACTGCGGTACACGACTCATCGAGAGGCGCGGGCAACCGCGCCTCTCGTCGTCGTGGGTGATCGATCACCCACAAGATCACCAATTCGGGGCTATCGCGGAGGCGCCCACACGGCGATATCGCGTCTGTTCGGTTGCAACCACCCCGGAAGGAGCGCACCCAGATGCATCTCGCAACCAAGCTGCGGCGGCGGCTCGCGAGTGAGGAGAGCGGTTTCACCCTCATTGAGCTGCTGGTCGTCCTGGTGATCATCGGCATCCTGCTGGCGATCGCCGTCCCCTCGTATCTCGGCTTCAAGGACCGCGCCAACAAGAAGGCCGCGGCCGCCGACGTTCGCGCGGCGATCCCCACCGCCGAGGCGTACTACTCGGACAACAACACCTACGTGGGCATGACGACCACCAACATGAAGGCGATCGACTCCGGTCTCAGCACCGCGCTGCTCGCGCCCGCGACGCTGACCGCGACGACGTACTGCCTCGAGGCGGTCGTCGGTGGCTTCCACTTCCACGTGAACGGCCCCGGCGGAACCGTCACGAACGGCATCTGCTAAGCACGTCAACGGCAACACACACGTCCAGGCGAGGGGGCGCACACGCGCCCTCTCGTCGTTCAAGGAAAGCCCGGCGAACGCCGACAGGGAGATGAGATGGCTGTCGACGCTGCATCGCTTCCGTCTCGCGCACCACAGCGAGGGCTGGCCGCGCGGGTAAGGGCGGTGCCCAGCCCCGCGGTGCTCGCCGCGATGATCGGCGCGAGCATTGCGTCACGGGTCCTCGCAGCCCTGCCCCACGCAACTCCGCGGACGTTCCCGGACGAGTACATCTACGCGGCGCTCGCACGCTCGCTTGGCCACGGCCGCCTCGAGATTCGCGGCAGCGCGCCCCATTTTCCGGCCCTGCTCGAACCCCTGCTCGCCGCACCGCTGACGCTCGTCGGGAGCGTCGAGACCACCTTCCGGTTGACACAGGCGATGCATGCCGTCGCGATGTCGCTCGTCGCGATTCCGGTCTTCCTGCTCGCCCGGCGGCTGGGACTGCCTCGCTGGCAGCAGCTCGGCTGCGCCGCGGTCGCCCTCGCGCTGCCGGAGTTCGTCTACACGTCTTACATCACGGCCGACGCGCTCGCGCTACCGCTCGCGGCGGCGGCGATTTACGCGGGCGTGGTTGCGCTCGAGCGACCGACCCGCCGAAGCCAGGCTGCGTTCGTCTCGTTCGCAGCGCTCGCGACCCTCGACCGCGTCCAGTACGTCGTGTTGCCCGTTGCGTTCATCGTCGCAGCACTCGTCGTGCGCCGCGCTCGGATAGCGCAGACAGCCCGAGCGTACGGCTTCACGATCGCGCTGCTCGCGGCGCCGGTCGTCGGCGCCCTCGCCCTCGGGCCGCGGCGCGCACTCGGCTACTACCACGGTGTTCTCGACCTCGGCGTCCCGGCCGGCTCGATCCTCCACTGGATCGCCGTTGACGCGATGATGCTCGTCTTCGCGTGCGGTGTCATCGCGGTGCCCGCCGCGCTCTTCGGCCTGGTCATGGGGATCGTCAGGCCGCTGACGCCGGCGGAGGGAGCGTTCGCTGCGTTGGTGACTGCGCTCGCTCCATTGCTCCTGGTCGAGGTCGGACTGTACGCGGCGAGCGGAACCGAGCGCTTCCAGGGTCGGTACCTCGAGTCGCTTCTTCCGGTCGCACCGCTTCTCTTCTGTCTCGGCATGCGTCGGCTGGAGATTCGCGCAGAGCGAACCGTCGTCGGTTGCATCGCGTTCGGCATCGTCCTCATCGCGGCGCGTGTGCCGCTTTCGGGATACATCGTGGGCGACAACAAGCAGGACTCGCCGCTGCTCCAGGCCGTGTCGCAATTGCAGCAGCACGTCGGCATCTCCGACGCCTCGCTGATCGCGTCCGTCGCCGCGAGCTTCCTCGCGGTGATCGCAGGCCTGATCGCCTGGAAACCTCGGGTGGGCACGGCCGTCGGGTTGATTCTCGCGTTCGCGGCGCTCGGCGTGACGTCGGGCACAGCCGTTTCCTACGACGCCCAGACGTCGAGGCGGGCGCTACGTACGTATTTCCCGCAGGATCGCCGTTGGGTCGACCACGCCGGCATCGGAAAGGTTGCAGTGCTCGTGACGCCCAGCGCGCTGCGCGGCGCCGTCTCGGGAACGCTCTTCTGGAACACGAGCGCGACACAGCTGCTGCAGATGAGAGGCGCGCAGGATGTCGACGCATTCGGCTCCACGCCCGTCCGCGTTCGTCGCGACGGAGCACTGCTGGTCGACGGAGCTCCGTACCGCGGCTCGCTGCTGGTGGAGGAGTACGCCAACAGTGCCGCACTCGACGGCGCCACGCTGGTGACCCGCACGCTGACGACGTCGCTCTGGCGTCCGGCCGGGACGCCGCGGCTCGTGTCGTTCGTCAACGGACGCTACTTCGACGGTTGGTTCGGCTGGAAGGGGACGGTCACCGTCTGGCCGGGCTCGACCGGACATCGCACGGGAGCTCTGTGCATGACCTTGCACATGCCCGCCGGCGGGAACGCCGTCATCGACCTGACGGCCCCCGGCGTGCACCGCAGCGTGCCGATGCCGAGCGGAACATCCCGGAAGCTGTCCTTCCCGATCGACACGGCGTCGCCCTGGCGCCTCCAGCTGGCGGCGCGTCGCCCGATCTTCCTCGCGGACGGCCGACTCGTCTCGGTGCAATCGTCGGTTCCGCGCTTCGTTGACCGTAAAGCTTCGAGCACCACCTGCCGATAGGACTCGTGTGACCACCACACTCTCGCCGCCAGTTCGTCTCCTGGCCATCGTCGGCGTCCTCGCCGTCGTCGGCCTCGGGTTGCTGCTGTTCGCGCACAATCGCTCGGCCTCGAGCTCTGCCGGCTCATCGCCGTCGATCACCCGCACGCACACGACTCCCACCCACGTCACCCCCACGTCGAAGCCGGTCGTCAAGCCCACTAGGCCGAAAGTCGTGCTGCTCCCCGGCCTCCCCCAGCCGGTTGCGCATGCCCTTCGCAACTCCAAGGTCGTTGTCGTCGTCCTCTTCGCGCACGGCGCAACGGGCGACGGATCGGCCGTCGATCAGGCGCGTACCGGAGCGAAGTCGGCGCATACGGGCTTCCTCGCCGTCAACGTCGCGAACGAGCAGAGCGCCCGCACGCTGGGCACGTTCGCCGGCGCGGCGACGGCGCCCCCGGCGGTTCTCATCGTGAAGCGCCCGGGCAAGATCGTGAATCAGTTCAGCGGTTACGCCGACAGCGAGATCATCGCTCAGGCAGCGCTGAACGCTCGCACCGGTTGAGCCTGGCCTTTCCAGATCGCGGAGATGAACCGTTGGCGTCCGGCTACCTTTTCGCCTACGAGGCCCGCAAGGAAGGTCGAACGGTCGTCCTTCTTCGTGGCATCCAGGACGTGAACGGCGCGGTCACCGTCGAGACGGAGATCCTCCCGGTCACCGCCCCGCCGAACACCGACCCGCAGATGCAGCCGTACACCTTCGCCACGCGAGAACAGGCAGCGCGATTCGTCGACGAGGCTCTGCTCGCGTTGGAATACCTCGGCTGCACGCTCGCTGAATAGCCGTTAGAGAGTTACCACTCGGGCGAGCTCTTCGAGCGATGTCAGCCCGGCCGAGACCTTCGCGATCCCGTCGTCCCAGAGCGAGCGCATGCCGTTCGCCATCCCCTCGCGCTCGATCTCGTCACGGCTCGCACCCGCGGAGGCAAGCTTCTCGAGCTCGTCGTTCATGACGAGCAGCTGGAAGATGCCGATCCGTCCGCGATAGCCCGTACGGTTGCAGCGCGGGCACCCCACCTTGCGATAGAGCACCATCCCCTCACGCTGAGCGGCCACTTCCGGCGTGATACGCGCGGCTGCCAGCTCCTCGGCCGTCGGTACGTACATCTCGCAGCAGTTGGTGCAGAGCTTGCGTGCAAGCCGCTGAGCGAGAACGGCCGAGACGGCGGAGCCCACGAGAAACGGCTCGACCCCCATCTCGGCAAGGCGTGTCACGGCTCCCGGAGCGTCGTTCGTGTGCAGCGTCGACAGGACGAAGTGACCCGTCAATGCCGATTCGATCGAGATCTTCGCCGTCTCCGCGTCACGGATCTCGCCGACCATGATCACGTCCGGGTCGGAGCGAAGGATCGTCCGTAGAGCAGCTCCGAACGTGAGGCCGGCGCGATTGTTGATCTGCACCTGGTTGATACCGGTCAGCCGGTACTCGACCGGATCCTCGACCGTGATGATGTTGATCTCCGGCCGGTTGATCTCCGCCATCGACGCGTACAGCGTGGTCGACTTACCCGAGCCGGTCGGTCCCGTCACGAGCAGCGCGCCGGTTGGCTTGCGGATGATCTCGCCGATTTTCTGCCGCATGACCTCGGAGAGGCCGAGCGACTCGAGCGTCGGCGTCTTCCGCGACTTGTCGATCAGCCGCATGACGACCTTCTCGCCGTCGACGGTCGGCAGCACCGCAACGCGGATGTCGAGGAGCCGGCCGACCGACCGCGCGTTCAGCGAGATGCGCCCGTCCTGGGGCTTGCGCCGCTCGGCGATGTCCAGCTTGGAGAGGACCTTGAGCCGTGTCGTCACGCCGTTCGCCATCCGCTTGGGGATGCGTTGGGCTTCGGTGAGGACGCCGTCGACACGCACCCGCACCGTGAGTGACTCCTCCTGCGGCTCGAAATGGATGTCGCTTGCGCCGTCGCCCGCGGCCTGCATGATGATCGAGTTCACGAGTCGGACGAGCGGGGCGTCGGAGACCCCGTCCTCCGCCTCGAGGTCCTCCTCATCGTCCTCGGACGTGTACGCGATCTCGTCGAGGACCGACTGCGCCTCGTTGAACTCGGACATCCGGGCGATCCGCGCGACCTCGACGGAGATGTCGTCTCGGCTCGCGACGCAGAGATCGATCGCGTAGCGCGTGGCGAGGCGTAGCTCGTCGATCCCGTGAATGTCTCCCGGATTCGCAACGGCGACCTTCAGTCGATCACCTGCGATCGCGATCGGGACGGCGCCGACGCGCTGCAGCGTCCGGACGGGCACGAGCTCGGCGACCTCGGGCGGCACGGCTGTGCGTGAGATGTCGGCGAACGGGAGGTTGTAGCGTCGAGCGAGAGCCATCGCGACGCCTTCGGGGATGGCGACACCCTCTGACTCGAGGGCCTCGGCGAGCGAGCCTGTGCCGGCACGGCCGCGCGCGGCGGCGAGCCGGTCGCGTCCGACGAGCTGTGTGACCGAGAGGAGATCGGCGACCAGGTCGGCGACCGTGCCGAACTGCTCGCCCGCGCCCCGCATCGACGCACCGCCGGCCGCGTCCGAGCCCGACGCGGGATTGGCGTGTGTGCGCAGCGGGCCCGAGGACTCTGAACTCACCTTCGCTCCCTCGATCGGGGTATCGGCAGGAGGAATGCCCGAGTTGAGGCTCCTGACCTCCGACACCTCACCGGGTCAGACCCAGATACCAGTCGAGAAGTCCCGGGCCGGCCAGCAAGGCCACGATCGCTCCGAGCGCGAGGAACGGGGCGAACGGGATCGCCACATGGCGGGCGCGGACACCCTTCGTCGCGAAGAGCGCTGCCGCCGGAACAAGGGCGGAGAGAAAGCCGATCATCAAGCCGACGGTGACGTCACGGCCGAGAACGGCCCCGAGCAGGAGCGCGAGCTTGACGTCGCCCATTCCCATCCCGCGCGGGTACGCGATCGCCGCAACGAAGAGGAAGAGAGACGCACCGAACGCAGCGAGCGGCCACTCGATGCTCGGCTCCCGTGCGATCTGCGCGAGCAACGCGACCGCAGCCGCAGGCAGGACGATCCGGTTCGGGACGATTCGGTGCTCGAGGTCGATCGCGGCGATGACGACGAGGACGATGCAGAAGCCGGCCGCGACGGCGCCGTGTGCGCTGGCCCCGAACCTCAGTCCGCAGGCGACGACGAGCAGCGCCGTAACGAGCTCGACCGCGACGTAGCGCGGCGAGATGCGCACGCCACAGCTCCTGCAACGCCCGCGAAGCAGGAGGTACGACAGAACCGGAATGTTGTCCCGCGGGGCGATCGCCGCGCCGCAGCTCATGCATGCCGACCCCGGCCGGACAAGCGAGCGCCGCAGCGGCACTCGGGCGGCGACGACGTTGAGGAAGCTACCGATGGCGAGGCCCGGGCCGGACAGGGCAGCAGCGAGCGCGAGGTTCACGGTGCCGCCGCCCGTGTCAGCAGCGGTTCGCGTTGCGGACCGCGATCTGATCCTGCAGCTCGTACCGCTCTTTCGGGAAATTGACCGGATCGAGCGCGACGTTGATGTCGAACGAGACGGTCGGAAGGTTTCCGCTCGAGCACGTTTTCGGTGTCGGCCAGAGGTTGCCGATCCAGCTCGACGGCGACCCGGAGGCCGCCGTGTCGACCGGCCAGCCGGACGGCGGTATCGCCACGTAGTCGACCTGGAACGTCGAGGCGCTCGTCGATCCGCATTCCGTCGCGTCGGTGCCGATGTAGCGGTAGAGCACGAAGCGCGTCGTGCTGGCCGAGTAGGGCACCGTGCACCACTGGACGCCCGAGGACGTATCGCCGGCGGGGATGACGCCGGGGCACCAGCCGTCCTGGCCCTGGTGGTTCTCCGCGAGTGTGAGGGTGAAGCCGCCGTATGCGTTCTGGTTCACCTGAGGCACCGTGTTGCTGGCGCAGTGCACGTCGACACGAAGCCGCTGCAACGCAATGCGCGCGTTCGCATAGGCCTGCTCGCGGCGCGTCTGGTCGACCTCGTGGCGCAGGCCGGTGGTGAAGCTGCCGACGAGCGCGGCGAGGACGATGCCGAGGATCGTCATGGCGACGATCAGCTCGACGAGCGTGAAGCCGTCCGCACGCCGTAGGCGCCGGGCGGCCAACTGGTAGACGTTCGAGATCCGCATCGCCACACGCAGCATCGGCATCCCTCCGCTCTCGCTTTAGCCCGCAGTCATCCGGGGGATGTCGCTGCGAGATCCCTCCGAAGGGTGACGAACGATCCGCGCAACCTGCCGACTGTGAGCGGGAATGGGCGTGCAGCCGTCGACGAGAGCATCCTGGGGTCGAAACCGGCGTCGACGCGTACTCGAGCGTGCCGGTGACGAGCGCGGCGTGTCGCTCGTGCTGTCCCTCCTCATCGTCGCCGCACTGTCGATCTCGACCGCTGCACTGGCGACGCTGATCACGTCGAACGAGCACGCCTTCGGCCGCGACCGGCAGGAGACGCTGGCGTTCAACACCGCCGAGGCGGGTCTGAACTACTCGATCTCCTACCTCGCCCAGACGACTGACCCGAACGGGTCGGCGGCGATCGGCACGCAGGAGCCGTCGCAGGGCTCGTACACCCCCTTCACCGACGTTGCGCCGGCGACCGTTCACAACTTCAGCAACTCCGGCACGCCCGCCGGAACGTTCACCGGCCAGTGGTGGGCGGAGAAGGTCGGCACGCATCAGTGGAAGATTTGGGCGTCGGGCACGTCTCCCGACACCATGGTTCTCCGCGAGCTGCAGACCAAGGTCGTCTCCAAGACTGTCCCGGGCACCGTCGTGCCGGCGTCGCTCGCGTGGTCGTACGGCCTGTTCGTCGCCAACCCGAATGGCTGTTTCTCGCCTCAGGGAACGGCGAACCTCAACATCTCCATCTACGTCAACGGCGACATCTGCATCGGCGGCAGCGCCGGCATCCAGGAGCCGGGCGGAGCCCCCGGCGGCACCCTCGAGGTCTACTCGACCGGCAAGGTGAGCGTCACCGGTAGCGCGTCGATCGGAACGTCGAGCGCCCCGATCGCAAAGCTGACGGCGCCGAACGGCTGCACCGACGGCTCGGGCAAGAAGGCGGCCATCTGCAACACCAGCAACACCACCCACGTCTGGGCGAACAACCACGTCTCGGCGTCTTCGAACCTCACCAAGCCCGTTCTGGTGCCCGACAGCGTCTACGCCATGGCCGACTGGCACAACGGACCGGTGTGCACCGGCTCGGCGCCGGTATTCGACAACAACGGCACGCGCAACACGAGCGCCCCGGGCCCCGACCTGACGCCTTCGGGCTCCGACTACAACTGCACGATCTACGCAACGTCCGCGCACACCGGGTCGCCGGTGGGCACGATCTCGTGGAACCACACCACGAAGAACCTCTCGGCGACCGGCACGATCTTCTTCGACAGCGACTTCAGCACGGGCATCGGGCCGGCGCAGTACACGAACGGCACGAACGCCACGTTCTACTTCAACGGAACGGTGACGGTGAACGGCAACTCCTCGCTGTGTGGCTATCCCGCCGTCGCGAGCGGCAGCAGCTGCTCGGGTACATGGAACCCGAACAGCGCCGCAATCGTGATCGCTGCCATCAACGCGTCCAACTCCTCGCCCGGTTGGAAGGCGAACGGCAACGCGGAGTACGACGTCGCCGCCTACGTCGTGGGCCTCTACCAGAACAACGGTACGGCGAAGGTCGTCGGCCCGGTGATCACCGATCAGGCCAATGTGTCGGGAACGGGTAGCTCGAGCGATCCTCTCAACCCGCCTCCGAGCTCGCCGGGCGCCTCCTACACGAATCCCGGCGCCACCACCTGGGGCGTGATCCCGGGTACCTGGGCGCAAGTCAAGCCGAGCTAGCGCTCCAGTCGCGGAGTCGTCCTGCCGATGACGCACTACATGAGGCGACGTATCAACCGGCTGATCGGGCGGCTGCGCGACGAGTCGGCGACGATGCTCGTCGAGCTGCTGATCTCGATGACGTTCCTCGCTGTCGCCGTCGGGGCGCTCATCTCCGTCTACTCGGCGAGCCTGTTCTCGCTCAGGCACTCGAGCATCGAGGGCAATGCGCTCACGCTCGCGGACAAGCAGATGGAGACGTTCAAGACGCTGCCCTACACGTCGATCGCGATCGACACGTCCACGGTCCCGGGCAGTGGGCTGTATGTCACATCACCGCCTCCGAACCTCACCTCGAGCCAGCAGGCCGCCATCACGAGCGGCCAGGTCGGCGGAGGGACGGTTCCCGCCACGCAAACCGTGACCGGCGCCGACAACCGCACCTACGAGATCGACACCTACGTCTTCAAGACGAGCGCGGCCAGCGGCTACGAGGAATACGTCCAACCCACGGTCGCCGTACGCCTCGTGACGGGAGGCGTCGCCGGTTCGATTCGCGCCCAGTCGACGTCGGCGTTCGACTCGGCGTCAACCCACGCGCCTCCCTCGTAGCCTTCGCCCCTAGTCTTCCCTCGTAGTCTTCCTCGACGGCGGCGGAGTCAGCCGATGTTCGGTGCTTGAATTCCTTGCGCAAGCTGTGCATCGCCGCGAAATCCGCCGTTTGGTCAGATTTGGTCAGATTCGCACAGGCGCGAATGGTCTCGCTACGTCTATGAAGGCGCCAAGTCGGTGTGGCTTCACAAGCCGGTGGACGCGGGTCGCTCGCCGCACCTGGGTCGCGGCCACGGCAATCGTCGGCTCGATTGCCATGGTTGGTACCGCAGACGCGGGCGGCCCGGGAGCATCAGCAGCGCGCACGGCGTCTGGTCGCTGTCCCCCTCTGCCGCCGCGCGCCGTTGTGCACACGATCAGGAAGCCTCGCTGGCTCCCGCGGACTCTCGTGACGGAATACTTCCCGGTACGCGAAAGCTGGTTCCAGGGGCAACCCGTCTCCGCTCCCGGATTGGCGGGCAGGCATCGCGTCGATTGGCTCTACGGCCCACAGGGCGTCGCGATGAACGGTGAAGGGATCGGCCTGGACGGCCGTGTCTACCACTTCGCCGGGCCGTACGACCTCAGCTGGGTCAATGTCCGCGGATTGGCGACGCTGCCGTGCTGGAACGGTCGCTGGACGCGCGGCTTTCCAGCCTGGTACGGCGCCGGCTGGCGCAACGCGCAAGGCCAAGAGACGTTCCCGCTGGCGGCCGGTGGCTGGTCTAACGGCCGGCCGCTTCGGCTCGGGCGCACGGCCAACCCGTCGCGGTTTGCCCTCGGGCCGTCGCTTAGACTCGCCTATTGGAAACGTGTGGCCGTCGACCCACAATTGATCCCGCTCGGCAGCCGCGTGTTCATACCCATCTACTGCCGGACTCCTGCTCTCGGCTGGTTCACCGCCGGCGACGTCGGCGGCGCCATTATTGCGCGCCACATCGACGTCTTCCGCGCTCCACCAGCGTCGCTCTCGGACGCGCGCGCCCATTGGAACCAGACCATCTTCGTCGTCCCGCCGGGAACAACGCCCTCGCATAAACCGCACTGCTGACCGGCCCGCGCAGGTCGCGCAGGTGGCTAGCCGCCAGCCTTATCGCGTCAATCGGCGATGGGCCAGCCAGGGCGGATCATCGTGAACCTGTCTCGGACGTGGACGTATTCGCGGTAGCCGAGCCGGGCTATCGGATCGAGCCGCGTCACGTCGACAAGCCCGTCGACGATCACCTCGTCGGCGATGTGAATGCCCACGACCTCGCCGAAGACGACCGTGTTCGGATCGTCCGCGTCCGGCGTGGGAAGCTCAACGTACGTGGTCAGGCGGCACTCGAGATGCACCGGGCTCTCCGCCACACGTGGCGGGGCGACGATGCGCGAAGGGACGGCGGTGAGACCGGCAAGCCTCAACTCGTCGACGCCGTGTGGGGCCGGCGCGCTTGTCAAGTTGACCGCTTCTCGCAGCTCCCACGTTGCCAGGTTGACGACGAACTCCCGGTTCGCGAGAGCATTACGCATCGAATCCTTGTGCGCGCCGTCGCGAGCGTGCGGACCGGTCGTCGCGAACATCACTTGCGGCGGTACGTAGGCGACCGCGTTGAAGAACGAGAATGGCGCCAGGTTGGCGCGGCGCTGCTCGTCGAGAGTCGAGATCCAGCCGATCGGTCGCGGCACGACGATCGCGTTGAACGGGTTGTGCCGTAGCTCATGACCAACGCGTGGCTCGTAGAACACGCTCCTACTATCTCAAGGGCCCGGCACACCGACGCGGCCGCGTCCGACCGGTCAGTTCACCGACGAACCGTGCTAGCGAAGACCGCTGCCGATCGGGGCGAACGCGCTGGGGCTCGGCCGACCGTCTTCGGATTCCTGGTCGGTCTCGCGGGCGATCTTCTCGGCAGCCTCGAGGGCGACGAGGAAGTCGTGCCGGTTGGTCGCGGAGTTCGCCGCCGTCTCGCGGTCGACCCGGCCCGAGAGCACGAGCTCGATCAGCGACTGGGCGAACGTCTGCATCTCGTAGAACTCACCCGACGTGATCGCGTCCTCGATCTCGTCGGGGCGGTTCTCGCGGATCAGGTCGCCGATGCGTGCGTTGTTCACCATCACCTCGACAGCCGGCGCCCGGCCGCCGCCGACGGTGGGCATGAGGCGCTGGCAGATGACCCCGCGAAGCGTTCCCGCGAGGATCGACCGGATCTGCTGCTGCTTCTCCGGCGGGAAGAACTCGATCATGCGACCCAGCGTCTCCGCCGCGTCGATCGTGTGCAGCGTCGAGAAAACGAGGTGGCCCGACTCCGCTGCCTGGAGCGCAACGTGTGCGGTCTCGGTGTCGCGGAGCTCGCCGATGAGGATGACGTCGGGGTCCTGGCGGAGCACGCGCCGGAGCGCCTCGCCGAAGCTGGTGGTGTCGAGGCCGACCTCTCGCTGGTTCACGATGCAGCCCCGGTCGGCGTGGAGGATCTCGATCGGATCCTCGATGGTGACGATGTGCTGGCGCCGCGTCCGGTTGATGTGGTCGAGCATCGCCGCGAGGGACGTCGTCTTGCCCGACCCTGTCGGCCCCGTGACGAGGATCAACCCGCGGTGCTCGCCCGCGAGGCGCTTCACGCCGGGCGGCAGGCCGAGATCCGTGAAGGACGGGATCTGGCTCGGGATCACGCGGAAGGCGAACGAGATGGCACCACGCTGCCGGAAGCCGTTCACGCGGAACCGGGGAAGCGTGGGATGCGAGAACGCGATGTCGAGATCTCCCATCTCCTCGAACGCCTCGCGTCTGCGGGGAGACAGGGCCGTGATCTCGTCGAGCACGGTCTCGAGATCGCTCTCGCTCAGCACCTCAGTGCCGGCCATCGGCTCCAGATCGCCGTCCAACCGGACGATCGGGGGTTGGCCGAGCTTGAAATGCACGTCGCTCGCGCCCGCGTCAACCACGGTCTGCAAAAGAGGTACGAGCTCCACGGAGCAATGATCGGCAACCGGAGGCGCAGGCTTTAGGGCTGTCTTGGTCAGCGGGCAAGCCGCGCGAGGAGCTTCAGCGGCGGTCGCGCAAGGCCGCGCGCCTCGTTCGGGTGACGGACGTCGCCGGCCAGCAGGCCCGCGACGACGCCGAACACCCCCGGGCAGCGTGCCGCCCAGAAGCAGGCCGTCGCGGAGCGGTCCATGGCGCGCTTGGCCGCCCAGGAAGCTGCCGCGTGATGATCGAGCCGCTCGGCGAGGCGC
>JACXTT010010158.1_pt1 | contig 12742 bp, 8 predicted proteins | sample 9270951 | NCBI WGS metagenome assembly JACXTT01 (sample SAMN15532306, study PRJNA645909) | rock metagenome | isolation source: weathered quartz diorite | place: Puerto Rico | collected 2017-06-21 | reverse complement strand
GCGGGTGAGGGCCGATGTGTCTTCGGGGAGGTTGCGAACTTGACCGGTAAGGTTTCCGGCCATGGAGTTGACGGAATCGGGAAGATCCTTCCACTTGCCCGCGACACCCGGTACGTTTGCCTGCCCGCCGAGCCGTCCTTCGGTTCCCACTTCGCGCGCCACGCGCGTCACTTCGCCGGCGAAGCGATTGAGCTGATCGACCATCGTGTTGAGTGTTTCCTTGAGTTGCAGGATTTCTCCGCGCACGTCCACCGTAATCTTGCGTGAGAGATCGCCGCTCGCAATAGCGGTTGCCACTTCCGCGATGTTTCGTACCTGGCCAGTCAGGTTGCTGGCCATGAAGTTCACGTTGTCCGTGAGATCTTTCCACGTGCCACCGACGCCCGGCACCTGAGCCTGGCCGCCGAGCTTGCCTTCGGTTCCTACTTCGCGCGCCACGCGCGTCACTTCGCCTGCGAATGCGTTGAGTTGGTCCACCATCGTGTTGATGGTGTCTTTCAGTTCGAGAATTTCGCCTTTGACGTCGACTGTGATTTTGCGCGACAAGTCGCCGCGCGCTACGGCGGTAGTTACTTCTGCGATGTTGCGCACCTGTGCAGTGAGGTTTCCGGCCATGGCGTTGACCGAATCCGTCAGGTCCTTCCATGTGCCTGCGACGCCCGGAACAACTGCCTGCCCACCGAGCTTGCCGTCCGTGCCCACTTCGCGCGCGACTCGCGTTACTTCTGAAGCGAAGGACCGCAGCTGATCCACCATTGTGTTGATGGCCTCTTTCAACTGCAGAATTTCTCCGCGCACATCCACCGTAATTTTGCGGGAAAGATCACCGCTGGCCACCGCGGTCGCGACTTCAGCGATGTTACGGACCTGACCAGTGAGGTTACTGGCCATGGAGTTGACAGAATCTGTAAGATCTTTCCAAGTGCCAGCCACGCCTGGTACCTGCGCTTGTCCACCCAGCTTGCCGTCAGTACCCACTTCGCGCGCCACGCGTGTCACTTCGGCGGTGAAGACGCCGAGTTGCTGAATCATCGTGTTTACAATGTCGGCAGAGCGGAGAAACTCTCCTTCCAGCGGACGGCCGTCCACGTCCAATCTGACAGTCTGCGTGAGGTTTCCCTGGGCGACCGCCGCGATTGCGCGAGTAACTTCCGTCGTCGGGCGAAGTAAATCATCCACGAGCGTGTTGACGGATGTTTCCATCTCTCCCCAAGCGCCTCTTGACTCATGGAATCGCGTGCGTTCTCGTGTTTTTCCTTCTTTGCCGACGACCTGACCGACTCGCTTTAATTCCTGCGCCATCTGCTGATTGACGGCAGCGATCTCGTTGAATGTGTCCGCGATCTTTCCCGCCAACCCGACCCACGAGCCCGGCAGTCGCACGGAGAAATCCCCATCGCGCATCGTTTGGAGGCTTCCCAGTATCGCAACCAGGTCGGCAGGCGCGGTCTCGACCCCGGAGTGGCCGTTGTTCTTAGGTCTGGCTGCTGCGACAGGTTCACCATTCGAAATCGCCACGGCGTTGCGATCGCTCCTCTTCATACTCGTCTCCTGAACCAACGATCAGTTCGACCTTCTTCCACAATCAACTTGATACGTCGTATCATCCGCCGTCGGGCAAATTTCGATCTCTACCGCCGGGCCCGTGCGCACAACATCGCCCGCAACTTATGGGCCGTGAAGTGAAAGGTATTTGAGCAGCAGTTCGATCTCTGCCGGTCGAGGGAGAGGTCGAGATTGAACCGGTGTCGAAGTGACTTGCCGCGCAAAGAAAATTGTTACCACAGGAGGCTGCAGCTTGACCCTACAGTGTTTCCTGTAGAGGTCCTAAACACCTGGAAAGGTAGATAAGGTCGGAGTTAACGCTTGTTAAACAAGCAGGATACTGAACGGAGGCTTTCGAATTGCCTTGTCGGGCTGTCATGTCCAGCCACGTGCAATCAGCGTTCGGCTCACAAATATCCGGCCCTCATAAACGGCTTGGATGGCTGCTAGGAGGTCGCGACCGGCGTCCGACTTGACGACGTAACCGTGCGCCCCGACACTCAAGGCGTCTTTTGCGATCTGGATTGAATCGTGCTGGCTTAAGAAAATGATCCGTGAGTCAGGAGAAGAGACCCGTAATCGTCTGGCAACCTGAATGCCACTAATTCCAGGTAGGGTAATGTCCAGAAGGACGACAGCGGGATGAAGTTCCTCCGCCTGCTTAACGGCCTCTTCGCCATCAGCCGCTTCGGATATGACCTCTAGATTCGAGTCACTCGAAAGAACCGACCGAATGCCCCTGCGCGCAACCTCATGATCATCAACCAACAAGACCCGAATCAGCCCCATGTCACACGCTTTCACGCTCATTCTACCTCAACGTCATTGGCTCTGTTGAAACTTGGCTCCGGGTGGAATTTCAGGTGCAGAACGCCTTATCTTTAAATCATTGCCAAGTTGTCCGGAGCGATTCCGCTGCAAACTCAAAGCTTTCGTAAAGCACATTATCCCCTCAATCGCCCACCTGCCATAAGGTGATTACCTGATACTACTTTCGTGCGATTTCTTGTGTACGTGCAGCTGACGAGAGTCGGTGTCGAAGCCATACAGAAATTCTGACTCTACAGCATTCACAGTATTGACTGTAATGGCCTTTGCGGACGATAAAGCAAAAGTTCGGTAGTGAAAACTGCCAACCGGATGTGTGGGCTCTCCGAGGCAGTATGCCCACCCAACCGGCATCGCTCCGGTCCATGAGGTGTCTATCATGAACAGGCTACGTATTTTGGTTGCTGACGATCATGAAATTGTCCGCAGAGGGTTGGTCTCTCTCATTAAGACCCAACCTAACTGGGAGGTCTGTGCGGAAGCCGATAATGGCCGGCAAGCAGTCGAGCTAGCCAAGCAGTTGCGACCCGGCATTGCCATTTTGGACATTGGCATGCCCACCCTCAACGGCTTGGAAGCCACGCGTCAGATTTTGCGTGACAACCCGCAAACCAGAGTATTGATTTTGACGATCACGGACACCGACCAAGCGGTTCGCGCTGTGCTGGATGCGGGCGCACGTGGGTTCCTGCTGAAATCAGATGCGGCGCGCGATCTCGTGTCGGCGATTGACGCCCTGCAATACAACAAGACCTTCTTTACTGCCCGGGTCGCCGAAATGGTTCTCTCGGGCTACCGCGGCACTCACGGAGCCCCGAAGAAAGACTTGTTACTTCCTAACTTAACGTCGCGGGAACGTGAGGTAGTGCAGCTCTTGGCAGAGGGGAGATCAACCAAGGAAGTGGCCTCCCACTTGGATTTGAGCGTTAAGACCGCCGAAACGCATCGCAGTAACATCATGCGGAAGCTGGGCCTGCATTCCGTCAGCGAACTGGTGCTCTACGCGGTGCGAAACAATATTATCCAGGTGGCGACGGCTGTTTTGCCGTCGTCGCCTGAACCTATACCAGCGCCAGAATCCGTCGCCGTCCTGAATGGTTCTTCGGTGTGAGCCCGCTCAGGGCAACCGTGATCTGTACGCCTAGTTCATAGTCGGCGGATTGGTGGCTGGCAGATCCCCCGCACCCCATCTAACCATCCGATCGCAGTCAGCATCTTCGAAGCGCACCAACCTACACTATGGTTTCCAACCGAATTCTGCACAAAAAGGAAGCGACGGCCGCCTCCGAAGTCGCAAATCGCGCTGAAATACAGTGGCGACGGCCGCAGGTTGCAGATACATGTGAGGACAACTACAGTTGCCGCCGGATTGAGTATTTTCCACCTTAGCAGTATCTCCTTAACTGTGTATGTAGGGGCTAGCGTTGTGAGTAAAGCAAGATGCCTGTCGCGAGTCACGCTTGTCTTCGCACTGACGCTGCTTTTTATTGGCAGACTATCTCCAGCGTACTGTAGCGCTCAGAGCCTGATCGACCAAGTCCATATTAACCCTCCTAGTGAACCGTCTGTACCGCGGAACGAAGCGGGACAAATTGCCGGGGCACTCCCCACTCATACCACGCCCATCAAGGTGGATGTGGACCTGGTGCTCGTGTCCGTGACAATTACTGACCCCAAAGAGCGATTGGTCACGGGTCTCGACCAAAGATACTTCGAGATCTTCGAGGGAAAAATCCGACAGGAAATCCGGCATTTTTCTTCGGAAGACACGCCCGTGTCCTTGGGAGTGATCTTTGACATAAGCGGCAGCATGAACAGCAAGATCGACCGTGCTCGCGAAGCAGTCATTGAATTTCTAAAGACCTCTAATCCACAAGACGAATTCTTTTTAATCGCATTTGCGGACCAACCGGAAGAACTCAGCGATTTCACGACTTCCGTGGAAGACGTGCAAGCCAAGTTGTTGTACACGCCTCCCAAGGGACGAACGTCTTTGTTGGATGCAATCTACCTGGGCATCACCAAGATGCGCCAGGCTAAATATCCGAAGAAAGCCCTGCTGATCATCTCCGATGGCGGAGACAATCACAGCCGCTATACCGAAGGCGAGATTAAGTCCGTAGTGAAAGAGGCCGACGTGCTCCTTTATGGCGTGGGAATATATGATCACCACCTTTCTACCCCGGAGGAACGACTAGGCCCTTGGCTGTTAACAGACATCACGGAAATTACCGGGGGACGAACCTTTACCGTCGACAATCCCAACATCCTGCCCGCCGTCGCCCGAGCCATCGGGATGCAGCTCCGCAATCAATACGTCATTGGCTACCGACCAAACAACTCGGAGCGAAACGGCAAATGGCACAAGATAAAGGTCAAGCTCAGGGCGCTGAAAGGATTGCCCCCGCTTCGCGTCTCCGCCAAGACCGGATACTACGCACCTTCGGAGTAGATACTTTCCACAAAGACGCCCACCGCAGGTGTGCCTTTGGCTCCGGTACCGCCTTCGGAGAAGCGCCCTTCACGATCTGTCGACTTTGAGTCTCCAGCAGTCCTTCGCCCTCGATTCGGGCCAAGGAGGGCACGCGAAGCCGAAATCGAACTGTTCAGTCTTCGAGCGTTGCGACGCTTCTGAACGCTTTTTCATCTCCGCTTCGCCTGCGTTCCATCCACAAACGGCAATATACTATGCTGCGAGAGAGCTTATGCGCATTCTGCTCGTCGAGGACGAAACGAAGGTGTCCAGCTTTGTCGCGCGTGGCTTGATGGAAGAACGGTTTGCGGTTGACGTTGCGGCAGACGGTCAGTCCGGACTTGAGCTGGCAACCACATATCACTACGATCTGATTATTCTCGACCTGATGCTTCCGAAGATGGACGTCGCCCAGGTCCTTCGTCGAGTTCGAACACAGAACGATCACGTTCCGGTATTGATCCTCACGCGGGTTTCCGGAGCACTCTGACCGATACTCAGGCTATGGCAAGTCAGTATCCTGCTCGCGAATGCGGACAAGTTGCCGGATGCCGTCAAAGCGCTTCTGGCAAGTCCTGCTCCCCAGGCCGTGCCCGCGGGGTTGTCAAGGATGCTCCATAGCCGAGAGGCCATGCTCTCCCGGACTTCACTCTGAATGCAATTTCACCATTCTTTAAGAGCAACTTAATGTGCTTCCGATAACTCTGATATGTTGCTACGGATGACTGAGAGCATGTTGAATCTGGCAAATATTCGCAAGGCAAACTGGAGGGTTGTGGCGGTGGCCGTTATGTGTATACCGTCCCTCGTCTTACTGACGGTCGGACATTGCAATGCTCAGGGCGGTGCACCTGCCATCAGCGTTCAATTGTCATCCGCACCGGAGAATCCCCAGTCGAATACAACGGCGGAGTCACCTCAAGCGATAACTTTCGCGGAGGCGTTGCAGCGAGCGAAAGCGAATAACCCTCAAATGCAAGCGGCATTCACCGCGCTTGGTCTCGCCCGCGAGGATCTGGTGCAAAGTCGGGCGGCCCTGCTGCCGAACGTCAGCTACAACATGCAGGCAATTTACACGGAGCCCACAACGCATGGAAGCAACAACCAGGTCTTCATCGCCAACAATGGAGTTCACGAATACATCGCCCAAGGGAATGTGCATCAGAATCTTTCCCTGCAAACGTTCGCGGATTACGGACGCGCCGCGGCGGCGCAAGCTGTGGCGAGAGCAAAATCTGAAATCGCATTGCGCGGGTTGACGGTCACTGTGACGCAGGCCTACTACGGCTATCTTGCCGCCCAACATAAATATGAAATTGCGCAGCGCGCTAATGAGGAAGCGCAGCGATTTCTGGGGATCAGCCAAAAGCTCGAAAGCGGTGGCGAGGTTGCTCATTCGGATGTCATCAAAGGCCAGTTGCAGACTCAGCAACAAGCGCGGGACTTGCGGGAAGCGGAGTTGGCCAGGAACAAGACTCGCCTTGACCTTGCTGTGCTGATATTTCGGGACTTCAACGAGAACTTTACGATTGTGGACGATCTCACCGCCATCGATCCACTTCCGTCCTATGACGAGGTCACGGTGGCGGGCACTCGGAATAACCCCGATCTTCGTGCTGCGCAAGCCACGCTTCGGCAGGCCAGCCGGGAGGTTACGGCCGCCTGGGGAGGAGTTCTGCCGGCCATCGGCCTCGACTACTGGTATGGAATTGATGCCAACCAGTTTGCTACCAGGAGTGTCGACCCTTTCACCAAGGTCCCCTTCAACAACCTTGGCAGTTCGGCGGCGGCAACTTTGCAACTTCCCATCTGGAGCTGGGGAGCGAACTTCAGCAAGGTGAAGCAGGCCAACCTGCAGAAGAAACAAGCAGTGGTGGAGTTGAGCGCCGCGCAGCGCACTTTGCTGGCGAACCTGCGCTCTTTTTACGATGAAGCGCTGGCCGCGCGGGCTGAGCTCGAGCTGCTTAATCAATCGGCGCAACTCGCAACCGAGAGCCTACGGCTGATCAACCTGCGTTATCAAGGGGGAGAGTCCACTGTCCTGGAAGTCGTGGACGCACAGAATACGCTTACGCAAGCAAGCAATGCGTACAACGACGGGCTCGTGCGATTCCGCGTTGCAATCGCGAACCTTCAGACCCTGACTGGAAAGTTCTGAAGCCGATGAACATTCAACCACTGTTGTCTTTCAAAACAAGCGAGGATGGCCCCTCGCAGGTAAAAGCAATTCTCCGCACTTTCTTATTGCTTTTCCTTGTAAGCCTGATTTCGTGGCTGTTCTCCTCTTGCTCTCACAAAAAGGTCGAAGAGGCCGCAGTCCCGGTCAAAGCCGCCACCGTCCAAAAGACTGCGATTCAACGCGTAGTGACGGCGGACGCGGTGCTGTTTCCGTTGCAACAGGCCGCACTGGTTCCCAAAATCAATGCACCGGTGAAGACGTTTTACGTCAATCGAGGGACGAAGGTGCACAAGGGGCAACTCTTGGCAGTCCTGGAAAATCGAGATCTTGCCGCAGCCCAGGAAGAAAACAAGGGCGCATTTGAACAAGCCGAAGCGGCGTACGTGACCGGAACCTCGGCGGGCGTGCCGGAAGAACTGCAAAAGGCTACCGGAGACGCACAATCCGCGAAAGAACAACTCGATGCAGCTCAGAAGCTCTACGACAGCCGTCTTGATCTATTCAAGCAAGGCGCCCTGCCGCGCAAGGACCTGGATCAGGCCGCAGTCGGCCTCGCGCAGGCGAAGCCGCAATATGAACTCGCGAAACGGCACCTCGATTCCCTTAACGCCGTCGTCAAACAGCAGGAACTGAAGGGGCTGCAGGGGCAACTGTCTTCGGCGAAAGGGAAGTACCAGGGCGCTCAGGCTCAACTCCGCTATTCTGAGATTCGCAGTCCCATTGACGGCGTAGTGACGGACCGGCCGCTCTACCCGGGCGAGATGCCCGCCGCCGGAGCGCCGCTGATGACCGTCATGGACATTTCCCGTGTAACCGCGCGGGCTCATATCCCGCAAAACGATGCCGCCTTGCTCAAGGTCGGGGACAACGCTACGATCGCAGTGCCCGGCCTCGACCAACCGGTTGATGGCAAAGTGATTCTCATAAGTCCCGCGTTAGATCCAAACAGCACCACCGTCGAGGTCTGGGTTCAGGCCAAGAATCCGAAACAGACTCTGAAGCCCGGATCAAGTGTCCGGTTGTCCATGGTCTCCAAGTCTGTACCCGATGCTTTGGTAGTCCCCGCCTCGGCAGTGTTGACCGGAGCCGATGGCGCCACGACCGTCATGGTGATCGCCGCAGACCAACACGCTCATCAGCAGGCAGTTAAGCTGGGAATCCGTCAGGAGGACAAAGTTCAGATCGCTGACGGGTTGAAAGAAGGCCAGCGCGTCGTGACCGACGGCGCCTACGGTTTGCCGGACAACGCCAAGGTATCAGTAGAAGCGCTGGCCGAGGCAGAAAAAGAAGGCGACAAGCCCTCCGCGGGAAAAGAGCCAGACTCCAAAGACTCCAGCGAAGATGAAAAACCATAACGCGGCATCCAGCAGCGGGAAGTCTCGGTACTGGTTCGAGCGTCACGGGCGGTCGGTGATTTTCGTCATCATCACTCTCGCGTTGGTTGGCGGATACCTTACCTTCACTGTGCCGGTTGCCGTTTTTCCAGCAACCAACTTCCCGAGAATTCTGATTGCGGTGGATAACGGCGTGATGCCAATCGACCAGATGATGGTCACGATCACGCGCCCCCTCGAAGAAGCCGTAAACAGCGTGCCGGGGCTTCAGAACGTCCGTTCGATTACGAGCCGGGGTTCGGCTGAAATCGATCTCTTTTTTGACTGGAACGTGGACATGTTCCAGACACTGCAATATGTGAATGCGGCCCTGTCCCGCGTGCAGAGCGAACTTCCTGCCAGCGCGAAAATCGAAGCGCATCGGCTGACGTTTGCCAGCTTTCCCATCATTGGCTACAGCTTTACCTCCGACACCGTGGAACAAACCAGGTTGTGGGAGATGGCGACCTATGAAATCAAGCCCCGCTTAAACCGTCTGGACGGCGTTTCGACGGTGTTGATTCAGGGCGGGCAGGAGCCGGAGTTCCACATCGTCCCCGACCCCGCCAAACTACTGGTGGCGGGCGTCACGGTTCCCGACATCCTGGAGGCGGTGCGACGAACTAACCTGATCGATTCCCCCGGGTTGCTGGAAGAAAACCACCAGCTTGTGCTCGGTCTCATCAGCGGGCAAGTGCGTACTCCACAACAAATTGCCGATGTGGTGCTAAAGACAACCCAGACCGGAATCCCGGTGCACATCGGCGATGTGGCGACCGTCATGTCCGCGGTGAAGCCGGTTTACACGGTGGTTACGGCAAATGGGAAACCGTCATTGCTCATCAACATCAATCGCCAGCCCGACAGCAATACGGTGCAGGTTGCCAACGAAGTGCACGCGGAGATCGAAAAGATTCGACAGACGCTGCCCAAAAGCATCCAGATCCAGCCGTTTTACGACCAGTCTCTCATTGTCAACCAGTCGATCAGTAGTGTTCGAGACGCGATTCTGCTGGGGCTCATTCTGGCGTCCATCATCCTCGTCGTCTTCCTCCGGGACTGGGGCACTTCGATCGTGGCCGGACTGGTAATTCCCGTCACCGTTTCTGTCACCTTTATTGCCTTGAAGATACTCGGTCAGAGTTTCAACCTCATGACACTCGGTGGGCTGGCTGCCGCCGTGGGACTGGTCATCGACGACGCCATCGTCGTAGTCGAAAATGTTGTCCTGCATCGTGACGCTGGGCAGAACCGTCTGGAAGCTATCCAGAGCGCGCTGCGTGAGATTACGAAGCCGCTCATCGGTTCGACGATCACCCCCGTCGTTGTTTTCCTGCCGCTGATCTCGATTGCGGGCGTCACCGGCACTTTCTTCCGGGCTCTGGCGGTCACGATGACCGTGTCGCTATTTACATCGCTCGTTCTTGCGCTGACATGGACTCCCACTCTCAGCCAGTTTTTCATACGGAAGAGGTCAGGAGAGACTCCAGCGGACGCAGAGGTCGAGCACGACGAGGATATAAAGCGACTGCTCGCCGCGGAAGACGCCTCGGTGAGCGGGTTCTTCCTAAAAGTAGTGAACTTCCATGAGAAGTGGCTGCGCCGCGCGTTACAGCATCCCAGGAAACTCGCTTTCCTGAGCATAGCGCTGATCGCACTCTCCTACGGTTGCTACCACTTCCTGGGCTCCGACCTGCTGCCGGAGATGGACGAGGGCGGGTTTGTTCTGGACTACATTATGCCGGCCGGCAGCTCGCTGGCCGAGACCAACCGCGTGATCACACACATCGAGAAGATGCTGCGTGAAACTCCCGAAGTGGAAGGCACTTCGCGCCGTACCGGCCTGCAGTTAGGCTTGGCCGCCGTGACTGAGGCCAACACCGGAGACATCACGGTAAAACTGAAAGACAATCGCAGCCGCGGGATTGATGAAGTAATCGAGGATGTTCGCGCCAGAATCAAAGCGGAAGAACCGGCACTGGACGTGGAGTTCATACAGGTTTTGCAGGACATGATCGGAGACCTCACCAGTGCGCCTGAACCTGTCCAGATCAAGCTCTTTGCTCAGGACCCAGCCCTTCTCGCCGACTGGGCTCCCAAAGTAGCCGATTCAATCGGCAAGATCAAAGGCGTTGTGGACGTGCTCAATGGCATCGATAACACTATCAGTGGTCCGGCCGTTACTTTCCAGGTCAATCCCGGTGTAGCTGCCCGTGCGGGATTTACTCCAGAGGAGGTGGCGCTGGATGCTGCCGCCATTGTCGAGGGAGAACCTGCGCCCTCACCAATCGTGAGCAATGATCGAGCCTATACTTTGCGCGTGCGCTTCCCGGACAGAAGCCGGGCCTCGATCGACGCCATGCGGAACACTCTCCTTACTAGCAGCACCGGACGCACCGCAACTCTGGGCGCTCTAGCGGATGTAATTTCTGTACCCGGCCAGACTGAAATCCGACGCGAAAACCTGCAGCGTCAGGTAGCGGTCACTGCTCGCCTGGAAGGTACGGACCTGGGTACCGCCATATCCGAAGTCCAGAAGGCGATGGCGGGCCTGCACCTGCCCGCCGCAATCCGGGTGGAGTACGGCGGCACCTATAAAGAACAGCAGCAGTCTTTTCGCGATCTGGTTTTTGTCCTGGTGCTCGCCATTGTGCTGGTGTTCTGTGTTCTGCTCTTTGAATTCGGCACCTTTGCGGCGCCATTGGCGATCCTCGCTTCCGCACTTCTCTCCACGTCCGGTGTCTTTATCGCCCTGCTCATCACCCGGACCACTTTCAACATTTCTTCGTTCATGGGAATGATCATGGTGATCGGAATCGTCGCCAAGAATGGCATCTTGCTGCTCGATGCCGATCAGAAGTTCCGCGATCTTGGATTGTCGCCTCAAGAAGCGATACTCCAGGCCAGCCGCCGAAGACTTAGACCCATTGTCATGACTGCCCTAGCCACCTTGGCAGGAATGCTGCCGCTGTCTTTCGCCTTGGGGGCCGGTTCACAGATGTTGCAGCCGCTCGCGATCGCCGTGATCGGCGGAGTTGTGATTTCCATGGTCTTGTCGCTCATAATCACCCCGGCGGTACATTTCTTCGCCGGCCGCGACGTCTCGGAAAGCGCCACGGAGCCCAAGCCGGTGGCGGCTTAGCATAACATTCAGAATCCAAGGGCTGGCTTATCTTGATTATTTGAGCGACTTACGTGGCTTCAGCTGCAAGTCCGAATCAGACCAATTGAAAAACACTCGTGCCCAGACTCAGCCATTTGGTGAATTGAATTGTGACCAAGTGACCGGGAGGAAGGCTTGCAAGTGATTGAAAGTATGATGGCCAGGGACGGAGTTGAACCGCCGCCAGCCTTTTTCGGACTGGCGTTAATGAGTATTTACAACGACTTAACAGGTCTTAGGTGGCTGCGTAAGTGCTTAAAAGTCGCGGGAGACACGCCTATCTTGGGCGGGGATCCTGGGCGGGGTGGACAGCAACTTTGCGGCGCAGATGACAGCCCACGAATACGCATGAATACTGGAGACTTACAACATCGTGACCCTTATTAGGCCACGGTCCTTCAAAGAGCAAAGTAACTCACGTCGGCGCCTAGCGTAAGCGCCACTCGTCAGTGTCGCCACCCATGACTTCCGACACGGTCACCATCAAGACCCTGAGGCGGTCTTGCAGCTGTTACAAGAAGGGACTTTCAAGGCCGATAATCCTCGCTTTACTATCTGAAGCGGTTGAACCGATTTAGATAGAACGCTAGATCGGACAATTTGTCGAAGAACAAGAGCACTCCCACGTTGAGGAGCATGACGCCGGCAAATCGCTCAACCCAGGCCAAGTGTCCGCGCAATCCCCGGAAGACTGTGAGAAAACGGCTCAGGCTGAGGGCCACGATGAGAAAGGGTACGGCGAATCCCGCAGAGTAGACGGCGAGCAGCCTCGTTCCCTGCCACGCGGATTCTCGCGTGGCAGCCATCATGAGCATGGCGACTAACACTGGCCCTGCGCACGGGGTCCAGCCAAAGGCGAAGGCCAGCCCGAGCAAGAAGGAGCGGACCTTGCCTTGCCGTATTTCGCGGTGAAATCGAATGTCTCGATGCAGGAATCGAATCGGGAGCCATCCCAGGAGAACAAGCCCAAAGAAGACGATGCCTGCGCCGGCGATACGATTCAGCCAATCACGGTGGGCGGATAGGAAACGCCCTACCGTACCCGCCGAAGCGCCAAGGGATATGAAGAGGAAAGAAAATCCGAGCACAAAGAGAACGGCATTGAAGAGGATCGCCCGCCAATGCCAGGAACCATCTTCCTGCAACTGCTCCGCGCTGAGGCCTGTCATCGTGCCGACAAA
>JACXTT010010157.1_pt1 | contig 12743 bp, 13 predicted proteins | sample 9270951 | NCBI WGS metagenome assembly JACXTT01 (sample SAMN15532306, study PRJNA645909) | rock metagenome | isolation source: weathered quartz diorite | place: Puerto Rico | collected 2017-06-21 | reverse complement strand
CGGTGTGCCGTCCCGGCGTGCTCGTCGCGCAAGCAGCTCCACGACCACCACATCGTGTTCCGCTCGCGCGGCGGCGACAACGGGCGGGACAACCGGATCACGGTCTGTGCCTGGCATCATCTGCGTGGAATTCACGGCGGTGTCGTCTGCGCGAGCGGCGAGGCGCCGGCGGACATCACCTGGGAGCTCGGCGTGCGCGCCGGACGGCGACCACTCCTCCGTCTGCACGGCGACTACTACCTCCACTGACGCGCCGCTCGCGCGGTCCTGGGTCGGAGCCTGGTTGCACGCGAGCGCTCGCGTGCGGTAGCGAGGGCCGCATGTACTTCACGTGGTTCAACCTGATGCCGTGGCCCTACCTCGCCGACGATTTCCGCGAGCGGCACCACTCGATCTGGGTCGACATTCCGAACCAGCTCTACGACCCGCGGAAGGGTCACCACCTCTACCACCGCTACATGGACCAGCTGGAGTACGCGGAGGCGCTCGGCTTCGACGGCATCGGCGTCAACGAGCACCACCAGAACGGCTACGGCCTCATGCCGTCGCCGAACGTGATCGCCGGCGGGCTCGCCCGCCGGACGTCGCGCGCCGCGATCTGCGTCATCGGGAACTCGATCGCGCTCTACAACCCGCCCATCCGCGTCGCGGAGGAGTTCGCGATGCTCGACGTGCTCTCGGGCGGGCGCCTCCTCGCCGGCTTCCCGGTCGGCACGCCGATGGACACGAACTTCTGCTACGGCCAGGTGCCGGCCCTCACCCGGGACAAGTACGCCGAGGCGCACGAGCTCATCATGAAGGCGTGGACGAGCGAGGAGACCTTCGCCTTCGACGGGAAGTACAACCAGCTCCGCTACGTCAACTGCTGGCCGAAGCCGATCCAGAAGCCGCATCCGCCGGTCTACATCCCGGGCGGGGGCTCGGTCGAGACGTGGGACTTCTGCATCGACCACGACTACAACTACTCCTACCTCTCCTTCACGGGCTACAAGCGCGGCAAGCTCCTGATGGACGGCTACTGGGAGCAGGTCGCGAAGCGCGGCAAGGACGAGTCGCCCCACCGCGGCGCCTTCGCCCAGACGGTCTGCGTCGCCGACACCGACGCCGAGGCGGAGCGGCTCTATGCGGAGCACGTCAAGTACTTCTACAACCGGTGCCTGCACGTCTTCCCGGGGTTCGCGGATCCGCCGGGCTACCGGACCATCAAGACGCTCAAGCACGGCGCCATCAGCGCGCTCACCGAGGACGCGCTCGCGAAATTCCCCACCCTCACCTGGAAGGAGCTGCTCGACGACCGCTACGTGATCGCCGGCAGCCCCGAGACGGTGCGCCAGCAGATGGAGGAGCTCGTGAAGGGTCTCCACGTCGGCCACGTGTTCTGCCTGATGCACGTCGGGAACATGCCGGACGAGAAGACCCGCCATTCGACGAAGCTCTTCGCCGAGAAGGTCATGCCGCACCTCCGCGGGCTCTGGCCCGAGTGGAAGCACGACACGCGCTGGTGGATGCACCCGATGGAGGACCGCCTGCATCCGGAAGAGCGGATGCCGGGCGCGGAGGCGAGCCGATGAACGCGCGCACGATCGAGACCAAGCGCGGCGCGAAGGTGCGCGTGCTCGAGGGCGGACGGGGAAAGCCGCTCGTCTTCCTCCACGGCGCGGGCGGGTTCTTCGCCGAGAACGCCTTCCTCGATCGGCTGGCGGAGCGCTACCACGTGTTCGCGCCCGAGCTCCCGGGCTACGGCGAGTCGACCGGCGAGGCGCTGCTCGAGGACATGCTCGACTTCACGCTCCACGGCTGGGACGTCGTCGCTGCGCTCGGCGTCGAGCACCCTCACCTCATCGGGCATTCGATGGGCGGAATGATCGCGGCGGAGATGGCGGCCCTCTGCCCGCGCGAGGTCGGGAAGCTCGTCCTCGTCGCCTCGGCGGGGCTCTGGCTCCCCGAGCACCCGATGCCGGACCTCTTCGCGATGCTGCCCTTCGAGTACGCCCGCCTCCTCTTCCACGACCCCGAGGTCGGCGCCACGCTGCTCACCGGCGGCGCCGACTTCTCCAACATGGAGGCGCTCGCCGAGTTCTACATCGCCAACTCGCGTCGCATGGCGATGGCCGGGAAAATTCTCTTCCCGATCCCGAACCGCCGGCTCTCGAAGCGACTCTACCGGGTGATGGCGGAGACGCTCCTCGTGTGGGGGAAGAGCGATCAGGTGACGCCCCCGGTGTACGGCGAGCGCTTCCGGGACGCGATCCCGGCCGCGCGGCTCGTGGTCATCGACGAGGCCGGGCACATGGTGCCGTACGAGCAGCCCGAGGTCTTCGTGTCGGTCGTGTCCGGCTTCCTGGGGTGAGGCCGAGCGATGCGGAGCCGCCGCGGTCAACTGCTCACTGTCTCGGCCGTACTCTTCGGGCTCCTCGCTTTCTCCAACCTGATGAAGCCCGTCGGCACGAATCCCGAGCAGGGCTTCGTCTTCTTCGGCAAACGCCTCTCCGGCATGCCGAACACGATCATCGGGCCGCTCTTCGGCCTCTACCTCCTCGTCTACGCGGTCGGCATCTGGCGAATGCGGCGCTGGGCGTTCCCGATGGGCGTCCTCTACGCGCTCTACGTCGTCACGAACCTCACGCTCTTCACCTTGCGAGATCCGAACCCGACCGCGCACGGCGTCGCCTTCAACGTGATCTACGGGGCCGTCGCGATCACGGTCTCGGCCGGCACCGCCTGGGTGCTCCGGCAGCGGCGCGCGGCGCTGACTTGAGGGAGGTCCGATGATCACGCTCTGGCATGCCCCGCGCTCGCGCTCGGTCCGAGTCCACTGGCTGCTCGAGGAGCTCGACATCCCGTACCGGCTGGAGACGGTCGAGTTCGTCCCACCCTCGGTGCCCTTCGCGCAGCGGACTCCGTTCGGGAAGTTCCCCGCGATCGAGGACGGCGACGTGCGCATGTTCGAGTCCGGCGCGATCGTCGAGTACCTGCTCGAGCGCTACGGCAACGGCCGCCTCGCCCCCGCACCGGGCTCCACGGCGCGCGCGACGTTCCTCCAGTGGATTCACTTCGCCGAGGCGACCGCCTTCCCGCCGCTCGGGAACATGGCCTGGCACACGATCGTCAAGCAGGACGCTGACCAGGTGCCCGGCGCCATGGCGGACTATCGCGGCTGGGCGCTGGCCGCGCTCGACGTCGTGGAACGCGCGCTCGCGGGCAAGCACTACCTCCTCGGCGGCGAGCTGTCCGGCGCCGACATCATGATGGGATACACGGTCCTCTGCGCGAAGTGGTTCGGGCTCCTCGACGAGCGATATCCGAACGTGACGGCGTACCTCGCACGCCTCGCGGATCGCCCGGCGTTCCAAAAGACGGCGCTCGGCTGAGAGCAGGATGACGAGCGCCGTCGGCTGGGAGATCGTCGACCCGGTCTACTACGGGCGTTACGGCTATCCGCACGCCGCGTGGGCGTGGCTCCGTCGCCACGCGCCGGTCGCCTGGTTCGAGCCGCCCGGCATGCGGCCCTTCTGGGCGATCACGCGCTACGAAGACTGCGGCGCGATCCTGCGTGACCACCGTCGCTTCGTCATCGCGCCGCGGATCGCCGTGTTCCCCGAGGAGCAGGCACCGAAGGATGCCCCGCCCTTCCGCCACCTCCTCAACATGGACCCGCCCGACCACGGCCACTACCGGAACCTGCTGAGTCAGCAGTTCACGCCGAAGGCCCTCGAACGGAAGCGCGCGGCGGTCGGCGCGATCGTCGACGAGACGCTGGCACGCGTCGCCGGAGAGACGGAGGTCGACTTCGTCGACGCGATCTCCGCGATCGTCCCCCTCGCCGTGATCGCCGAGATGCTCGGCATCCCGCGGGAGGACTGGCAGCATCTCTTCCGGCTGTCCAACACGCTTCTCGGCGCCTCCGACCCGGAGTACCAGCACGGCGCGACGGTCGGCGAGACCGCGGACCGCGCCCGGCACGAGTTCTTCGAGTACTTCGCCGCGCTCTCGGCGGCACGGCGGCGCGATCCGCGCGACGACTTCATCACGGCGCTGGTGAACGCGCGGGTCGACGACGCTCCCATCCCCGATTGGGAGCTGCTGTCGTACTACGTGCTGCTGATCGTCGCGGGCAACGAGACGACCCGGAACGCCACCTCGGGCGGCCTGCTGGCCCTGATGCAGCATCCGGGAGAGTTCGAGAAGCTGCGGCGCAATCCGGCGCTCGTCCCGACCGCGGTCGACGAGATCGTCCGCTGGGTGAGTCCGGTCGTCCAGTTCTGCCGAACCGCGCTCGAGGACGTGGAGATCCATGGGACACGCGTCCGCCAGGGCGAGGCGTGCACCATCTTCTATCCCTCCGCGAACCGCGACGAGGAGGTCTTCCCAGAGCCGTTCGCCTTCCGCGTCGACCGCACGCCGAACGAGCACTACGGATTCGGCATCGGCGTCCACTTCTGCCTCGGTGCGAACCTGGCGCGGCTCGAGCTCCAGGAGATCTTCAATCGGCTCGTGGCCCGGGTCGAGGAGGTCGAGCTCGCGGGCCCGGTCGAGCGCATGCACTCGAGCTTCGTCGGCGGCGTGAAGCGCATGTCGGTCCGGTGGCGGCTCCGCGCCTGATCCGGCTCGCGTCCGCGTTCAGCCGGCGCGGCCACGTCGCGCTCGGCGTGGGCGGGCAACTCCCCGTCGCGGGCACGCGTCCCTACGACTGGGGGGTGGCATCATTCCTGCTCTGGGACTTTGCCGACGGGCCTTTCTGGGAGTGGTGAGGATGCGTCCCGGCCCCCGTTGACCGATCGAACCCGGACGGAGTAAGGATCCACCCTCCACAAAACAGCCGGTGTGTGATGAAGCCCTGGGAGCGTGATCTCCTCGATCATCTTGTCTTGCTCGTCCTCCGCAACGCGGAGCCCGAGCAGAACGAAGACCAGGTCCGCGACGACCTGAAGCGCGAGTTCCGTCCGTTCCTCAGCGACGAGCGGCCCGCACCTCGACCGGCGGCCTAGCGAACCACACTCCGGGTTCCGTCTACCCCGCGGCCGCCTGCCGGACCTGCCCGCGCGGCGCCGCGCGCAGCCGCGCCTCGATCACGCGCCAGTCGACGTTCGCGAAGAAGGCCTCGATGTACTTCGGCCGCTCGGCGGGCTTGTAGTCGAGCAGGAAGGCGTGCTCCCACACGTCCATCACCAGGATCGGCGTGAAGGCGGATCAGCACCGCGCTCTCCTGCCGAACTCGCGAAGAGCACGCCGTTGCCCGAGGCCGTGGCTTTTCCCTCCGGGGTGAGATTTACGGGGGTCAACCGGGCGCTCAGCCGCACCTTGTCCTTGTCCACGACGAACGTGATCCGCCCCGACGGTTGCCCGGCAACGACTCCCGGCGCCAGTAGCGCCAGCATCAGCACGGCGATTCTCATCGAGTCTCCCCTCCCCTTGACCCGTCCCTTTTCCGGGACGAGACTCACGCCATGCTCGCGGCGATCCACAGGCCGCTGGCTCCTCCGCGCTCGTCTCGCCAGCTCTGCCTGACGGCATTCCTCGTCACCCTGCTGGCCGCCGGCGCGGCGTCCGCGCGGACCGGACACATGGGTGGTTCCTTCGGCGGCGGCGGCCGAGTCGGCGGGTTCGCGGGAGGACACGTTGGCGGCGCCTTCGGCGGTCGCGCCTTCGCGGGCGGCGGCTTCGGCGGTGGAGGTTTCGTCGGGAGGGGCTTCAGCGGCCAGTTCCACGGCGGGCGCTTCGGCGGCCAGTTCCATGGTGGTCACTTCGGCGGCTTCCACGACGGGTTCCGTCACGGGCCGTTCTTCTTCCATCGCGGGCCGTTCTTCTTCCATCACGGGCACGGCTTCCACAGCACCTTCGTCTTCGCCTTCCCCCTGGGCGTGCCCTTCTTTGGATACGCGCCCTATCCCTACCCGTACTACGCCGACCCGTACTGCGACCCGTACTCGCCCTGGTACAACCCCTCGTACTGTTACTGGCGATACCGCGGCTATTACTAGGACTGACCCACAAGAGGGATCCTCCGCCCGCGCGCCGCGCGGCGAGCGAAGCGAGCTGAGGAGCGGGTCCCCTCGTGAGGTAACCCGCCTTACTGCCGCGACAGGTATCCGCGACGCTCGAGCGCGGCGAGCAGGCGCGCGTAGGCGCCCGGCGCCGCTCGTTTCATCCGCCAGAGCCATCGAACCTCGCGATGCGGGAGCGCGTACAGCTTGCCGCGCTCCACGGCGGCGAGCGCGAGGCGAGCGATGTCGTCCGCGCTGTGCTTCGAGCGCTGCATCGCCGTCTCGGCGAGGCGTCGCTTGCCGTCCGGGATCGGGCCGACGCTGTCCCGCAGGATGTTCGTCGGGAAGAAGCTCGGGCAGAGCACCGTCACCCCGACGCCGTCGCGCGCCGCTTCGGCCGCCAGCGTCTCGCTCAGCGCGAGGACCCCTGCCTTCGTGACGTTGTAGGCGCCCATGCCGGGCGCGGCCGCGATCGCCGCTGCCGAGGCGACGTTCAGCACGTGCCCGTGCCCCCGCGCTCGCATGCGCGGCACGAAGTAGTGACAGCCGTGGATCACGCCCCACAGGTTGACCCCGATCGCCTGCCGCCACGCATCGAGCGCCCCTTCGCCCACCTCGCCAGCCGCGCCGACGCCGGCATTGTTCACCAGCAGGTCGACGTCGCCCGCGACCCGCGCCGCCTCGGCGGCGAGCCGGGCGACCTCGTCCGCCCGCGTGACGTCGCACACGACCACGTGGGCGACTCCGCCCGCCGCCCCGATCTCGCGCGCCGTGTCCCGCGCCGCGGGCTCGCGCACGTCCGATACGACGACCACCGCGCCCTTCGCGGCGAGGGCCTTCGCGAGCGCGCGCCCGAGTCCGCTGCCGGCGCCGGTGACGACGGTCGTGGTGCCGCGCCCGATCCGCATCGCTCCGCTCATCGCCCCGTGGACGTCGGCTCCGTCCCGTACAGCGAGAGCGCGCCGGCCGTGAGCATGACGATGAACTTGATCGCCTGGTCGACGATTGCGGCCCGCTGCCGCGGATGCTCCAGGTAGTCGAGCGACATGTGGAACATCTGGCGGACGATCATCGTGGTGACCTCGTCGACGACGGCGCCGGCGACGCCCGGCACGAGCCCGACGGCGCGGACGTCCTCGGCCATGTCCGCCGCCATGTCGGCGATCACCCGCCGGAGGGCGCGGCGCATCACCGGCGAGGCACCGTGGAGCTCGCGGCCGGCGATGAGGAAGGCGTCGGGGTTCCGCCGAACGAAGTCGAAGAAGTAGCGGACCGTCCGCGTCGCCGACTCGTTCGCAGTGGGCGCGCTCCGCCGGATTTCCCGCAGCGCCTGGCGAAGATGCCCCGTGATCTCGCCGATGATCGCGAGGCCGAGGTCGTCGAGGTCGCGGAAATGGCGGTAGAAGGTGTTCGGGTTGAGACCGGCCTCGCGTCCGAGCTCCCGGAGCCCGAGTGCGCCGAAACTCCGCTTGCGGGCGCTCAGACGGAGCGCCGCCTCGATCAGGCGTCGCTTCCCGCCCGGGCCCGCCAGCTCCTCGCTCGCCATGTGTTCCACGCTACCACTTGACAGCCGAGTATACAATCGTCTACATCGCAGTAGACAGTCGTATACTCGATGGCGGGTCACCGCCCGGAGGCATGAGATGACGGAGGTGCAGGTCGCGATCGTCGGCAGCGGCTTTTCGGGGCTCGGCGTCGCCGTCCGGCTGAAGCAGGAAGGGATCGACGATTTCGTCGTGCTCGAGCGCGGCGCCGACGTCGGAGGCACCTGGCGGGACAATACCTACCCCGGCGCTGCGTGCGACGTCCCCTCGCACCTCTACTCGTTCTCGTTCGCGCCCAACCCGGGCTGGAGCCGCTCCTTCTCGCCCCAACCCGAGATCCTCGACTACCTGCGGAACGTCGCTCGCGACTTCGCGGTACCGCCACACTGTCGCTTCGCACACGAGGTGCAGTCGGCTCGCTGGGACGCACGGCGCGCGCGCTGGTTGCTGGAGACGAACCGGGGCTCGTTCGCCGCCCGCGTGCTGGTGACGGGCGTCGGCGCGCTCTCCGCACCGAAGCTGCCCGACATCCCCGGCATCGAGAGCTTCACGGGCACGGTCTTCCACTCGGCCGCGTGGGACCACGCGCACGACCTCGACGGCGAGCGCGTGGCGGTGATCGGCACGGGCGCGTCGGCGATCCAGTTCGTCCCGCAGATTCAGCCGAAGGTCGCGCGCCTTCACCTCTTCCAGCGCACCGCTCCGTGGATCATCCCGCGCTGGGACCGTGGCTTCACGCGCTTCGAGCGCTGGCTCTTCCGGCGGCTGCCCGCCGTGCAGCGGCTCGCCCGCCTCGGCATCTACCTCGGACGGGAAAGCTACGTCGCCGGCTTCACCGTGAACCCGAAGCTCATGAAGGGCGCCGAGGCGATGGCCCGGCGCCATCTTCGGAAGCAGGTCTCCGACCCGGCGCTACGCGCGAAGCTCACGCCGAACTTCACCATCGGCTGCAAGCGGATCCTGATCGCCAACGACTACTACCCCGCCCTCTGCCGGCCGAATGTCGAGGTCGTCACCGACCGCATCCGCGAGTTCCGCGCGCACTCGGTCGTCACCGCCGACGGCGTCGAGCGGGAGATCGACACGCTCGTCTGCGGCACCGGCTTCCACGTGACGGACATGCCCTTCGCCGCCCACATCCTCGACGGCGACGGCCGGAGCCTCGCCGCGCACTGGGCGGCGACCGGCATGGCGGCCTACCGCGGAACGACGATCGCCGGCTTCCCGAACCTCTTCATGATGGTCGGGCCGAACACCGGTCTCGGGCACACCTCGATGGTCCTGATGATCGAGGCGCAGGCGAGCTACGTCGTCGATGCGCTCCGCACGATGGCGTCGCGCGGGCTCGAAACCATCGAGGTACGAGCGGAGGTGCAGGACCGGTACAACGAGACCCTCCAGGGCCGCATGCAGCGTACAGTGTGGCTCGCCGGCGGGTGCGCGAGCTGGTACCTCGATGCGCGGGGACGGAACACGACGCTCTGGCCGGGCTCGACGCTCGCATTCCGCGCGCTCACCCGACGGTTCGACCTCGAGGCCTACCGATCGGTCGCCACGGCACGGCGACGCGACCCGGAGCTCACGGCGTCCGCGGCACGAAGCACTCGAGCCCTGCTCCCTGCGGCACGCAGCCTGGCCCGGTGACGGGCTTCGACTCGTCGTCGGGATAGAAGTAGCCCGTCGCGAAGCACATCTCGTCCTCCGTCGTCACGCCGAAATGAACGGGGTGGTCGTCGGGGTTGTTCCAGTCGCAGGTGAATCGCAACCCCTCGCCGGCGGCGAGGCGCATCGCGTCGAGGAACCAGCGCACGTTCGGGTGCTCCCAGTCGGTCGACGTCACCAGCTCGCCGAGGTCGGTGCCGGCGGCGTCCACCCGGTGCACCGATACCTGCGTGCCACGACGGTGCTGATGGGTGGAGACCTGAACGAGGTTCAGGTCGGTCGTCGTGTGCCACTCGCCGGTGAGCGAGGCGGTTCCGTGCGGCGGGATGTCGATCTGCAGCGAGCCGACCGTGAGCGCCTGCGCGCGATGGCGCACGGTGCCCTTGCGCGCCGGGATGAAGTTGAACACTGCCTCCGCGGTGAGCGGCGAGCTTCCGTAGTTGTGAAGATGCAGGTCCGCGTAGACGGCGGCGTCGGGCTCGAGCCGGACCGCGATTCCCGGCGGGAACTGCACCCGGATGTGGCCCGACAGCATGCCGAAGAGGTTCGCCGTGCTGACGAAGCCGTCCTGCGGACCGAGACCGATGCACCCCGGCGAATACGCGATCCCCGACCAGAAGTCGGCGGGAGTGTGGTCCCTTCCGAGGTATTCCCAGACGACGAAATGGTGCGTGCCCGGGGTCACCTTCAGCTCGAAGGCCGACACGTCCATCGGGCGGTGGTTGGGCGTCACCCGGTACTCGCACCCCTCACGGTCCGCGCCGGGCCGGACCGGGAAGGGCGTCATGCGCATCTGAAAACCACGCCCCGGTCTCCGCAGGTGTAGCCGGGCGTGGGCGGGCGTCGCCAAGAGAAGGACGCCGGCGAGGCAAAGCATCAACGTCCGCCGCACGGCAGAGCCATATCGCCGGGAGCCCCGCCCCAGCAAGAGCCGATTGCAGCGCTCGGGCGACCGGACTAGCAGATCCGCCGGATGACCCGGGCCGGCATCGTACAGAAGTGGCTCCGCGTCTTCTCCTCGCCGGCGACGTGGACCGTGACATGACCGACCCCGAGCTGCGAGCGATCGACGCCTACTGGCGGGCGGCGAACTACCTGACGGTCGGGCAGATCTACCTCCAGGACAATCCGCTTCTCCGCGAGCCCCTGACGGCCCGGCACGTCAAGCCGCGGCTCCTCGGTCACTGGGGCACGTCGCCCGGGTTGAGCCTCGTCTACGTGCATCTGAACCGGCTCATCCGCGAGCAGGACGCCGACGTCATCTACCTCGCCGGCCCCGGACACGGCGGCCCCGCGGTGCTCGCGAACGTCTACCTCGAGGGAACCTACTCGGAGATCTACCCCGAGGTGTCGCGGGACGTCGCGGGCATGCACCGGCTCTTCCGGCAGTTCTCGACCCCGGGCGGCGTGCCGAGCCACGTGAGCGTCCCGACGCCGGGATCGATCCACGAGGGAGGCGAGCTCGGCTACGTGCTCGTGCACGCCTTCGGCGCGGCGTTCGACAACCCCAACCTCCTCGTCGTGGCGGTGGTCGGTGACGGCGAGGCGGAGACCGGCCCGCTCGCCGGCTCCTGGAAGAGCATCCGCTTCCTCAACCCGGCGCGCGACGGCGCCGTTCTGCCGATCCTCCACCTGAATGGCTACAAGATCTCGGGGCTGACGGTTCCCGGGCGCACCGCGGACGTCGACCTCGAGCGGCTCCTCGCCGGTCACGGCTACGCGGTGCACTGGGTGGCCGGCGACGAGCCGATGGCCGTCCATCGCACCTTCGCCGCGACGCTCGACCGCTGCTGGGAGCAGATCCGGACCATCCAGGAGGACGCTCGCCGCCATGGCGTCGCGGACTGTCCGCGCTGGCCGGCGATCATCCTGCGCACGCCGAAGGGCTGGACCGGGCCACGGGTCGTCGACGGGCAACCGGTCGAGGGGACGTTCCGCGCGCACCAGGTGCCGCTGCCGAACGTGCGAGAGAATCCCCGGCACCTCGCCATGCTCGACGCCTGGATGCGGACCTACCGGCCGGAGGAGCTCTTCGACGAGCACGGTCGGCTCGTTCCGGCTCTCGCGGCGCTCGCGCCGGAGGGAAACCGCCGGATGGGCGCCAACCCCCACGCCAACGGCGGCAGGATGCTGGTCGAGCTCGACCTGCCGGACGTGGCCGCGCACGCGCTGCCCGTCGCCAGTCCGGCGACCGAGCGCCACGAGTCGACCCGCCAGCTCGGCAAGCTTCTGCGCGACGTGTTCGTGCGGAACGCGGAGCGGAGGAACTTCCGCCTGTTCTGCCCGGACGAGACCAACTCGAACCGGCTGGGAGACGTCTTCGCGGTCGAGAACCGGTGCTTCGTCGGACCGCTGCTACCGACCGACGACCACGTCGCCGCCGACGGCCGGGTGATGGAGGTCCTGAGCGAGCACTGTTGCCAGGGCTGGCTCGAAGGCTACGTCCTGACCGGTCGGCACGGGCTCTTCGCGACCTACGAGGCCTTCGCCATGGTGTCGGCCTCGATGACGGTGCAGCACGCGAAGTGGCTCGAGGAGGGCATCAAGCTGCCCTGGCGCCGCCCGATCGCGTCGCTCAACATCCTCCTCACCTCGACCGCGTGGCGGAACGATCACAACGGCTTCAGCCATCAGGGGCCCGGGTTGATCGACACCGTGCTCTCGAAGAAGGGCGCCGTCGCCCGCATCTACCTGCCGCCGGACGCGAACTCCCTGCTGGCGGTGGCGGACCACTGCCTCAAGAGCCGCGACTACGTGAACCTGATCGTCATCGACAAGCAGCCCCAGCTCCAGTGGCTCGACATGGACGCCGCGCGGGTTCACTGCGCGCGCGGTGCCTCGACGTGGGGATGGGCGAGCAGCGCCGGCACGGCCGAGCCGGACGTCGTGCTCGCCGCCGCGGGCGACATCCCCACCCTCGAGACGGTGGCCGCGGCGTGGCTCTTCCGCCAGCACGCCCCAGAGCTCCGGGTGCGCGTCGTCAACGTGGTCGACCTGATGTCCCTCTTCGTCCGCGACGTCCACCCGCACGGCATGGAGGACGAGGCCTTCGCCCGGCTCTTCACGCGCGATCGGCCGGTGATCTTCGCGTTCCATGGCTACCAGCGGGCGATCCACCAGATCGTCCACGGCCGGCCGCAGGCCGAGCGCTTCCACGTGCGCGGCTTCGTCGAGGAGGGCACCACGACGACGCCGTTCGACATGGTGGTGAAGAACGGCATGAGCCGCTACCATCTCTGCCTCGAGGCGCTGCGGCGCGTCCCCGGGGCCGAGAGCCGCGAGACGCGGCTGCGCGCGCTCTGCCTCGACATGCTCGCCCGCCACGAGTCCTACGTCCGCGAACACCTGGAGGACCTGCCCGAGGTGCGCGACTGGGTGTGGACGTGAGCGGGCGGCGCATCCTCTGTCTCAACCCCGGCTCGTCGTCGCTCAAGTTCGCGCTCTTCGAGGTCGACGGACGGGAACGACGGCTCGCCGCCGGCGCCGTCGAAGCGATCGGCGCGGACCCTGCGCGGCTCTGGCTCCGGGACGCGGAGGGACGCCCGCTCGCGGA
>JACXTT010010156.1_pt1 | contig 12743 bp, 9 predicted proteins | sample 9270951 | NCBI WGS metagenome assembly JACXTT01 (sample SAMN15532306, study PRJNA645909) | rock metagenome | isolation source: weathered quartz diorite | place: Puerto Rico | collected 2017-06-21 | reverse complement strand
GCTCGACCGGGAACAGCGGCGAGACCTTGTAGTGCTGCAGAATGACTTTACCCTTGGGATTCAGAATGAACCCCACGTTGAAGAAGCGGTCCTTGAGATCGGGATGCCGTGCCTTTGCCTGCGCCATGATGAAAGCGTCGTACTCCCGGGCGATCCTTCCGAGATACTCGGTCTCGTCACCTGGGATGTCGATCGCACCATCGCGCGCAAACTTGACGTGGTCCAGATCCAGCACTTCGTCGTTGAACCCCTGCAGCGCGCCCTCGGGAAACGCAATGAGTCGCACCGGCAGGTCCAGGCTGGACAACCAGGCGGCCGCTTTCACAAGGTGCGACAGGTGCTCGAGGTTGACCATGATGTCCTTGCGTTTGCGAATGCCGCGCACGGTGGGAATAAGGCCGACGGCAGTGTAGGGCTTGATCATGGGGTTTTGTCCTCGCAAGCGAGCGGTTCTGAAAAGAAGTTTAGCTTAGAGTCCAAGGCGGAGAGGCGAAGGGTGAAGGAGTGAAGGGTGACGGGTCAAGAGGCGCACCGTAAGCCCGGCAGCCGGAGACGATTCCTGGCCACTCTGCCGGCGCTCGCGTTCTCTCGGAGCGCATGGCCAAGTCCCCTCGAAGTCGGACAGGCCTACGAGCTGACCTTCCCGCGCGACCACGGCGCGCATGTGCAGTACCGTACCGAGTGGTGGTACATCACCGGCTGGGTGAGCGGCGAGGACGGTCGCGAGCTGGGTGTGCAGATCACTTTCTTCCGCAGTCGGCCTGGCGTACAGGAGGACAATCCGAGCGCGTTCGCACCGAAGCAGCTGGTGTTCGCGCATTGCGCAGTTGCCGACCCGCAATTGGGCAGACTGCGGCATGACCAGCGTGCCGCACGTGCTGCCCTGGGGCTGGCGGACGCGGAATCGGGGAACACGCGAGTGTGGGCCGAGGACTGGTCTCTTCAGCTGACGCGCGACGGGTACGTTGCTCGGGTGCCTGCGCGCGATTTCGATATGACGCTGACGTTCAAGCCGACGCAGGCGATCTTGCTCGAAGGTGACCGCGGTTTCAGTCGCAAAGGGCCCAAGCCGACACAGGCCAGCTATTACTATAGCTGGCCGCACCTCGTCGTCGACGGGACGATCGCGGTGCAAGGCACGATACGCAAAGTTGCAGGGCAAGCGTGGCTCGATCACGAATGGTCGAGCGAATACCTGGCGCCGGAAGCTGCTGGTTGGGATTGGATCGGCATCAATCTCTCCGACGGTGGCGCGCTGATGGCTTTCCGTATCCGGAGCCGAGATGGACGCGACCTCTGGGCTGGCGGCACGTTGCGGGATGGGTCGCGCCGGACCCGTGTTTTCGCGCCTAACGAGATCCGCTTCCAGCCCCTGCGCAGCTGGCGCTCGCCGCGCAGCGACGCCGAGTACCCGGTCGCCATGCAGGTAAGGGCTGGACCGATCACGCTGCGTCTCGATCCGCTGATGCCGGATCAGGAGCTCGACTCGCGAGCAAGTACGGGAACGATCTACTGGGAGGGAGCGGTGCGCGCCCTGTTAGAGGGCGCAGAGGTCGGCCGCGGCTATCTCGAGCTTACCGGGTATGCCTCGCCATTGCGCCTATGAGCGCAGCAATCGCTGCACCGCCTCCGGCCTTGGGAGCGGTGCCACTGCCCCATAGCCCGTCGTTGTGAGCGCGGCGGCCGCATTGGCGTAGCGCACCGCACCCCAGAAATCCTCTCCGAGCGCGAGCCTGGCCAGCAGCGCGCCAGCGAAGCAGTCGCCGGCGCCGGTGGCGTCGACGCATTCCACTGCGTGCGGAGGAATACGCTTGCGTTGCGCTCCGTCGCTTGCCAACGCACCGTCGGCGCCCAGCTTTAGTACCACGTGGCGGGCACCCAGGCGATGGCTCCAGTCCACGATCGCGTCGGGCTGTTCCAGCTCCGAAAGCACCTTGACGTCGTCGAGACTGGGCAGGAAGTAGTCGGCGAGCGGAATCGTAGCGGTTATCACAGCCCTGGCGCGGGGCACTGGCCATAAGCGCAGCCGAAGGTTGGAATCGTAAGCGAACTTTGCGCCGGCTGCCTTCGCCTCGTCGATGGCGGCAAAGACGGTATCGCACGCCGAAGCGCTGATGGCCTGTGAGATGGCCGAGGTGTGGAAGAACTTCGCGCCCCGTATCAGATCGAGCGGAAGATGTGCTGGCTGCATGCGGCTCGCCGCGGAACCGGCGCGCAGATAGCTGAACTCGTGACCTTGCGGCCCGTAGTGGATGAAGTAGACCGCGGTATGTGCTTCGCGATCGATTCCCACGCCGGACGTGTCGAGGCCTTCCGCGCGCCACAATGCGAGGAACTGCTTGCCGAACGCGTCATCGCCGAGGCGGGTGACATAGGCCACCCGGACACCCTGGCGTGCGGCTGCGATGGACGCGTTGCTGGTGTCCCCGCCGAAGCCCTGTAGATACTTTCTGTCCTCTCCGGGCACCTGGCTGAATTCATACAACGGTTCACCAAGCGACACGACGTCGATGGCGGCACCCGTTGTCATTTGTCCACGCTGCTCGCCAGCTCGAGGAACTGCCGCGCGTGACGTATGACCTGTGCGCGATCGCCCGCAGCCAGCGCCTTCTGGTCGATGATGTTGTTGCCGACTCCGACGAGGGCGGCGCCCGCTTTGAAGTAGTCGAGGATGTTCGCCGTCGACACCCCGCCTGTAGGGCAGAGCGCGATCTCAGGGAAGACTGCGCGTATGGCTTGCAGGTGCGCAGTGCCGCCACTGGACGCGGGAAACACTTTGACGATCTGCGCGCCCTCACGCCACGCCGCCAGCACTTCGCTGGGCGTGAACCCGCCGATCAGGGCCGCGCGGCCGGCGTCGCGCGCGAGCCTGGCCATCCCTGCCACCATGCAAGGCGATACCAGATAGTCGGCCCCTGCATCCAGACAGCGCTTGGCGGTGTCGAGATCGAGCACGGTGCCGGCGCCCACGAGAAACGCGTCATCCATGCGCTTGCGCAGGTCGGCGAGCAGCGTAAGTGCTCCAGGTGTCGTGAGGGTCAGCTCGACAGTTCCGAAGCCCGCTTCCACTAAGCAGTCGATCGCCGCCGCCGTAACCTCACGCGTGGAGAGTCGCAGAACGGGAATGACCCGCCTGCGCACAATCGTCTCGAAAACCGGGACCGGGCTCATTTCGCCAAGCTCAGGTCAAGTCGTGCAATGGGGTGGTGTGGCCCACGCAGAAGCTCGCGTATGGGCGTTTCTGCATTTTCGGGCCTGGACCTTATCTAGAGCAACCCCACCGCGCTTGGGTGAGCGCAGGGAGCGGCAAGGAAGGGCAGTGAACTGCTGCCGCGCACCTACTGCAGAACCTATTGCATCTCGCGCGCCTGCGGGGTCATGTGCTCGAAGGCGGCCATGAGCTCGGAAGCTTCGACGCGCCCGTCGTGGTCCGTGTCTATCGCGTCGAAGCGATCAGCCAGGCGTGGGAAATTCTTGGCCATCTGATCGCGCGTGAGTCCGATGCCATCCAGATCTGCGGCGCGAAAGCGGGCCTCGACCCTATGCTCGACCGCAAGCGGGGCTCCGCGAGCATTGCCCTCCGCGACCGTGGGTTCCGTCGCGGGCTGGACGGTGCCGAGCGTGGTGCTCGCCTCCACCGGGCTCGGCGCGGGGTGCGGGGTCACGTTCTGCGGCTCTCCGGCAGCCGTGCCCGTGCTCGGTTCGATGGCTGGCGTCCGCGACGGTGGCACCACCGAATAGATAGGAGATGGGTCGGCACTGGGGCCAGCGATCTGCCGCTGATTCAGCACGACGACGGTCGGGCGTTGGGCCGCACGCCCGGCGGAGTCTGGCCGCAAGCTGCGCAGGCCTATGCCAACCATGGCTACGGCGGCAGCGCCGAGGACGAGCGTCTTCCAGGGAAACATTCGCGCCTCGACGACCCGTGGCGCGCCGCGGACGCTGGGCTGTGCTGCGACGCTGCCCGAGCGCACGCGCTCGATCCGCTCAGCAGCGGTATTTGCTGCCGGCACGCCGGACTGCCCAGTGCGGGAAACGGGAGCGATCTTCGCGGTTGGCTGTATAGCCTGGCCGCCCGCTGCCGTCCGCTGTGCCACGATCGGCTGGGTCGCGGCCATGGGGCGCTGACCGAAGAGTACCTCGCGCCACTGCGACACATTACGCGGGCGCGCTGCTTCCTCTAGAGCGAGCCCCCAGCCGATGGCGTCGACAAACGGCCCGCTGTAGCGCATTCTGGCCCCACCCAATCCCTGGCTCAGAGCGTCGGATTTCATGCGTGTAATGGCGTCGGGTGGACTTTGACCGGTCGCCGCGAAGTAGAGCACGCCACTGAGCGAGTAGATATCCGACCAGGGTCCTTGCTCAGCGGAGGTCGTGTACTGCTCGAACGGCGCGTAGCCCGGCGATACAATCGTGGTCAGGGCTTGCGACGCGCCGGCAACAGCCTGGCGCGCAGAGCCGAAGTCGATCAGTACCGGTCCGCCGTCCTTGCGGATGAAGATGTTGTCGGGCTTGATGTCCCGGTGCAGGAAGCCGGCGGCGTGGACCTTCTCCAGGCCGTCAAGCAGCGGGGCGAGCATGGCCCGCAGCGCCGGTTCGGGCGGAAATGGGTTGCGCTGAAGCCAGGCTTTGAGCGGCTCGCCCGCCTCGTAGTCCATTACCATGTAGCCGGTGCCGTTGGTCTCGAAGAATCGGTTCACTCGCACGATGTGTGGATGGCTGAATTTGGCCAGCGTGCGTGCCTCCTGGATGAAGCGGTCCAGACCCCATCTATACTCTTTCTCCATGCCCGAAGTCGTCGGCAGCACCGCGCCCCCCGAACCGCGCACCGCGACCGCCCCCGGCAGGTATTCTTTGATCGCGACATCCTTTTCGAGATTGGTGTCATGCGCCAGGTAGGTGATGCCGAACCCGCCCGCGCCCAGCACGGAGTCGAGCCTGTACTCCATGAGCATCGAGCCCAGGGGCAGAGCATTCTGATGGGTTGGCGTCGTCATGGACGTACGGCGTTAGCGCGTTGCGATCAGCTTCCCTATGCATTTTCCTTGCCTGGACGGGGCCGCACCCCTTCCAGGTCCTGGGATCCAGCCGCTGAAGTAGCGCGCTCGAGCGCGGCGGGGGACCCCTGCCGGCCCGATACGCGTAACATTCGCTGCACGCCCGAACCGAAGCTGCGGGCGTATGTGAGAGCCGAACTGCGAGGCTGCGCACAAGGATTTGAGCGGGAGGAGAGATGGCTGCGAGGTCGCTTGGCACGTACGACTACGTCATCGTCGGGGCAGGCACCGCGGGGTGCGTGCTGGCAAACCGCTTGTCCGCAGATCCGGACGTCAACGTGCTGCTGCTGGAAGCAGGCGGAAAGGACAACTACTTCTGGATTCACATCCCGGTCGGATATCTGTATACGATCGGCAACCCGCGCACCGACTGGTGCTTCAAGACCGAACCCGACGCCGGACTCAACGGCCGAGCCATCGGCTACGCCCGTGGCAAGGTGCTGGGCGGCTGTTCCTCCATCAATGCCATGATCTACATGCGGGGCCAGCGGAGCGACTACGATCTTTGGGCGGAACTGGGCAACCGCGGTTGGTCCTGGGATGAGGTGCTGCCTTACTTCAAACGCACTGAGGACTATGCCCACGGCGGCGATGCGCTGCACGGTGCCGGCGGGGAAATGCGTGTCGAGGAACGCCGCGTAAGCTGGGAGATCCTGGACGCCTGGCGTGAAGCCGCGGCGGAGTGCGGTATCCCGAAGATCCAGGAGTTCAACCGCGGCGACAATTTCGGCAACGCCTACTTCCAAGTCAACCAGCGCCGCGGTGTGCGCTGGAGCGCCACCCGTGCCTTCCTAAGGCCAGTGTTGCATCGGCGCAATCTCAAAGTCATCACGCACGCCCACGCGCAGCGCATCCGCGTCGAAACGCGCGAGGCCACGCGGCGCGCGACGGGGGTCGAGCTGCGCTCACCCCAGACTGGGGAAGGCGTGGTCGAGGCGCGGCGCGAGGTCCTGTTAGCGGCCGGGGCGATCGGATCACCCCAAATTCTGCAGCTGTCCGGTATCGGTCCGGCCGCGCTGCTGCGTCAGTTTGGCCTGCAGCTGAACTGCGATCTCCCGGGCGTCGGCGAAAACCTGCACGACCACTTGCAAATTCGGATGGTCTACCAGGTCAACAACGTTCTGACGCTGAACCAGCGCGCCCGCACTCTGTCCGGCAAGGCAGCGATGGGGCTGGAGTATCTGCTGTTCAAGACCGGGCCGCTCACCATGCCGCCGTCGCAGCTCGGGGCCTTCGCTCGCAGCGATCCGTCGCAGCCTTCGGCAAACATCGAGTGGCACGTGCAGCCGCTGTCGCTGGATAAATTCGGCGAGCCGTTGCATCCTTTCCCGGCCATTACGCCCTCGGTGTGCAACCTGCGGCCCGTAAGCCGGGGATACGTGCGGATAAAGAGTCCCGACCCGCAGGCGCATCCGGCCATCAAACTGAACTATCTCTGCGCCGAAGAGGATCGGTTAGTCGCTCTGGATTCCATGCGATTCACGCGCCGGATCATGGCAGCCAAGGCGCTGGCGAAGTACGAGCCGAAAGAGCTCAAGCCAGGGAGAGGCATCGAATCCGATGCGGAACTGAGGCGCGCTGCTGGCGACCTGGGGACGACCATCTTCCACCCCGTGGGCACATGCAAAATGGGACACGACGATTTGGCGGTAGTCGACGACCGCCTGCGTGTGCGTGGCGTGCTCGGATTGAGAGTTGTGGACGCCTCCGTCATGCCGCGCATCACCTCAGGGAACACCAACGCACCGACCGTAATGATCGCCGAGAAGGCGGCGGAAATGATCCGGGAGGATCGCCTCCAGCGGCGCCTCGCCCCCGGCCCCGAGGCGCAAACGACCACAGCTTGAGTGCAGGCGAGTGTCCGAGGTGCAGCCCTCGGATTCACGTCGCCGGCCCGGAGCGGTCCAGACTGCGCTGAAGGCGTCCGCTTCCCCCTGATATAATCCAGACACTGAATTGAGGCGGGGAGCTGTCGTCGCCTCGTCGGTTGTACTCCGACCCGCGCGCTTGCCGATTTGGATCGGAGCATTTCCCGCTAAAGGATTCGGCGCGACCCCAGAGGAGATGCAATGAGTATTCGTCGTGCAATGGTAAAGACGTGCGCGTGGTTGGGCGGTGTAATCGTCTTGGGCAGCGTCGGACCATTGGTGAGTGATGCAGCGGCCCGGACGTTCGCGGAGATTCAAGGGCGTGGCGCAATAGAGCTCTGTGCGAATCCCGACGCGTTGCCCTACGCGAGCGAGAAAGGTGCGCTGCCTGGCTTTCAGATCGAGCTGGCGCGCGCCCTGGCGCAGGGGCTGGGTGTCGAGTTGCGAGTCCGCTGGATCTACCCGCATTACCGCGCGAACTTTGTCAATTGCGACATTGTGATGGACGCCTTCAGCGATCCCGAGGTGCATGATGGCAAGTTGAAGCTGTCCATTCCGTATCAGAAATCGGGCGTCGCGCTCGCGTTGGCGCCTGGCGTTCCGGTGGTGCAGACGTTTGACGAGGTGCGGCCGCCGCAGAAGATCGGCGTGATGATCGAGTCCCTCGCACAAGTGGTTTTAGGGAAGAAGGGGCTGCGTACGTCGCCCTACTCATTCGAGAACGACATGATCGATGACCTGCTGACCGGGGAACTCCAGGCCGCCGCCATCAGCCCGGCGAAGGCCGCCTACTACAACCACACCCACCCTGACCGTCAGGTCGGGCTGGCCTATGCCTACGACAGCGAACCGCAACTCGGCTGGACCGTTTCGGTGGGCATGCGCAAAGCAGACAACGCTCTGGTGGAAGCAATCAACCCCGTTCTGATCCGGCTGCTTAAAGACGGCACGGTCGATCAGATCTATGCCAAGTACGGCGTCGAGCATCGGACGCCCTGAAGCAGGACCAGCATAGCCGCTGACGCGCATTCGTCAGCGGCGTGCCCTATCCCGCAGTGTCGGCCAGTGCTGCGGTTCGGCCTACCGGCCGCCCATCTGGCAATACCTTCCTTTTATCCGCTGGTTCCTGCCGCGATCCCGCTCGGCTGCTGCCGGACGCGCGGGCACGCCGTTCGCATGGAGGTGAGGACTGAGCGGCGAAGTTTGCCGCTGAACCGGAAAAGGTGACAGCATTGTCACGCAAGAGCGTAATCCAACTGGTCCCGGCGCCGACCGGCCGCGGCAATGCATCGGACTTGCGCTATCGATTGCTGATGGCTGCACTGGGCGCGAGCGACGAGGAGAACCCGTTGCTGGTTGGCCCGGACGCTCCTGCTCGCGAGGTCGATGAGGTAGTTGGTGCGGATGCGACAGCCGAGTCTGCTCCCGCCCACGCAAACCAGAATGCTCCATCGGTCGAGCCGAGCGGTGTCGAACGCTCGAGTGGCACCGGGCCGGAAGGCCAGCCACCGTCACTGAGTCTAGTGCGCTCGCAAGCGCCATCGCGGTTACCAGCGCCCAATGCAGCTAGCGAAACTCCCGCCCCGGCCGGTGCTGCGCCTCTGCCACGTCCACCGCGCTGAGTCCGCTGCCGGCCTTGTTGGATCCAAGCCGCCCTTGCGCATGAATGTTGCATACAAGCGGCGGATGCGACATACCACACCATGACCACTACCGCAGATCTGACTCCGCGTGCGCGACTCTTCTTTGGGCTCGTCGCCATGGTCGCGGGCCTAGCTCCCATGATGTTTGCGACCGGGCTCATTGCGCCTAGACCCGGGAGCATGAGAGCCCCGGAATGGGTTGTGTTCCTGGCCGGATGCACGTTCTTTCTGGCCGGCTGCTTGATCCTTCTGCCAGAGCGCTGGGTCAAAATGCGCGGTTTCCTCGCGGTCGTGCTCTTGAGCGGCTTCGCGGCCGTGTTCGACTGGGTCAGCTTCGGGCCCGGCGAACGTCACTTCAGCGGCGGCCTGTCGATCGGCCCGTTGTTTTTTTCCGGGGCGAGCGATGAGCTTACGGGCCGCATTGTGTTCGGCATTGCCGCCGCGTCTATGAGTCTGCTGGCGCTGTGGGTTTGGGGACGTTGGCTCCGCTCGCTGTTCGGACCGGTCTCCCCCCTGTCCGCCGGTCCCAGCAGCGCGTCACGTGAGACGGCGCGGCCGCTGCACTCACGCACGGACTGAAGTCACCCGGCGCATCGCCGGTCGATTTCCGCTGGCTCGGATGCCGAGCTCACGCGAGCGCCCGGCTCACCACCTCGAACGTGTCCGTAGACAATCCGTGCGTGCCGCGGATGAGCTCGAGCGCGGCTTTGGCATGCGCCTGGCGTCCCGCGTCGAATTTCCTCCAGCGGTCGAAACCGCGCGCCATGCGCGCCGCCACCGTCGGGTTGAGCGCGTCCAGCGCGATGACCTGATCCGCCAGGAATCGGTAGCCGGCACCGTCGGCTGCGTGAAAGCGAACCTGGTTGCTGCGGAAGCCTCCGATCAGCGCATACACCTTGTTCGGATTGCGGATGTTGAAAGCTTCGTGCGACATCAGGCGTATGACCTCTGCCAGCGTGTTTGGCAGGCGAGAGGTTGCCTGCACACCCAGCCACTTGTCTACCACCAGCGGTTCTCCCTTCCACTTGGCATAGAAGCGATCGAGCGCGTCGCGGCGTTCTGGGCAGTCGTAGTTGGACAGGGTCGAGAGCGCAGCCATGGCGTCGGTCATGTTATCGGCGCCGTCGAACTGTGCCGTCGTGAGCGAGCGCATCTGCGCGTCGTCGAGCTCCATCAGATAGCTCAAGCATAGATTGCGCAGTGCCCGCCGCGCGGCGGAGTTGGCATCAGGACTGTACGGGCCGGTTGCTCGCTGTGCGAAATGAGCATCGAGCAACTCCTTGCGCAGCGACCGCGCAAGATATCGGCGCAGCTCGACGCGCACGACGTGGATGGCGTCAGGATCGACGACCCCCATCTGCTCGGCGATGTAGCCTTCGGAAGGTAACGAGAGCGCCTCTGCGGCGAAGGCAGGGTCGTTCGTGGCGTCTGCCAGCACGCGGCCGAAGGCGCTCACGATACTGTCCGGGAATTCTGGCAGCTTTCCCGCCTGCCAGGCAGGTATGCCTTGCAGCAGGATTTCGAGCGTCAGGCGCTGCCCTGCTTCCCAGCGATTAAAGGCATCGCCGTCGCGGCGGAACAGGTGCGTCAGCTCCTCGCAGGTGTAGGCGTATTTGAGAATCAGTGGCGCCGAGAAGCCGCGCAGCAGCGAAGGAATCGGCCGGGCGGGGACGCCGACGAAAACGAAGCGCTCCTCGGGTGAGCGCAGCGACAGCACGCGTGTGGTGCCACTCGCCGGTGACTCACCTTCGAGCCGCAGCGGTACCTCCTGGCCATCGGTTCCCAGCAGTGCGACCGCGAAGGGGATGTGGAACGGCAGCTTCTCGGGTTGGCCTGAGGTAGGCGGGCATGACTGCTTCGCCGTCAACGTGTAGTGCTTGGCTTGTGCATCGTAGGCGGTGCTCACCTCTACCATCGGCGTACCTGCCTGGTCGTACCAGCGTTTGAACTGAGAGAGGTCCACGCCGCTCGCGTCCTGCATGGCTTGGACGAAATCGTCCGTGGTGACGGCCTGCCCGTCGAAGCGTTGGAAGTAAAGATCCATACCTTTGCGAAAGTTTTGACGCCCGATCAGCGTGTGGATCATGCGCACCACCTCGGCTCCCTTCTCGTATACCGTCGCGGTGTAAAAGTTGCTGATCTCCATGTATGACTGCGGCCGCACCGGGTGGGCCATCGGGCCGGCGTCCTCCGGAAACTGGGTCGCACGCAGATTGCGTACCTCTTGGATGCGCGCCACTGCTCTGGAATACATGTCTGCGCCGAACTCCTGGTCGCGAAACACCGTCAGCCCTTCTTTGAGCGAGAGCTGGAACCAGTCGCGACAGGTCACGCGGTTGCCGGTCCAATTGTGGAAATATTCGTGCGCAACGACGCGATCGATGTACATAAAATCGCTGTCGGTGGCGATTTCTGGGCGCGCCAGCACATATTTGGTGTTGAAGATGTTAAGGCCCTTGTTCTCCATCGCGCCCATGTTGAAGTCGCCCACCGCGACGATCATGTACTGGTCGAGGTCCAGCTCGAGCCCAAACACGTCCTCGTCCCACTTCATCGCCTTCTTCAAGGCCTGCATCGCGAAGCCGCACTGGTCCAGCTTGCCCGGCTCGACGTAGATCTGCAGAGTGACCTTGCGGTCCGACTTGGTGACGAACCTGTCCTCCAGCTTGTCCAGCTTCGCCGCGATCATGGCGAACAAGTAAGAGGGCTTGGGAAAGGGATCTTCCCAGCGCGCCCAGTGTCTTGCTTCCTCTCGCCTCGTCAGAGAAGCGATAGAGGTCCTCCCATTTTGGGTAGGGTGAGGGTCGCGTGAGGGGACCTCATCGCCACTTGCCACGAGGTTGCCGTTGGACAACAGCACGGGATAACGCACTTTGTCTGCGTGGATCGTCACTGTGTAGCGCGCCATCACGTCCGGCCGGTCGAGGAAGTAGGTGATGCGCCGGAACCCCTCCGCCTCGCACTGGGTGAAATAGCCGTCCTTGGAAGCGTAGAGCCCCATGAGCTTCGTGTTCTGCTCGGGGCGAACCCTGCATACTGTTTTCAGCGTGAACTGATCGGGCACTGCGACAATAGTCAAGTGCTTCACGTCCACTGTGTAGCCCGACGCCGACAGCTGCGCGCCGTCGAGAGCTACGGACTCCAGCTCTAACGCGTCGCCGTCCAGGATCAGCGGGGCGTTGAGATCCGCGGAGTCGGGGTTGCGGCTGATGGCGAGCGTGGCGGTGACGCGGGCGCAGTCACTCTGCAGGTCCACGTCGAGGTCGACTGTTGCGATGAGAAACGCGGGCGGGAGATAGTCTTCAAGATAGACCGTAGTGCGGGTGGGAGTGAGCATGTTGTTTGAGCAAGTGTACGGCGTGGCGAAGGAAGTTTACCGGAGCGGTGCCCGAGGCGGTTTTTGATGCCGGCCATCGACCGGTCGAGCACCGGCCGCCGGATCCTGTCGAGCCAGGCAGCCTTGGGCTAACATGCGCTAGTCGTGGGCGTTCGATCGGCCGTGTCACCGCGATTCTCTGCCCGCCAGTTGGAAACTATTCACTCACGCTACCCCCAGGACAACGCCGTGTGCAGCACGCCCCCATCAAGACAGAAATGCAATGATCCGACCCGCCGCGGCTTCTTAAGAGTTGCTGGAGTCACCACCGCGGGGCTTCTAAGCGTCACTCCCGCCGGGCGCCTTGCCTGGGCCGCCGCGCTCACCCAGGCGCAGCGCGATGCGATGACGCCCGACGACATCATCGCCAGGATGAAGAGAGGTAACGAGCGCTTTCGCAAGGGCAAAGAGGCCGCACACGATTACCTTGCCCAGCAGAGAGCGAGTGCCAAAGGCCAATATCCCAAAGCGGTAATTCTGAGCTGCATCGACTCCCGGGCACCCGCCGAAGTCATCATGGATCTTGGCATCGGTGACGTGTTCAATGCACGCATCGCGGGAAACATCACCAATCACGACATCCTCGGCAGCATGGAGTTTGCGTGCAAGGTCGCGGGCGCTAAGGTCGTCTTCGTGATGGGGCACACAGGCGGCGGCGCGATCACAGGCCAGATTGAAAACGTGGAGCTGGGCAACCTAACCGGCCTACCGTCGCAGCACCATCCCGCCTTGGCCGGCTATCCGAAAGGCGGTTAGTGTTTGGCCAGGGAGTATGCTCCTGTTGGTCCAGGCGGGGGGA
>JACXTT010010155.1_pt1 | contig 12744 bp, 9 predicted proteins | sample 9270951 | NCBI WGS metagenome assembly JACXTT01 (sample SAMN15532306, study PRJNA645909) | rock metagenome | isolation source: weathered quartz diorite | place: Puerto Rico | collected 2017-06-21 | reverse complement strand
GCGCCTCACCCCCGACGGGTCGGCCGTGCGGCTCAAGGACGTCGCGCGCATCGAGCTCGGTGCCCTCAACTACAACCAGTCCGGGCGCTACAACGGCCGTCCGAGCGCGCTCGTCGCCGTGTTCCAGGCCCCGGGGGCCAATGCCCTCGTCGTTGCCGCAGGCGTGGAGAAGGCGATGCGCGAATTGCGGGCGCGCTTTCCGAGCGACATGGACTACGAAATCGGCCTCGACACCACGCGTCCGGTTACCGAGGGCATCAAGGAGATCGTCGCCACCATCGTCGAAGCCACCCTCCTCGTGCTCCTCGTCGTCTTCCTGTTTCTTCAGAACTGGCGAGCCACGCTCATCCCGCTGATCGCGGTCCCGGTGTCGCTCGTCGGCACATTCGCGTTGTTCCCTTTTCTCGGCTTCTCGATCAACACCCTCTCGCTTTTCGCGCTCGTCCTGGCGATCGGCCTGGTGGTGGACGACGCGATCGTCGTGGTGGAGGCGGTCGAGCACCACATCGAAGCGGGTCTTTCGCCGCGCGACGCCACGCTCAAGGCGATGTCCCAGGTCTCGGGGCCCGTGGTGGGGATCGCGCTCGTCCTTTCGGCGGTGTTCATCCCGATGGCGCTGATCGGCGGGATCCAGGGACGGCTCAACCAGCAGTTCGCGGTCACGATCGCGATCGCCGTCGTCATCTCCGCCTTCAATGCACTGAGCCTGTCGCCCGCCCTCTCCGCCCTGGTGCTGAGGCCGAGGGGGGAGTCGCGAGGGCCGCTGGGACGCTTCTTCGGGGCATTCAACCGCGGCTTTGCGCGCGCGACGCACGGCTACGTCGGTCTCTCCCACGGGCTCATCCGCAAATCGGCGATCAGCCTGCTGATCCTGGCCGGTTCGGCGATCTTCGCGGGAGGTCTGGGGCGCGGGCTGCCCACGGGGTTCATCGCCGACGAGGATCAGGGCTACCTCCTCATGAACGTGCAGCTCCCCGACGCGGCCTCGCTGCAGCGGACGAACGAGGTCACCCTGAAGATCGAGTCGATGCTCAAGAGCTTCAAGGGCGTGAAGGGCTACGCCACGATCAACGGCTTCAGCCTCCTGACGCGGACCTCGGCCTCCTACACGGCGTTCTTCTTCGTGAGCCTCGACTCGTGGGACGAGCGCCGCGCCGCCGGCCTCTCGTCCGGCGAGATCCTGGCCTCGCTCAACCGCGCGCTGCACACGGAGGTCCCCGAGGCCATCGCGTTTGCGTTCGCGCCGCCCGCGATCCCGGGCATCGGCAACGCCGGCGGCTTCTCGTTCTGGCTGCAGGACCGCAGCGGCGGGAGCGTGGAGCTGCTCAGCGACGGCCTCCAGAAGTTCCTGGAGGCCGCCCGGAAGCGTCCGGAGCTCGCCGGCGTCAACTCCACCTTCCGCGCGGGGGTGCCGCAGGTGTACGCCAGCGTCGATCGGGACAAGGTGCTCAAGCAGGGCGTCTCGGTCGCCGACGTCTATCTCACGCTGCAGGCGTTCCTCGGCGGCATCTACGTGAACCAGTTCAACCGCTTCGGGCGCCAGTGGCGCGTCTTCCTGCAGTCGGAGGCCGAGGACCGCGTCGTCCCGGAGGACATCGGCCGCTTCTACGTCCGCAACAACGACGGGGACATGCTGCCGCTCTCGACCGTCGTCGCTCCCCGGCGGGTCTTCGGCCCCGAGTACACGCAGCGCTTCAACCTGTTCCGCGCCGTCCAGATCACCGGTCAGCCCGCGCCCGGATACAGCTCCGGCCAGGCCATGGCCGCCCTCGAGGAGGTGGCGAAAGAGGTCCTGCCCCCGGAGATGGGCTACGACTGGGCGGACCTGTCGTTCCAGGAGCGCCGGGCGGCGGGGCGGGCCGGCGTCGTGTTCGGCATCTCGCTCGGCTTCGTGTTCCTGATTCTGGCGGCGCTCTACGAGAGCTGGTCGCTGCCGTTCAGCGTGCTGCTGTCGGTGCCGATCGCGGTGGCCGGAGCGTTCCTCGGCCTCTGGGGCCGCGGCTTCGCTCTGGACGTCTACGGCCAGATCGGCCTCGTGATGCTGATCGGGCTGGCGGCCAAGAACGCGATCCTCATCGTGGAATTCGCGAAGGAAGCCTACGAACGCGGGCAGCCGCTCGTCGACGCCGCGCTCGAGGGCGCGCGCCTGCGCCTGCGGCCCATCCTGATGACGTCGTTCGCGTTCATCCTGGGCTGTGTGCCGCTCTGGGTGGCGCGCGGAGCGGGCGCGGCCGGCCGGCGCATCCTGGGCACGACCGTCATTTCCGGAATGCTCGCCGCGACCGGGATCGCGGTCTTCCTGATCCCCGTGCTCTTCGTCGCCGTCGAGCGCCTCTCCGGGGCCGAGCGCCGGCGCGCCTCGGCGCCGGAGACCCTCTCGGCGCCGGTGGAGACCTGAGCGACATGCCGCGACGCGCGCGCCACGTCGCTGCGCTCGGCGTCGTTTCCCTGGCGCTCGCCGCCTGCGCCGTCGGCCCGGACTACAGGCGTCCTCCCGTGGCGGTGCCCGAGAACTTCTACGGCGAGGCGCGCGCGGCGGAGGCGCGTTCGCTGGCCGACGCCCCGTGGTGGGACGTCTTCAACGACCCGGTCCTGCGGGCCCTCGTCGAGGAGGCGGTCCGCAACGGTTTCGACGCCCGGCTCGCGGCGGCGCGTGTCGAGGAAGCGCGGGCCCAGTTCGGCATCGTCCGCTCCGAATTCTTTCCCGCCGTCGACTACGAGGGCGCGTGGCAGCGCAGCCGGGCCGGCCAGATCGCCAATCCCTCCGGCGGGACGCAAGACGCCTGGGCGGTCGACCTCGGCTTCTCGTGGGAGCTGGACCTGTGGGGGCGCATCCGGCGCCTCAGCGAGTCGGCCCGCGCTCAGTTCCTCGCGACGGAGGAAGGACGCCGCGGCATCCTCCTGTCGCTCGTGTCCGACGTGGCCGGCGCCTATATGGAGCTGCGCGAGCTGGATGACGAGCTCGCGATCGCCAGGCGCACGACCGGCGCGTTCCAGGATACCTACGACCTGTTCAACCGTCGGCTCGAGGGCGGAGCGGCGTCGGCCCTGGAAACCGCGCGCGCCGAGGCCTCGCTGGGCCAGGTCGCCGCGGAAATTCCCGAGATCGAGCGGGCGATCGTGGCCCGCGAGAACCAGATCAACTTCCTCCTCGGGCGGAACCCGCAGGCGATTCCGCGCCAGGGTCCGTCCATGGCGCTGCCGCCGGACGTCCCGGCCGGGCTGCCCTCCACGCTCCTCGAGCGGCGGCCCGATGTCCGGCAGGCGGAGCAGCTCCTGATCGCGGCGAACGCCAACGTCGGCGCGGCCAAGGCCGACTTCTTCCCGCGGCTGAGCCTCACCGGTCTTTTCGGCAACGTGAGCCCGGAGCTCAGCGACCTCTTCTCGCACGGCAAGACGTGGAGCGTCGGGTCCGGCCTCATGGGCCCGATCTTTCGAGGCGGCCGCATCCGGCGCGGCTACGAGGCGGCCCAGGCTCAGTGGCAGGAGGCGCGGATCCAGTATGAAGCGGCCGCCGCGAACTCGTTCTCCGAGGTGTCCCGGGCCCTCGTCGACCGGACCAAGCTCGTCGAGACCGAGCGGCAGCTCGCGCGCACCGTGGCCGCCTACCAGGAAGCCGTCCGCCTGGCGAACCTGCGCTACAAGTCGGGGCTGTCGGCTTATTTCGAGGTGCTCGAGGCGCAGCAGCAGCTCTTCCCCGCCGAGATCAGTCTCGCCCGGACGCGCCGCGACCAGCTCCTGGCGGTGGTCAGTCTCTACAAGGCGCTCGGCGGCGGTTGGCAGGCCGAGGAGGCGGCGGCAGCGACCTCCGACCCGCCTCGCTAATAGAGGTCGGGTCGACGCCACCTCTCGAGTCCGACCTCCGTCACCGCGGTGGTCGGCGGCCCCTACCGTCCTGCGATGGACGGCGGCGTGCCGGTCGGCCCGCCGCACAGGTCGCGGTTGGTCGCTTCCCGTCTGGCGGTGAACTTCGCCGCAACGAGCTTGTCCGTCGCCACGTAACCGGCGCTCATCGCAACCACGAGCAATGCGCCCACGAGGCGGGGTGGACTCGGGACGGGAATATCGAACCAGCGGCAGCCCGCGCCGACCGCCACGCCCAGGAGCAGCCCCAGCACGATCTTGACCATGGTGTCCTCCCTCCTGCCTCAACCATTGGCCGCAGACGAGCCGCGGACATGAACTGCGACGGCGCCGGCGCCCGCAACGACGGCGCAGACGGCGAGCGGTAACGCGAGAGACCAGCGCAGCAGCACGACCCCGACGGCGGCACCCGCGATCATCATGACAATCGACGCGACGCGCCTCGGCCACCGTGGGTTGGTTCCGCCGGCGAGCGTCGAATCGGCGGCCAATCCCGTGATGGTCAGGGTGAGGACCGTCGTCGTCAGATCCGGCACTCCAAGGCTGCGCACCGCGGCGTTTCGCGTACCCATGGCGAGGGACAGGAGCGCGATCACCGCATAGAGCGCCGCCGCGCGCAACGGTTCGGCATCCGAGGAGCGCATCGCCACCGATGCAGCCCCGAGGAGCAGGGCGCCCTCCGTGGCAAAACCGGCGGCCGCCCACCGGTGTCGGGGTCCCCGGCTCATCGACCTCGCGAACCGGCCTCCGAGGACAGCCCCCGCAAGAAACCCGACGAGGGCCACGGTCGATCGGGTGATGGAGACGCCCGGAACCCCGGAGAGCGCAAATCCCAGGAAGACGACGTTGCCGGTCATGTTCGCGGCGAAGATGTGGCCCAGCCCGACATAACTGACTGCGTCGACGATCCCGGTCGAGCCCGACAGGACAAGGAGCGCGGGCAACAGAGCGCGATCGGAAGAGGCTGATGGTTCGGGGTTGGGCGTCATGATCAGAAGATGAAGTTCAGCCAGCCCGCGGCGAAGGTGATGTTGTCGCTGGTGCCGGACTCCTCGAGAAAGGGTCCCGTCACGAAATACTCGAAATCGGTCACGACCTCCAGGTGGTGGTTCGGCGCCCAGGTCAAGGTCACCGAGGGCTGGCTTCCGACGTACCTGGAGCTCGTGCCGACGCTCGAGCGCAGGAGATTGCCCGGTACGCCGTAGAGCCCGTCGTGGAGGCTCTCGCGCCAGAAGAACATCCATGAAACGTTCACCGTGAGCGTCTCGACGGGGTGCAGGTCGATCGAGGGGTGCAGGTCGATGTGGTTGACCGGCCCCACGAGCTGGTTCTCCCCGAAGTAGGACCCGCGGGGGAAAAGCGGGTTGAAGCTCTGGAGCGCCGGATCGGCGCGATCCCGGTCCCCGCTCGTGACGTCGGCCTTCAGTCCGACGCGCGGTCGCCATGCGGCGTCCGCGAACCTGAACCCCGTGTCCGAGGCCACGGTCCAGGCGTCGATCGCGCCCGCTCCGAATCGCCCCCATTGGTAGACCAGCTCGAAGTTGTAGTCCCAGGGGGTGGCCGTTCTCCAGATGCGCGCGCCCGCGGTGTCGCGGGTCTCTGTCGCCGTGCCCTGGTCGAAACGGGCGCCGTCCCGGTCGAGTCCCAGGTAGTAGAGATCGAGGTTGCCGTGCTCGAGGGCGCGCACCGGTCCGGTGGCATACAGGCCCCAGAACTTCTGGCTCCGGTCGGGGCCGTCGTCGAAGGTCCCCGGGTCGGTCTCGACCGGCCGGGTCGCGAAGGCATCGAGGCGCCACGAAGCCGGGTGCGCGATCACGTCGACCCCGTCGAAGCTGCGCGGCGCGTTCGGTCCCTTGCGGATCGACACCAGGCGCTGGCTCCCCAGGCTGATCTCCTGACGCCCGACCCGCAGCGCCAGGGTCTGCGCGGAAGGGATCTTCCAGTCGATGAACGCCTCGTGGAGATCGATGCGATCTTCGTCGGTCGGTCTCGGGCCACCGTCCCGGCCCCCTTCGAGCACGCTCTCCACGTTGGTGAAAAAGCGGAGCCGCGGACCGAAGTGCAGGTCGGCGAACAGCAGGTAGCGCTGCAGCAGGAAGCCGTCCGAGCCGTTCGCCCTGTTCCATTGCGTGTTGCGAAAGTATTCGTACCGCTCGCGCATTTCGCCGCCGAAGGTCACGTACCAGCTTTCCCGCGCATCGGAGAGACGGATGTACTTGATCGGATCGAACACGTCCGATCGACGCGACGCGTCCTTCAGGTAGGAAAAGTCCTCGTCGTGACGCAGGGTCCGGTAGGACGGCGCGTCCGCGCCACGGGCCGCGACCGGAATCGCCGCCGCGAGAACGCACAGCGTGGCGCCGCGGAACCAGCTCACAGGGACCGTCCCCTTTGAGCGAGAGCGGCCACCCGGCGTTGTCTCGAAGCCCGCGCGAGCGCGTACCGGCCAGGCCCGAGAAGCGCGATCGCCATCGGAGTCGCCATGTAGAAGGCCCACAACTCCGCCGCCCATCCGCCGGTCGGCGCCAGGTGCAGGAAGTCGGCGCCATGGACGAGGAGAGTCGCGAAACTGATGTTGAGGGAATAGACGACGGCCCAGAACCTCGTCCAGATCCCGGCCATGATGCACAGCGGGGCCACGACCTCGCCGACGTAGACCCCGTATGCGAGAAGGCCGGGCAGACCGTGCTCGAGGAGGTCGGTCTGCACGTGGCCGGGGCCATGGAGCATCTTGTCCACGCCATGGAAGAGGAGCAGCCCGCCCGCCAGGAGGCGCAGCGCCAGTTTCCCGGCGTCCGCAAGAATCTCTTCGTTCATGCCCTCACCTCACTCTTTCCGCTCGCCCGGCCGGCCAGCGTCTTCGTACGACCGAAGCCGGGTCAGGAAGTCGTACTTGGGCTGCTCGATCCTCGCGCGCAGCTTGGGCCAGAGGGCCCACACGCCGATGATCGCAGCGAGGATCAGGGTCATCACGCTGATCAGGGTCGTCATCATCGGGCCGCCTCCACCTGCGGCTCGCCTTCGAACAGCGAGCGAACGTAGACGACGAGGGCGTCTCGATCCTGGAGGGACAGGTTCTGCTGCATGGGCGTCATCGCCGTGCCCGGAATCCCCTGGAGGAGGACGCTCCGCACGCGCTCGGGCGTCGGCTGCTTCCCGCCAAGGTCCGCCGGCCTCCGCGCCAGGCTCGCCGCGGCGTGGCCGTCCCCGCGGCCGGTCGATCCGTGGCAGGCAGCACAGCGGATCTGGAACAGCTGCCGGCCGAGATTGACCTGCCGCGAGTCGGGTGGCTCCGGTGCGATGCGTCCGAGGGTTCCGACGAAGGACGCCACGGCGCGCGCGTCGCGCAGAGGAAGATCGCGGAATCGGGGCATGGCGGTCCCCGCGACGCCGTTCCAGAGAACGTCCGACAAGCGTCCCTCCGAAAACCTCGCCGCGGTGAGATTCGCCGGGTGCGGCAGCAGCGTGGGGGCCGCCGGGCCGTCACCCGACCCGCCGGGTCCGTGACATCCAGCGCAGCGCTGCCGGAACACCTCGCCTCCGGCGCGGAGGTCTCCCTCGGTCGTCGACAGAACGAACCGTGGCGCGGGGCCATCGGTGACGGAAGGAATCTCCTCCATCTCCATGCCGCCCATTGCGTGAGCATGCCGCGCGCGCGCCGCCCGGGTCACCTCGCCCGGGTCGCGGTCGCGTTCCTGTCGCGCGCGCCCCAGGCCTTGAAGATACGCGACGAGATCCAGGGCCTCGGGGCGTGGCCGATCGGGCCGCCCGTCGAACAGCCAGGGATAGCCCGGCATCACCGAGGCCGGCTCCACCCACCGCGGGTCGTACAGGTGCGTCAGGTGCCAGTCGTCCCGACGGACGCCGGCCTCGCGCGAGAGGTCGGGGCCGATGCGGCGGGTTCCCCACATGTGGGGCAGGTCCTCCCGCGTCTCCCAGTTCTCCGTCGCCGGCCCGAAGCGGCGGACATCCGCCGCCACGCTCCGGATCTGCTGCGTGTGGCAGTAGGCGCAGCCCTGGCTTGCATACACCTGACGGCCGCGCTCCTCATTGGCGTTTCGCGGGCGCCAGGCGGCGGGAGTGCTGTCTGCGATTTCCGCCGCGACATAGCGGGCCGGCTCGGTCCCCAGAACCACGATCGAGAATCCGAAGAACAGGATCCCCGCGACGAAGCACGCCAGCGCCACGCCCGCCAGGGCCGCGCCGGCGGGATGCGGCTCCTCGGACAACGACGGGGACTGCGGCATCGCGACAAGGTCCGCCTCCAGGTCGAGCGCGCCGCTGCCGGCGTGCCGATCGGCATGCACGGGTCCCGTGAACAGGCCGGCCACGAAGGATCCGAACCCCGCGATCAGGAGACCGCCCGACACGATCCGCAGCATCCAGTAGGGTCGCGACGCGGTGACCGAGGCGATCCACGGCAGATCGAGGTTCCAGAGCTGCGCCTGGATGAGACCTGCCAGGGTGAGCGTCAGCACCATCAGAAGGAGCCCGCTGAGGACGAGCCAGTAGGCCCAGGCCACGGCGCGCCGCGAGTAACGGACGCCCGGCGTGTGTTTCCAGGCGTGCCCGATGCCTCCGAGCGCGGCGAACCCGGCGAACCCCAGCAGCGCCAGGTGCGAATGACCGACCACCCAATCGCTGAAATGAGTGAGACGGTTCAACGGCAGCAAGGATTGGAGCGCCCCCTGGACGCCGGCCAGGAGATAGAAAATGACCGAGGTCACCATGAATCGCAGGTTGATGTCCTTGCCCACCATCTGCGTGCCGCCGCGAAGCGACAGGAGGAGGTTGGTCACGACGATCAGCACGTTCAGGCCCAGGTAGACGGAGGCCGCGATCGCTCCCAGCTGCGCGTCCATCGGCAGAGGCGAAAGAAGGTAGTGGTGCATGCCGTTGAGCGGATAGACGAAGAAGAGCAGCCAGAAACCGAGCAGCGACAGGAAGTGGCTGAAGATGGGACGTCGGGTGACCGCCGGGATGATGTAGTAGATCCCGGCCAGAGACATCGGCGTCGCGAACAACCCGACCGCGTCGTGCGTCCACAGTCCGCTGAACGCCGCCCCCTGCGCCCCCGGGTAGAACAGGGGCGCCACGTTTCCCATGGGATACGCCAGCGCCGTGAAGGTGAACCCGCCAATCAGATACCAGCTCGAGATATAAAGTCGATCGACGCGGAGACGAAAGGTCGGCAGCAGGAATTGCACCGCCGCGCTGGCAATGGCAATCATCACGACGGCATCGACGATCAGCGGGAACTCCGCCCACTCCAATGGCTGCAGGATGCCGGCCGAGACCAGCGTCCAGCCCGGCAGGACGATCCCCAGGTTCCAGGCCAGGAACATGAACCAGCCCAGACGCCGGCTGGTGACCGGCAGGCCGATGAGCCGTGGGGCGGCGTAATAAGCAAAGGCCAGGAAGGCATTCCCCAGGAAGCCGAAGAAGACCCCCTGCGTGTGATTCATCCGCAGGCGCCCCCAGCTCAGGGCGGCGTGCTGGCCGAGGAATTCCGGGGCGGCGAACTTGGCGGCCACCAGAAGCCCGAAGATCGCGGCGATGAGCAGGCCTCCCAGCGAAGCCAGCGCGTGGGCGCGCACCAACCCATACTCCACCGACGCGGGCGGTGTGCGGATCTGGAAGGCGCTCTCGTGTCCTCTCGCGTCCGTCACGGCCGGTCTCCATGATGGCGAAGGGACGCGACCGGCTCCCCGCCCGGGGCGAGCGGCGGCACGAAGCAGCAGTCGGGCGGAGGCTCCGAGGCGACGTAGCGCGGGTTCCGCGGCCAGCGAGCCTTCACCGGCCTGAGGGACCGCAGGAAACGCACGATGTCCAGCACATCCTGATCGGTCATGTCATGGAAGGCCACGAGGTAAGGCATCATGGGATTCAGCTGCCGGCCGTCCGGGGTCGCTCCGGTGCGAATCGCTTTGACCATGTCCTCCTCCGACCAGCGGCCGAGACCCGTCTCAGGATCGGGGGTGAGGTTCGGAGGAACGAGCCAGCGGCCATCCGCGAAGCGGAACGCCAGCCCGCCGCCGCCGAAAATGCGTTCCTGGTCGTAGCGGGCGGCCGCGCTCCCCGGTTCCCCGGGCCGTCGACCGTCGGGCGCTCGTGGCGAGTGACAGTCCTGGCATATGGCAAGACGCGCAAGATACCGGCCCCGCTCCGGCGTGCCGGGCGAGGGGGCGCGCTCCGGTACGGATCCGTCGGGGACGGGGGGCGGGGGAAGGTACCCGATCTCGAACCGGTTCTCCGGGAGCGGTCGCGGCACGGGGTCGAGGGTCTTCAGGTAGGCGACGACGTCGCGCATGTCGTCCGCGGCCATGGTGCTGTAGAGATCGGTGGGCATCTGGAACTTGAAGGTCAACCGCCCGCGGATAGCGCTCTCCAGGACGGGCGCGGAGAACTGGCGGGCGGATACGGTGACGTTGGCCGTGTGCACGAGGCCCCATGCGCCCCTGAAGGGAATTCCCCCCGCGAACAGCAGCTGGCGATCGAGATGGACGCCGTCCTTCTGCCGCAGGGTATGGCACTCTTGGCAGGCGAAGATCGCCGTGAGGTACTCGCCGTGCCGCGCATCGCCGACCGGCGCTACGGGAGCCGGCGCTCGAGCCGTGTGCCCGGCGCAGCCCGCGGGCGCGATCAGCAGGAGCGCGACGAGGAGCGCCCGGCGTTGCGGTCGCATCGCTCGCATCGGTCGATTCAGTAGGCGAAGCAGCCGCAGGACCAGAAGCCCGGGGCGCGCGCGTGCGCCATGACGTCGGAGCGGGCGGAGGAGCTCGAGCCCCGGGGCCCGCTCCTCGTCGCGGGTGCAACCGTCACGGGAGTCCACTCCGGGCTGATTGGCAACGGCGGTGGCGCCAGCGTCGCGAATTCCCCGGATGCATGGACGACCTCGCCTCCGACGACGGTGAGCACCGATTCAAGGTGCTTGATCTCGTCGTCCGGCACCGAGAAGTAGTCGCTCGAGAGAACCGCGAGATCGGCCATCTGTCCCGGAGCCATCATCCCCTTCCTGCCGTCCTCTCCGGAGAACCAGGCGCTCCCGACCGTCCACAGCCGCAGCGCGTCCATCCTGTCGAGACCGCCCGGCTCGCCGCGCATGGACAGGCCTCCGAGCGTCCTGCCCGTGACCAGCCAGTAGAGACTGTAGAAAGGGTTGTAGCTCGAGACGCGGGTGGCGTCCGTGCCGGCTCCGACCGGCACGCCGGCCCGGAGCATGCGCAGGATCGGCGGAGCGTTTTCGGCCGCCTTTGCGCCGTAGCGCTCGACGAAATACTCGCCCTGGAACGCCATGCGATCCTGGATGGCGATGCCGCCTCCCAGAGCCTTCACCCGGTCGATGTTCCGCGGCGTGATGGTCTCGGCGTGGTCGATGAACCAACGGAGACCGTCGAACGGCACCTCGCGATTGATCTTCTCGAACACATCGAGGGCCCGCGTGATGGTCTCGTCGTAGGTTGCATGCAGCCGGAACGGCCAGCGGCTCTTCAGCAGGTGCGCGATGACGGGGCCGAGATCCGATTCCATGCCGGCCGGCGTGTCCGGCCGGGGCTCGAGAAAGTCCTCGTAATCGGCGGCCGAGTAGACCAGCATCTCCCCGGCTCCGTTCATCCGATAGTAGTCATCCCCTTGTCCCGGGCTCACCATTCGCGCCCAGGACTGGAAGTCCGCGAGCTCTCCCTTCGGCTTCTGCGTGAAGAGGTTGTAGGCGATCCGCGTCGTGAGCTGGCCCGTGCGCGCCAGGTCATCGATCACCTTGTAGTCGTCGGGATAATTCTGGAAGCCGCCGCCGGCGTCGATGACGCTCGTGACGCCGAGACGGTTCAGCTCTCGCATGAACCGGCGCGTGGAATTCAGCTGGTCGTCGAAGGAGAGCTTCGGCCCCTTCGCCAGAGTGGCATAGAGGATCCAGGCGTTCGGGCGGGCCACCAGCACTCCGGTCGGATGGCCGTTCTTGTCGCGCTGGATCTCGCCCCCCGGGGGCTCCGGTGTGTCCTTCGTATAGCCCACCGCCCGCAAGGCGGCCCCGTTCAGCCACGCCCGATCGTACAGGTGGAGCACGAAGACCGGCGTGTCCGGGGCGGCCGCGTTGATCTCCTCCAGGGTCGGCATCCGTCGCTCCTTGAACTGGAACTCGGACCAGCCGCCGATGACCCGGACCCAGTGCGGCGGGGGGGTCCGCCGCGCCTGCTCGCGAAGCAGGTTCAGAGCGTCGGCGAGCGATGGCACGCCGTCCCACCGGAGCTCGAGGTTGTAGTTCAACCCGCCACGGATGGGATGCGTGTGCGAGTCGTTGAGCCCGGGAATGACCGTGCGCCCCTGCAGGTCGATGACCCGCGTCCGCGGCCCCTTCCGACGCATGACTTCGGCCGCGGATCCCACGCTGTCGAAGACCCTATCCAGCACGGAAACCGCTTCGGCTATCGGCCGAGGCCTGCTCATCGTCGCGAACTTCCCGTTGAACAGGATCAGGTCGGCGCTCTTCCTTTCCTCCGGGGCCCTCACGCGGTTCCACCCTTGGGCGCTTGCTTGATGACTTCCTGAGCCTTCTGGAAGCTCTCCATGACCGCGCGGTAGTTGGGTGAAACCATCGTGTAAAGCTCCGCCAGCTCCAAAGCGTCAGGCCGGTTCCAGGTGCGATGCACCTCACAAATGACCGCATTGGCGCTGGTGGGAACCACACCGGCCTGCATCAACCGGATCAGGGTCGTTCGCGACGCCATCTCGCTCGGGTCGCCGGAGGCATCCATCACGGTGTAGACCTTGTATCCCGCCGCTTTGGCGTCCAGCGCCGGAAACATGACGCAGACGCTGGTCCATACGCCGGCAATGACGAGAGTCTTCTTCCCTGTCTCCCGGACTGTCTTGACGAAAAGT
>JACXTT010010154.1_pt1 | contig 12744 bp, 7 predicted proteins | sample 9270951 | NCBI WGS metagenome assembly JACXTT01 (sample SAMN15532306, study PRJNA645909) | rock metagenome | isolation source: weathered quartz diorite | place: Puerto Rico | collected 2017-06-21 | reverse complement strand
CCGCATCGAGTGGACCGACCCCGAACGCTTCTCTCAAACCACCGACTTCGTGCTCAAGCGACTGGACCAAGGCTGGTCCTTCACCGACTGCCTGAGCTTCGTGGTCATGAAAAACCTGCGCCTCCGCGAAGCGCTCACCAAAAACCGCCACTTCGCCCAAGCCGGCTTCCTCCCCCTCCTCCGCGACTGACCTTCGGCCAAGACCGAAAAAGAGAGCTCGTCGATCGAGCGCGCCAACATCCGGGGCGCATCAGCGCCTGTGTCAGGAAGAAGAAAATCAAAGGCGAGTCCGCGGTGGTGAGCCAGGCGATCCGCCGCTTCTAGACGAGGAAGGTGCGCGCGAAGAGCGGGAGCAAGCCGCCCGCGAGTACTTCAAGACCTTCGCCCCGAAGATCTCGAAGCCACCCCCGAAGAGCAAGCCGCGCTGCTGGCACACGTCCGGCGCCCAAACGATCGACGCCATCGTCGGGGCCTCCGCCTCCCTGCGCGGCGACACCCTCTACACCTCCGACCTTCCCGACCTGCAACGCCTCAAGCAAGCGTTCCCCACCGTAACGATCGAAGCAGCTTGACCCAATGCCGGGGACTGTTTCAGGTCGACTCGTCGCGCCCCCAGTCATCGGTTCTACGCTCGTTTGTTATCGTTTCCGAAAGGCGCATGCATACACTGCAAGTGCCCCGATTGGGTCCCAGGTCGAGAGCCGTATCTCCGAAGCGGCAGGAATCCGCGCAGTCGATGCCCCCGGAATCTCTTGGGGAATACCCTTTAGCGCCGCCAACGATCGACCCAGTTGGAATTGGTTCCTTCCGGTCGCACTTACTGCGGGGTCAAGTCAACGGTTCAAGCTTAAGGTAAAGATGACGGCTGGCGTGAGCATGGGAACGTCAGGTGCCGCTGAACACCGGACGTACACTCTGATGCAGTGAGCTCTTACTCACGAATCGTGGCGACGAGCCAGACGCTAGTTCAGGGCGTTGACGCACTCGTAGAGGATCTTGAAGGACTTCAGCGCGGGGGTGGTGTTCTTGTCCATCGTCGTCAAGACGAATTGGACGTCGAGCAGGCCCGAGGGATTCGGCATGATCGGGCCGGGGGCCATCGAGAGGTCGGCGGGGGAAGTCGACCATTCGCCGTAGAAGGGGGCGGACGCGAGGCTGACTTGATCGTCGGCGGAGCGGACTCGGACGGCGATCTTGGTGCCGAGCGGGTAGTCGCCGTCCCATTCGACGCGCAGCCACTTGGTCTTCATCGGGCCGCAACCGGTTTGGGTCCACGAGTAGGTGCCGCGCGGGTTGGTGAAGTTGCGCAAGCCGAAGCCGGTGAAGTCGGAATAGGTGTACGGGTGCGGCTTGCACTGGCCGGAGAGCGGCGTTGTGCAGAAGCCTTCGGCAGCGGTCGGTTTGTCGTCGAGTGGGATGGTGTCGGGGGCGCCAGCGTTGAGCACGTTGCCCATGGCGTCGACGCGGAAGTGGCTGGCGCTGGACGAGCCCTGGTTGATGCCCCAGATGTCGAGATCGACTGCGACGCCAGCGCCCAATGTGCCGGACTGGTTGGTGCGGAACAGGTTGGTGGCGGTCGAGAAGTTGGTGGTCACGTTGCTCGGAATGTCGAACGGGATCTTGGCGATACCGCCACCGTCGAGCGCGACCCACACGAACGAAGTGGGCGTGCGATTGTCGACGCCGATGCCGCGACCTTGCGTCAGCTCGCCGGTGCCGCGCACCAGGCCGCGCGCCCATTCTCCCATGCCGAGCGCGGCGAAGCCCATGCCGCGCTTGGGACGATAGCGGTAGGCGCCGAAGCCTTCGGCGTACACCGCGGCCATCCAGATCTGCTGCACCAGCACGCCGTTCTCTTTGTAGCCGTCGATGGCGATGCCATAGAAGCCGCCCCCGGAGGCGAACGCCGCGGGCACCTGCACCATGCCGCGATTGGCCGGGTTGTTGGTGTCGAAGTAGAACAGGCAGCCGGCCGGATTGCAGCCGGTGCCGCCGATGTTCGGCGCCCACAAGATGCCGAATTGATCGACCGCGGCCCCATACGGATTCGCGGCCACTCCATTGACCGGGCCGGCGGTGACCGTGGTCTTGATCAGGCCGGTGGTGCCATCGATACGGTAGAACTTGCCGTCGACGTAGGTGCCGGCCCAAGCGTCAGACGGGCCGAAGTCGGTGGCGCCCGGGCCGAGCGCCAACGGGCGGCCGTACACGTCGACCGGGCCGGTGTTGGTGGTGAACAGGATGCACTCGTCGTCGAGGCCCCAGAATTCCTTCTGGCGCCCGGCGGTGCACACGGTGCTCTTGTCGTCGGGGATGTTGTCGTCGTTGCAGTCGGTGGTGATGATGCCGTCGTTGTTGGTGTCCGACGAAGTCTGGATGCCGGCCATGCCGTTGCGCTCGACGCAGTCCTGGATCGAATTGGCGATCTTGGTGACCGACGATTGGCGGCCGAAGGCGCGGTTGGCGACCCACACGTCGCCGTTGAAATCGACCGCGGTGCGCGACGGGCGGTTGTACATGACGTTGACCGGCTGATGCTTGCCATTTGCCCCGGCGATCGCCTCGTGGCGCGCGCAGCAGCCGTTCTCGCCATCAGCGCACAGCGCTTGGGTCACATTGGTTCCGAACACGATGCCTTCTTTGGAGCCCTTCACCTTGTCCGACTGGCAGGTCACCGTCGCGTAGCGTGCGGTCTCGCGATAGGTCGGCGCGGTCGGGAAAGCCTTGGTGCTGACCTTGGAGACCGTGCCGGACCCATAGTTGGTGTCGTTGGCGATCCACAGGAAGTCGAAGGTGGCCTTCGACGCGTCGAGCACGATGTAGCCCATCGGGTTGCGGTTGACTCCGTCGGCCCCGACGTTGGGCGGCGACGGGTTGTCGCTGGGGAGCGGGAACTGCCCTGGCGGCGTGCAGGTCGGACCGACGCACACCACCGTGCACGACGGATCGTCGTCGCCGCAGGCGTTGACATTGCCGCCGTCCCCGTTGAAGCCGTCGCTGTTGGGATCGAAACCGTCGCCTTGTCCGGCGAGGTCGCCGGCACCAGGCACGTCGGCGCACGAGCAACCGGGCACCGCGCCGGTGGCGATGACGAATCCAAGCGATAACGAGGTCAGGACTGCAAGGCGCTTCATGGGTTCTCCTAGGAGCTACTGAAGTCCGTTAACGCATTCATAAACGATGGTGAAGCCCTTGAGCGCGGGCGTCGCGTTCTTGTCCATGGCCGAGAGCACGAACTGCACCTCGAGATAGCCCGACGGGTTGGGCTGCACCGGGCCCGGCGCTTGATCGAGCAGCGCCGGCGAGGTCGGATAATCGCCGTAGAACATCGCCTGCTGCAGCGTCTGGGTGTCGTCGGCCGAGCGCACGCGCGCCACCAGCTTGGTGAGCGGCGGAGTGTCCGCGTCCCAGATGACCTTGAGCCACTTGGTCTTGCCCGCGCCGCAGCCGATCTGACGCCAGGTATAGGTGCCGCGCGGGTTGGTGAAGTTGCGCAGGCCGAAGCCGGTGAAGTCCGAATAGGTGTACGGATTCGGCGTGGCGTGCGCGGCTCCTCCGCCCAGCAGGTTGTCGTTGAGCTGCACCTGGTCGCTGGCGATCGGGATGGTCACTCCACCCGCTGCGTCGACCTTGAAGTGAGACGCGGTGCTCTGCGTGTTGTTGATGGCCCACACGTCGAGATCCGCAGCCACTCCGCTGCCGATGGTGCCGGTCTGCCCGCCGGTGTTGAAGACACTGGCGCTGGTCAGATTCTGAATGCCGTCGGCAATGTTGGTCGGAATGCGCAGGATGTTGCCACTGTCGAGACCCACCCACGCGAACGATGTAGGCGTGCGATTGTCGACTCCGACGCCGCGTCCGTTGCCGGATACGCCGGGCACGCGAATGTCGGCCCAGGTGCCGGTGGCGAGGCCGGCGAAGCCCATATTGCGCACCGGCCGGTAGCGATACGCCTTGCTGTCGCCCGCGGCGTAGTGGCCCAGCCACACCTGCTGGATCAGTTGGTTCGTCATCGGGTCGGTGTAGCCGTCGATGGCTACGCCGTAGAAGCCGTTGCCGGTGTTGGTGGGCGGGACCACAAAGCCCTGGTTGGTCGGGTTGTTGGTGTCGAAGTAGAACATGCCGAAGCCATCGTACGGATGGTTCGGCGCCCACAGGATACCGAACTGATCGACCACCGCGCCGTAGGGCCGCGAGGCGATGTTGTTCTTCGGCAGGATCTTGACCGACTGTTTGATCAGGCCGGTGCTGCCGTCGATGCGGAAGAAGGTGACCGTCTGGCCGGTGGTGCTATTCGAGTCATAGAGGCCTGCCCACGCGTCCGAGGGACCGGTGTCTCCGGCGCCGCCGGGGCCGAGCGCCAGCGGCCGGCCGATGCCGTTGGGAGCGCCGGTGTTGGTGGTGAACAAGATGCACTCATCGTCGTAGCCGAAGAATTCCTTGGTGCGGCCGGCGCTGCACACGGTGGCGAAATTGTCGGCGACATTGTTGCGGTCGCAGTCGGTGTCGATGATGCCGTCGCCATTGGCGTCGTAGGAGGTGTCGATCTTTCCGTTCTTGTTGCGGTCGATGCAGTCGGTGTCGCTGATCGAGTTGTTGCGGTTGGCGATCTTGGTGACCGCCTGCTGGCCGCCGAAGGCACGGTTGGCCACCCACACGTCACCGTTGAAATCGACCGCGGTGCGCGAAGGCACGTTGCCGGTGAGCTGCACCGCGGTGCGCGAGCCGGCCGGCGCGCGCGAGCAGCAGCCATTGGTGCCGTCGCAGGTGGCCATGCTGCCGTTGACCGGATCGGAGTTGCAGGTGACCGAGACATAGCGCGCGCTCTCGACGTAGATCGGGTTGATCGCTCCGGCCACCGCGGCGCGCGGCTTGGAGTTGATCTTGGAAAGCATGCCGATGCCGTAGTTGTCGGTGTTGGCGATCCACAAGAAGTCGAATGACGCCTTGGACGCGTCGAGGATGATGTAGCCCATCGGGTTGCGATTGACTCCGTCGGCCTTGACGTTGTCGGGCGCCGGGTTGTCACTCGGGAGCGGGAACTGGCCGGGCGGCATGCAGGTCGGACCGACGCACACCGCGGTGCACGAGGGATCGTTGTCGCCGCAGGCGTTCATCGGGCCGCCGTCGCCGTTCGAATTCATGTCGCTGTTGGGATCGAAGCCGTCGCCCATGCCGGCGAGGTCGTGGACACCAGGAACGTCGGCGCACGAGCAGCCGGGCGTCGCGCCCGCGGCGAGCACGAAGGCGAAGGCGAAGCTGAGGCCATGGCGCTTCATACAGATCTCCACAAGACTGGGCGAAGCACGATCCAGACCGTGGCTTCAGCGAAAGCTTATCGGAGCAACTGCCCACCACGAAAGGAAATTGCTGCAATCCCAATGACCTCCGCTTACTTTTGGGGTCGCAAAATTTGCGTGGTTTGGGGTCCACTGGCCCGGTTACGATGTGGGTGTGGCTCACACCGGTGACAGCACAGAATTCTTCCGCCGTCGGGTGCGGGAGCTGGCGCGTGCGCACCGCGAGCGCAACACCGTCGGGCGCGCGCTCGAAGGACGCGGCACCTCGAGCTTCTTGTGGCAATGGGCGCGCGGCCTGGTGTCGCCGGTGCGCGGCGCGCCGCTGCTCGGGCCGGCGCCGATTCCCATTCCGTCCCAGGCCGAGTGCGCCATCACCTTCATCGGTCATGCGACCGCGCTGATTCGCTACGCGCACGGGCGGGTGCTGACCGACCCGTGCTTCGCGCGCTCGCTGTATTCGTTGCGCCGCGTGCGCGCGGCCGCGCTGCCGCCGGGCGCGCTCGAGGGCATCTCGCTGGTGTTGTTGTCGCACGCGCACTCGGACCACCTGCACCGCCCGTCGCTGGAGCGCATCGATCGCGCGGCCACCTTGATCGTGCCGCCGGGCTGCGGGCGCGCCGATGGGCTCGGCTTCGCACGCGTGGTCGAGCTCGAGCCCGGCGCGTCGCTGCAGGTGTCGGGCATCGAGGTCACCGCGGTGCACGCGCAGCACAAGACTGGCCTCTTCGGCCGCGGGCGCTGCAACGGCTATGTGGTGCGCGGTCAGGGACCGACGGTGTACTTCGCCGGAGACACCGGATACTTCGATGGCTTCCTCGAGGTCGGCGAGGGCTTCCACCCCGACGTGGCGCTGTTGCCGATCAGCGGCTACCGCCCGGGCGCGCTGCGCGGCGATCACCTGTCGCCGCTCGACGCCATCTATGCCTTCGCAGATCTGCGCGCGCGCCTCATGATCCCGATCCACTACGGCAGCTTCCCGCTCGGCTACGAGCCGCTCGGCGAGCCGATCACCTGGCTGCGCTCACTCGCGGCGACACGCGGTCTGATGGACTCGATCGCGTGGCTCGACCCGGGCATGTCCTGCGTGGTCAAGTCGCGCCCGGCTTGAAACAGCGGTGCGGACGGGCTAGTTTCCGGCGACTACTATGAACGAATCGCAGAGACGGCTGTTCTACCCGCTGGCGCTGTTCGCGCTGGGCTGTGCGCTGTACACGATTCGTTTGAGCGCCTTCGGCTTCTGGGATCCGTACGAGATCCGCATCGCCGACGCTGCGCGGGCGCTGGTGCAGGGCAACTGGACCTGGGGCCAGCAGTTGGGGAAGCCACCACTGCCCTTGTGGTTGGTGGCCTGGGGCTTCAAGACCATCAATGTCGGCGAGCTGGGCGGCCGGCTGCCGATGGCGCTCACCTCGGTCGCCGCGCTGCTCGCCACCTATTGCGCGGGCGCGACGCTCATCGGTCGCCGGGGCGCATTCATCGGCGCGGTGGCGCTGGCGACCACACCGTGTTTTCTCCTCGGCGCGCGGCAGCTCACCTCCGACGCGCCGATGATCCTGGGCGCGGCGCTGGCGCTCGGCGGGCTGGCGCGCGCGGCCTGGCCCGAGCCCAACAGCTCGATGGTCCGGCGTGCGCTCGATCTGGTGCTCGGCATCGCCGGCTTGCTGATCGGGCAATACACGCTCGGCGTGATGCCCGGAGTGATCGCTCCCTTGATCGCGGTCACCGTGGCGCTGTTGGCCTCGGGCGGCGGACTGGTGCCGGTGGTGATTGGCGGAGTGGCCGCGCTCGGCTTCGTCATCCAGGCGCTGCTCGAATGGAAGGCCAAGACTGCCTACTCGATGGTGCTCGGCGGCTCGCCGCACGCCATCGTGCATTCGACCACGCTGGTCACCCAGGTCACCAAGATCGGGTTCCAATTGTTCCCGTGGATCGCGGTGGTGCCGGTGGCCGCGGTCGAAGCGTTCGGCGACGGCTTCGGCAACGTGCAAGAAGATCCCGAGCTGGCGGACGAGAAACGGCGCCGCTTCGGCGCGCTGGTGCTGCTCGCCGCCGCGCTCACCGGTTGGATCGCCGCCACCGTGCACAACGCGGGCATTCAAGAGATCCATGCTCCAGTCGCGCCGGCGCTGATGCTGCTGGCCGGCGGCTTCCTCGACATGATGCTGCGCCAGGCCACTCCGCAGCCGATCGCCGGCCTGTCGATCGCGCTCGGCGCGGTCATCCTCGGCCGCGACTTCTTCGGCCAGCCCGAGCTCTATGTCGCCACGCACATGATCGAGACCGTGCGCTGGCCCGGTCCGCTGACCCACGTGCCGTACCTGATCATGGCCTACGGCGGATTCTTCGCCGGAGTGATCGGCCTGTCGCTGGGCGCGCCGTTGGCATCGGGCGGCGGCGCGGTGCAGTCTGACTTCGACGCGCGCGACCAGCGCTTCCGCCGCGGCCGCTTCCTGCTGGTGTGCGCCGGCGCCGGCGCGGCGATCGTGATGTCGGGCGTGACCGCGCACGTGATCATTCCGCAGGTGTCGAAGCATCTGTCGGCGCGCGATCTCTACGGCAAGACCAAGACTCTCGACCCCAACGCGCCGGTCGGCCAGTACCGCTTCAATGCCTCGGGGGCCTCGTACTACGCGGGCAACCAGCCGCCGACCACGCTCAACACCATCAATGATCTGTTCACCTTCCTGGCCAAGAGCGAGCGGGTGTTCGTCATGGCCGGCTCCGAGGAGCTGCCGGCGATCGACCAGGAGTCGCGCCAGCGCAAGGCCGGCTACTTCGTGATCGACGACTCGAACTCGCGCTTCCTGGTGATGTCGAACCGCCTGGGCAACAACGAGCAGGATCTCAATCCGCTCAAGCGCTTCGTCTCCGACAAGGCGCCCACGCCTCAGTTCCCGGTCGAGGCCGACTTCGAAGGCAAGGTGCAGCTGCTCGGCTACGACCTGCCGAGCTCGCTGTCGCGCGGCCAGGACTTCAAGGTGCGGCTGCACTTCAAGGTGGTCAAGCCGCTCGGCGGCGCCTACAAAGTGTTCCTGCACTTCGACGGGCCGGGCACTCGTTTCAACGGCGATCACGTGCCGCTCGAGGGACGCTTTCCGACGCACTACTGGGTGCCCGGCTACTACGTCACTGACGAGCATCTGATCACGCCCGACCGCGGCACCCAGCCCGCCGGCTACTATCGGGTGTTCATGGGACTGTTCGCAGGCGAGGGTCGGCTCAAGGTTATCACTGGCCCGCAGGACGGGGACAACCGGGTGAAGCTCGGCGGCGTGACAATCAAATGAATACGCCGCGGTGCGGCATGAAATGGTTTTGCAGATCGCGCTTTTTGCTTGAGCCGATTTCCCCCGCGCGGTATGCGGGGTCATGGCTCGGGTGGAGGCCACGATGCCCAAACGGGTGAAAGATCGGCGCCGGTCGTTGACGCCGGTACCGCTGGACCAGCGACGAGGAGCCGATCGCCGCATCCACGAGCGCGTGCTCGTCGACATCGAGATCGACTACAAGGCCGACGACACCTTCCTGTTCGCATACATCACCGACATCAGCGCGATGGGAATCTTCGTGCAGACCAACAACCCCGAGCCCGAGGGCACGCGGCTCAACCTCTGTTTCCGTACGCCCACCGAGCTCGGCGGCCGCCTGATGGAGATCGAGGGCGAGGTCATCTGGGTCAACCACCACCGCCCCAACGACACCAGCGGCCGCAACCCGGGCATGGGCGTGCGCTTCTGCGATCTCACTCCGCAACAGCGCGAAGAAGTCATGCGTATGGTGCGCACCTTCGCCTATCTCGACGACGAAGACCCCGAGGACGAAGGCCGCCCCATCGGCCACTCGTAGCTCAACGGATCAGCAGCACCGCATGCGTGGTCAGAGTGATCACCAGACCGCCCGTCGGTAGCCACACCAGGTTCTTCGGTTGCTGCAGCCCGCCCGGGAGCGCGCCAAGCATCACGCCCGGAACACCCGCCACGCCGGCATAGGTGGTGACCGCGGCGCCCGGCCAGGCGATGGCGCGCGCAGTGTGGTTGTTGAAGTCGGCGACGAACACGCGGGCCGGCGCCACCGCGACTCCGAACGGGGTGTTGAAGCGCGCCGCGGCGCCGGTGCCGTTGGTGGAGCCGGGCATCATCGCGGTGCCGGCCGGAGTCGACACCATGTTGGTGCCCAGGTCGACTCGACGCACCACATGGTTGCCCGAGTCGGCGACCCAGATCGCGCCGGCCGGATCGAAGGACAGGCCGTACGGATTGGTGAAGCGCGCGTTCCCCACCGCGCCGTCGCCGCTGCCGATCATGCCGGCGGCCCCGGCGTAGGTGGTGACCGCGCCGGTGACATGCACGATCTTGCGGATGGTGTGGTTGGCGAAATCGGCGATGTAGAGGATGTCATTGACCGGATCCTCGGCCGCCCCGTTGGGATATGAGAAGCGAGCGCCCGAGCCGCCGGCGTCCATGGTGCCCTGCATGCCGCAGGTGCCGAAAGGGGTCTGCACGTCTCCGGTGGTGACGTCGACCTTGCGGATGCAGTGGTTGTTGCGATCGGTGACGTAGAGACTGCCGTTGTCGCGATAGGCCATGCCGGTCGGCGTATTGAAGCGCGCCGCGCTGCTGGCGCCGTCGTTGGTACCGAATTGATAGGCCGAGCCGGCGATGGTGGTCACCGCGCCGGTGGCGAGCACTATTTTGCAAATGGTGTGGGCCGCGCGGTCGCTGACATAGACATTGCCGGCGTTGTCGGCGGCCACGCCGTCGGGCTCATCGAAGCGGGCGGTGCCGCCGGTGCCGTTCATCGAGCCGGCCTGTGACGGATTGCCGGCCAGGATGGTGATGCGCGGACTCATGTCGGTGCGCATGTCGGTGTTCATGTCGCCGCTCATGTCGACGTCGATGTTCATGTCGGTGTCCCCGGCGTCCGCACTGCCGAGATCGTCGATCGGCCCGTCGGTGCCTGGGTCCTGGCACGCATCGCCGCGACCGTCACCGTCGCTGTCGAGCTGATCGGGATTGGCGACCGCGACGCAATTGTCGAGCGCATCGATGACTCCGTCGCCGTCGGCATCGAACGAATGGGCCGCCAGAATCACCAGCGCCCGCGCCCGCCCGCCCGGCACGATGGTCACTTGCGCGCCGCCGTGCACCACCTCCATGCCGCCACGCCCGTGCACCATCACGCGCAACGGCAGCGCCTCGTCGCGCAAGCCGGTCACCACGATCGCACCCTCGCTGCCGTCGAAGGTGGTGCCGCTCACCAGGGCGTGCGTCGGGTCGTAGAGCCATAGCTCTAACGTCTTGGGCGTCGGCTCGCCGGGCGCGATCGCGATGTCGACCAGCAGGGGTCGAAGAGCCCCCGCACGCCGACGCCAACACCGCGAGACAGACCCCGAGTCTCACATTTCCATCATACACTTCGGCCGTGAAGCCGCACCCGTGCCCGATTTGCAAGCAGCCGGTCGACGAGAAGAGCGAGGCTTGGCCATTTTGCGGCGAGCGCTGCCGCCTGATCGATCTCGGCAATTGGCTCGACGGGAAATACCAGATCCCCGACCAGCAGAACGACGACGACGAAGACTAACGGCGCCGGCGAGCGGTCCAGATCCAAAGCGCGACATCGACGATCGCCAGCGCGCCGGCGACACCGAGCAACGCGTCGCCGGTGTACGCGCGGGTGCGGAGCGGATCGATTTGCATCGCCGCGCAGGGCCGGCACGAGTCCGGTCCCGTGGCCATGCGATCGAAGTCGGACTGGACCGAACCCAACAAGCCGGCGCCGCCCGCCGCCAGCGCCAGCGCCGCCGCCCCGATCACCGACGGTGCCACCCAACGCAGCTTGTTCGGCTTGGGCTGGCTCGCCGCTATGGTGGGCGGTGGCGCGATCTCGGGGGCGATGCGCGCCTGCAGAATGCGGATGCGCTCGCGCACCTCCACCGCGTCCGGCAGGTCTCCGCCGGAGTCGAGGTAACGCTGGTAGGCCTGGATCGCCTCGGCCGCGCGTTCCATCCGGTCCAGGCAGCGACCGATGTTGTAGTCAAACGCGGCCAGCGGGCGCACCTTGCGCGCGGCCTCGAATTCCTTGAGCGCGGCCTGGTAGTCGCTCGCCTCGTACCGTTCTCGTCCGGCTTCGAAATGACGCCGGGCAATCTCGGTGTCCGGGTCCAGCTCGCCACCCGCGCGCGCGCTGCCGGCCAGCGTACAGCTCACCACTATCACCAGCGCCAGCCTCATTGTTCGTCCGCCCCCACGTCACACAGAGTGCCCTTGGGGCGCGACTCCCCGTCCATGTCCTGGGAGGTCGAGCACGAGGTCATTCCGGTGAGGCCGACGGCCGGCGAGCCCGCCGCGAGATGCAGGTGGTCGAGGGCCAACATCGGGTCCAGGTCTTGCGCTTTGGCATCGGCGAAGGTGGTGCGGTAGTTGGCGATGTCGAGACCCCCGTTGGTAAAGGCGGCCACGGTCGGGCTCACGCCGTGTAGCAGGTTGGTGCCCGCGGCGGTCACCACCAGGGTCGATGTCATGCCGCTGCTCGCGATGGGAATGTTGCCGGAGAGGATGGTGTCGGTCAGACCGAGGGTGAGCCGCGACGAATTGAAGATGTTGATGGCACGCACCCCGCCACTGAGGGTCGAGCCGACCAGGTCCAGCGCCACCGCGGCCGAAATCGGCTCGTCGATCAACACCGAGGTGCCGCCGATGCTGATCAGCGCCGAGGATTCGAAGCTCGGCTTGAGCGCGGTCGAGCGGAAGCGCAGCCCGGTGTTGGCGGCGCCGGCGCCGTGGGCGTTGACCACGCTGCGCGTGACCTTGAGCGACGGCAAAGGTGGTGCCGCCGCGCCGCACGACCCGGCGTCGTACTCCATGGCGGTCTGTCCGTGATTGGCGCCCGGGTCGTCGGTCTCCACCGTGCTGTCGCTCAGGGTGACCGCGCTGCTACAGAGGTAGAGCGCCCACGAGGTCTGACCGACGGAGGCGGTGGTCGCGCCGGAGATCAGGTGCGAACGCTCGATGCGCAGCGTCGCGCCCCTGGACGACACAGCATGGGCGGTGGTGACCCCGCTCCCGAGCGGTTGGTGACTGCGGATGTCGCAGCCGCGCACGGTGACATCGACCGCGGCGGTGGCGCCATTCACGTTCAGCGCAGTAGGGTTCGCGGTGGGCGCCCCGCTGCCGCCGATCAGCGTCAGGCCATCCAGGGTGAGCACTCCGCTGCTGGCGTCCACCGCCACCTTGTTCGCCGGTGCGACGATCTGGGTCATCGGCGGCGAGGATTGATCGCGGCAGTCGAAGCCCGAGTCGAAGCCGCCGTACAACGACACGATGCCGCCGGAGACCGCGACACTCTCGGAGTAGCTGCCGGCCGCGATCAGGATGGCCGCCGCTTGGCCGCTTTGCTTGGCGGCCAGCACCACCTGCTGAATGGTGGGCGCGGGCGTGCTCCTGGT
>JACXTT010010153.1_pt1 | contig 12744 bp, 13 predicted proteins | sample 9270951 | NCBI WGS metagenome assembly JACXTT01 (sample SAMN15532306, study PRJNA645909) | rock metagenome | isolation source: weathered quartz diorite | place: Puerto Rico | collected 2017-06-21 | reverse complement strand
ACAAAATTAAAGAAGGGAAGAGAAAGGAAATGTGGCGGCTTTAGATGGGATAAAAAAACTGAAAGTTGAATGGCGGAAATCTGTCTGAGGAAGCGGAATATTTTCGATTGCGAAAAAGGAGCTCGTGATGGACAGCCTTGATGCAGCCGCTGAATGGTTTCTCAGACTGAACGGATTTCTAACCGTACAGAATTTCGTCGTTCATCCACTGAGACCAGAGGAAGGGAGCCAGCAGCGCACAGATGCGGATGTCCTGGGATTACGGTTTCCGAAGCGGCAAGAAGTCGTTGGAGGAGAACCGCTGACGGACCACCCGGCTTTCCAGGAGGCACCACGTCCACTGTTCGTCATCGCAGAAGTTAAAACAGGCCGTTGCCGCCTGAATGGCCCGTGGAGCCGTCCCGAAGAGGAAAACGTGACCAACGTTCTGCGCTCCTTCGGCCAAATGTCATCCGTGTCACTCGACACAATCTCGAAGGCTCTTTATCAAGACGGCAGATTCCGAGCGGACGACCTCGACGCGAGACTTTTGTGCTTCGGATCTGCCCATTCTCAGGATCTGTCAGCAGGCGTCCTGCAATTCACTTGGAACGAGGTTTTCGGCTTTGTTTTCGACCGCTATCAAGCGTTCTGGCGGGCGAAACGCCAGAACCAGCAATGGCCGCCCATCGGCCGCTTTCTTTGGGACCGAAGCAAACATCAGGAACGGGAGGCGTATATCGGCGCGATGCTTAAGGAATTCGAAGTTACGGCATAGCCGCTGCCACGAATTGCGCAATCCAGAGATTGTATCGTTTTACCGCCGACGCTTCTTTGCCGACCATCGGAGGACGCCATCCAACTCCGGCAATAACTCTGCCTCTTCACTGGACTGACCAGTATCTCTCCAATCGTTGCGCTTGGGCTCGGGCACTTCTTCATCTTCGAACCACAGCAGCGTCAGCGTCTGGTCCCAGCGACCAAGGTGTCGCGCTTCTTCCAACAGCGTGCCGCCACGCTCCCAATTCTGGAACCACTCATCCGCTTCAATTTCTTCGGAACCATTTACAGCGGCTCCAGCGCGGACTTTCGCCGAGAGAGAGACGCGGGGTATTTCGATGCGAGGCGCTATCCACGCACCTGCATCCCGCAGCATCGTCGACCTTGAGGCATATCTGACTTTGCCTTTCTCGGAGAGCACGAAGGCGCATGGAGCCTTGAGCACCGCCGCAAAGCGCGAGCCCGTGGCCATAAAGGATGCATCGAAATCCTCTGCAAGACTGTCGATGGACGCGAGACCGATCGTCGCCTTTTCTACCTTGGGCTGGAAAAGACGATATGGCAGCAGCAGTTCCGCCGCAAAGATATCGCAGAAGATTTCGTTCTGAGACCTTTTCACATAACTAGACAACGGGACCTCTTCATGCTCTGACGGCAGTCCCAGGGCTATATGGGCCAGTTCATGGCAGATCGTGAATCGTTGCCGTTCCGGAATGTCATTACCATTCACACAGATATATTTCTTGCCCTTGTTCTCGAACGACCAGCCGGGCTCGTTCTCGGTGAGCGTCTTGTCGATTTTGAGGACAGCACCGACACGCTCGACATAAGCCTCGACAGGAACGGGAATGACGGTGGGATTCGTCATCCTCACAAGCTCGCGGGCCTTCATCACCACTGAAAATTCATCGAGCGCCATCGTCATTCCTCCGTGGCTATGATTCGCCGCACACGCTCGATCAGCTTGGCGTAGTCGGGCCGGACATTACCCCGGAATGCGGCGCCAGCGGCAGCAGAGAACTCTTCAAAGGTGACCGTCTTATCGCCCAAAACATGTTCTACGAGCGCCTGCGGTGTCTCCGGGTACTTCGCAACGTAATGGAGCATCTCCGACTCGCGCTCTTCTGCCTTCAAGGCCTTGATCAATTTCGACAATACGTCGTCCGACGGCGACTCTTTGTCGCCGGTCTCCAGACGGTAAAGATATGCGTGATCGACGCCGGCGAGCTTCGCCACGTCGCGCAGGGAGTCGCGCCGTTCCTCTCGGAGACGCTGAAGCAGAAAACCTAGTGCGGGCTGGGCCAATCCATTCTCCTTGACAGGGTCCTGTGGTCGTTATAGACTGTTGTCTGGGTGGACAACAAAATCAAAAAAGCGGCTATATACCATCACTTAGAAACCCATAGCTGTGAATATGACCGTTGTCTATCCAGACAGCTACTATGGCACTCTGTTCCGCCGAATGCAAGTCCCGCCGGACGAGTTGCCAGCTTTTTCAGGGCCCCAAAGGAGGTGGCCATTCATGGAAGATAAGCATTCAGGTTCCGAAGGAACCCAACCAAACGTGATCGACATTCTTGATCTCGAAAATCACGCGAAGACGAAGGGCACCGCGGCGCCACCGGCGAAGCAATACGCCTTCCGCGTGGATAAAGACCGCGTCGTCGTCGACGAACCGCTGATTAAGGGCCGCGAGATTCTGGCGAAGGTGGGCAAGACGCCGGAACTCTTCAAGCTCTACAAACACACACGCGGGAATCAGCCGATCTTGGTCGGTCCTGACGATACGGTAGACCTGCGCGAGCCCGGTCTGGAACGCTTCACGACCATGGCGCGGGACACGACGGAAGGCCTTGAAACTTTGCCGCCTCTCCGCCGGCAATTCCGTATGCCGGAAGCCGATGAGGTATATCTCGATGGCCTCGGTCTGCCCTGTGAGACGGTGAAGGACGGCAACAGCCAATGGCTGATCATCCATCAGTGGAAGGCTCCCACGGGCTACAACTACGAGACGGTCACGCTGGCCCTTCTTATCCCCGCGAACTATTCCGACACGCAGATCGACATGGTCTATTTCAAGGAGCATCTTGCTCGCAAGGACGGGCGAGGCATCGGCGCGCTCGCGAATCAGGACATCTGCGGCGCGCAATGGCAACGATGGTCCCGGCACCGCACAGGCCAGAATCCCTGGCGCAAGGGCGTGGATGATGTCGCAAGCCACCTGTCCCTCGTAGACGAATGGCTGAGACGGGAGTTCGACAAGAAGTGAAATATGCCCTTCGCCTGACGGAAGCACAGCACAGCGAGTTGCGTGCTCATCTCTTCCCCGGCGACGGCCTTGAAGCCGTCGCACTCTTGTTCTGCGGACGCCGCGATGGTGAATCGCGTCACATCTTCACGGTCCGCAGAATTGTTACGGTCCCGCATGATGTTTGCGACCGCCAACCACATCGTGTCACCTGGCCGACGTCGTTTGTCGAGCAGCTCGTCATGGACACCTACGGCAAGAAGCAGGCGATCATCAAGGTTCATTGCCATCCCAATGGCTACCGTCACTTTTCGACAGATGACAACGTGTCCGACCGCAGCCTCTTTGCGTCGGTCACGAGTCTGCTTGATGACGGAATGCCCCACGGCAGCGTCATCATGCTTCCCGACGGCGACATGTTTGGCCGCGTTTTGGGAGAGGATGGGAAGATCCTCGACAGCATCGAGTCGATAATGACCGTAGGGGCGGACATCCGTATTCACTCACAAGATAGCGCCGCGCAGACGCCGGAGTTTGCGAAGCGTCATGCACAGGCTTTTGGCAAAGGAACGACCGATCTCCTGCGCCGCCTTTCAGTCGCAGTCATTGGGTGCTCGGGCACCGGCAGCATAGTTGTCGAGCAGCTTGCCCGGCTGGGTGTCGGGCGGATTCTACTGGTTGATCCCGATACGGTCGAGGAGAAGAACCTCAACCGCATTTTGAATGCGGGCATGGAAGACGCTTATCTTCGCCGCCCGAAGGTGCACGTTCTGGCGTCAGCAATCGCGCGCATGGGCTTCGGTCAAAGCGTGATCCCGCTTCTCAGTAACCTGATTGACCCCGGCACAGTGCGGGCCGTCGCCGAGTGCGACGTCGTTTTCGGCTGCATGGACGGCGTCGAAGGCCGCCACATGCTCAATCGCCTTGCCACCTTCTACACCATGCCCTACATTGATGTCGGCGTGCGGCTTGATGCCGATGGCACAGGCGGCATATCCGCCGTTGTGGGAGCGGCCCACTACCTCCAGCCTGGGGGATCGAGTCTCCTGAGTCGCGGCGTCTACGACATGGAACGGGTAAGAGCGGAAGAGATGCGTCGCACAGATCCTGAAATGTATCGCCGCCAGGTGAAGGAAGGCTACCTCCGCGGCGTCAACGAAGACCGACCTGCGGTCATCAGCGTAAACATGTTCTTCGCCTCTCTCGCCGTCAACGATTTCCTTGCCCGCCTGCATCCTTATCGCAACCAGTCCAACAATGAATACGGCTGCATCGCCGGCAACCTTTGCGAGGTCCAGTTCTTTACCGATCCAGAAACGACTCCTTGTGAGGTTCTCACCCGTCATGTCGGCCGGGGCGACGTTACACCGCTTCTCGAAAGGCCCTCCCTGTCATGATCCGGTTTTTCAAATGGCTGTGGCAGGCGCTTTTTGAAACGCCAGCAGTTCAGAAAGATCGCAGACTTCAATGCGCCAAGGTCGAGGAACTCCCGGATGTACTTCAGGGCAATACGCTCTACCTGATTGGCGAAAATTCACCTTGGGCGGTTGCTCTCCAATGCCCGTGCGGATGCAAGCAGGTTATCCAGCTAAGCTTGCTGCCGGAAGATTCTCCGACATGGAAACTGAGCTTTGATCGTGACGGTCATCCGACGCTTTACCCGTCCGTATGGAGGACGAAGGGATGCCGGGCGCATTTCTTTGTTCGAAGCGGGGCGATTGTCTGGTTTCGTGGCGATGCTATACCGGAAATCGCATCCGCAAGGTTGAGGCGATGAAAAAAATCCTGCAGACAGACATCGTTGGACAACAGGGGATCAATCTCATTGAATCCGAGTGCCTGAAGATGGGTTTCCTCTGGCATCCAACGGGACTCGAAGCCGGGATTGACGGCTACATTGAAATCCGCAACGCCGCTACCGGCGAAGTTACGAATTGCATCATTCAGGTTCAAAGCAAAGCGACTGAGCAGGACTTCGAGGGGGACACGGGCTCTGCCTTCGAACACAGATGCTCGCAGAAGGACCTTGACTACTGGCTTGCGGGAAACGCGCCAGTGATCCTCGTGCGCTCGCGACCGAAAACAAACGAAGCATACTGGGTTTCGATAAAAGACCAATTCAAGGACCCAACTGCACGGAAAAACCGGAAGCTTGTTTTTGACAAGGCTCGTGACCGCTTTGATGTCAATGCGAAGAGCGCTCTCGAAAAGCTCGCCATACCGGCAGATTCCGGGCTCTATATGGGCACGAAGCCCATACAGGAGATCATCTACTCCAACCTGGTAAAAGTTGCGCCGCTGCCGAAGCACTATTACGGTGCGAGCACGGATTACCGCACTCCGCCGGAAGTCTTCGCTGCACTACGTGAACAAACACTCCATGCTCCGGGAGAATGGATTCTCGGCAGCAAACGGATCACGTCCTTCCACGACCTGAGTGAACGTCCTTGGACGGCAATCTGCGACGCCGGAACCGCCGAGGCATTTGAAACTGAGGAATGGGCGCAATCTGCGGACCCCGCGAGGCAAAGGGAATTCGTCAAGCTGCTCAACGGCTGCTTGAAGGAAAAGCTGTTTCGCAAGGGCATCAAGTTTTCCAAGGACCTTGGCCTTTATTATTTCCGCGCCACCAAAGACCTGTCGGACCGGGAATACGCATACCAAAGCCGCGAAAATAGAACTGATCGGTCCGTGTTCAAGGGCTATCCGAAGAAGTCGGACCCATCGAGAATCTCATATTACCGTCACTCGGCTTTTGAAGGCAGGTTCATCCGCTACGGTTCAGACTGGTTCTTGCAGGTCACCCCGAACTACCACTTCACCCGTGACGGCGAGCGTCCTTCCCGATTCGCCGCCGACCTTTTGTCCGGCATAAAACGGCTGGAGAATAATCAGGCGGTACACGGCCAGGTCGTTATGTGGGCCAACGTGCTTACCGAACGTAGCCTTTTCGATACCGGACCTCAGTTTCTGGACTTCATCTCTCCGCTGCAATTCCAGTTAGACGTCGGTCTTGAAGACAAGGCGTGGCTAAAGCGGGAGGATAAGGAGAAACGCGTGGTGCTCGAAGCACCGGCACCAGATGAACATCAACAAAGGCTGGACCTATGAACAGTTCATTCCTCGAAGAACCGGAGCTTGAGTTCGGCACCGGGCGTCATATCGACATCCGGTTCGGGATTATGAATCACGGACCGCTTGATTTCGATTCTCGCGTGGCGCCACGCCAGGTAAATCTCGGCATCATCGGAAGCACCGAGTCAATCGAGGGAGTCCGGTTGTGGCTAGAGCGCTGCCGCAAAGAGATTTCGGCGAAGCCGAATAAGGAACATCCAGACAAGCCAAGCAATCAGCCTAACCTTTTTCCCCGGTTTCCGGGGTATTCGGCTGACTCTGGCTTTCGCAGCTCCATCATCATGGAAGACAACCTGTGCCGCGATCTTCAAAAGCGCGCGATTGTCGAAATATCCGGGCTGCCATCGAGAACTGAGCGGATCGAGCGTTCCGTGGACCTCTTCATGGAGGAGATCCGGTATCTGGCGCAGAACACTTCTGCGAAAGTCATCGTTTGCGCTGTTCCGATGGGATTGCTTGAGGCGATGCAGCCCCGTGAAAGCGTCGAGACGGAGGACGACGAAGAGGAGGAAATCACGCCCGACGTTGCCGGAACGCAAATAGACTTTCATGACATGCTGAAAGCCCGCTCGATGCAGCTTTACAGGAAGCCAGTTCAGCTCATATTGCCATCGACCTACGATGAATCAAAGCGGCGAAAGCAGAAGAAGAGCGGCAGACGCCGGGAGCTTCAGGATGAGGCGACCCGCGCCTGGAACATACATACGGCGCTCTACTACAAAGCCGACGGTATTCCGTGGAGACTGCCGAGGGAAAGTACCGAACTGACAGTGTGCTATGTCGGGGTCAGCTTTTACCGGAGCCTCGATGGCACAGCCTTGTTGACCAGCGTTGCCCAGGTTTTCAATGAGCGCGGCGAAGGCGTCGTTGTTCGTGGCGGCAGCGCCACTGTCTCAAAGGAAGACCGACAGGTGCACCTCCCTGAACAAACCGCGTACCAGCTCCTCAAGGAAGCTCTCACGCGATACCGCGAAGTTCACAAGACATCTCCGGCGCGCGTCGTGATGCATAAGAGTTCACAGTTCGACGAAAGTGAAAAGGCGGGTTTCGAGGCGGCCCTGAAGGAGGAGCGTATCGGAACTTGGGATCTTTTATGGATTTCGGATTCCGCGACGAGACTGTATCGCGCCGGCGTCTATCCCCCAATGCGAGGCACACTCGTTACGCTCGACGATGCCGAAATGGTCCTCTACACGCGGGGCAGCGTAGATTTTTTCGAAACCTATCCTGGCAAATACGTGCCGAGCCCGCTTCGGCTGCGCTGTGAAGATACAGAGCAGACCCAGACGTTTCTAGCGCGCGAGGTTCTCGCCTTAACCAAGATGAACTGGAACAACACGCAGTTTGACGGGGCAGAGCCGGTCACGTTGAGGGCATCTCGTCAGTGCAGCAGTGTGCTTCGCTATTGCAGCCATGGATTGCCGATCGAGCCACGGTACAGCTTTTATATGTAGTCGCTTGAACCGCCGAGTTTACGGCTTCACTTTCGCTTGTCCTCTGCGGACGTCGAGGTAGCCTTCTTGTGGTGGCTTCTTTTCGGCCTGCCTGAGCTGTTCGCCCGGTGCCCGAGCTTCGCAAGTTTGTCGTCGAAGTCCTTCATGGCAGCCTGCTTCTTTTGATCGAAGTCCTTGGCCGTCGCTTCTTTCTGCTTCAGAAGATCGGCGATGAGGGATTGTTTACGATCCTCAATGGCCTTCTCATCGGCCAGCAGTTTCTCGACATCGGCGCTCCGCGCTTCATCCGGCATAGATGACTCCTAGTTTACGCTGCCGCCTGTTGATCTGGATGCACAAATCAACCACCGTCAGCCGGTCTACGGCCGAGCCGCTCGCTTGTTGAAAACCGCGATCCATGCCTCGTGCTCCAGCTTCATCATTTCGACGGCCGATTTGACCAATGCATCGTCAATTTCCTGCGGTTGACCGTGCGCGAAGCGGTTACGCCGTTCCTGGATTCTGGCCAAGTGAGGCCATACCTGACCATAGCCAACGCTTTCGAGATCCTCCCTGTAGGTCGAGGCAAAAGCGATGCGATAGAAGTCGTTCATACGGACGCCAATTGCCGAGTACCGGCGCAATGAGTCTTCCAGTAGTCGCTCTGGAACATCACGTAGTCCTGCACGCAGTAATCGCTCGATGCGAGTTTCGAAGTAGCTCCAAAACAGGATCACGATTGATGCTCTCGGCGAAGGTCCACCATCCGGGGAAGACCCGGGAAAACGGTCAGACTCGAGCACCGGCCGCTTCCACTCATGCTCCATCATATTTAGATACATGTAGTCTTCGTATCGGCCCTCTGCACCCATGTCAGTCCGGCTCACTATCTCTTCACGACCGTCGGGGAGGCGAAGGGCCTGCTCATAAAGCGCTCTCTGGTTCCCGCAAATCTTACAAGCAGGTTCATTCCCTTTGATGCCTCCACAGCGGCCGCAAATGGTGTAGCCGTACCAAAGAGCGCTCCAAGGGTGAGTGGTCGGAAGGTCTTGGTACCACATATTGGATTTATTGATTGATGTCGCCATATGTTTGCTCACCGTTGTTATTACCGATGCAAAGCTGAGCCGAAATCAACGGGTGAATGCTTGGTGCAGGAGTGATGCAAAGAGGTGCTCGGCCTGACGCAGCGCCTCACGTTGAACCGTCCGCAGCCGTTCCACTCGGTCAACCAGGGCCGCGAACTTTTCCTGGGCTGGTAGCGGTGGCAATGGGACGGGTGTCGCTCGCAATTGGGTCATGTTGATAGAAGCTAGGTTCGTGGTTTGCTTTGAGCATCGAAGGAAGTAGCTCTTTGCAAAGCCGCTTCGTAGAAATGCGGCGAAAAATGTTGGCGCTAGTACGGATTGGTTCAGCCGCACACGGAATATGTGGTTCTGATGGATGCAATCGGTTATCCCCCCCGGCCAGATGGCGCCCCGACCCAGCTTGTCGAAATCACCTCCTTCGGTCATGACGACGTCGCCAGGTACTAGGCGCAAAGCCTCAACATCTTCCGCCGGTACATGAATGGTCTTAATCTCGGAGAGGTCAAGATAGCCATCCTGTACATTGGCAACACGCAGGTATGGCACTTTAAGCGTTTTGACATCTCCATACTTCTGACCTTTTGCGACGCCAGAAACAATTTCCGCGTGCCCCTCCAATGGCTCAAAGCGCCATTTCTTTTCGTTTTCCTGGAGTTCTCCGAACAGTTCGATGAAAGCGGCGGGGAGGAAACTGTCGGTGAGTTCGAGCGCGTACCTGCGGCTGCGGCGCAGCCGGTCTACTTGCTCCAACTGTCCAGCAATCTGCTGCTGCTCCGCCAAATCTGGCAGCGGAATACAGGTTTCCAAGATGTCGTTGTCGCTGACAGCCGGGTAACTGGCGCCATTTGCTATCGTTGTCAGGTGCCTGACGAATGATGCCGATTGAGTGAAATAAAAAAGGTATTGTGGATAGAGTTGTTTCGGCTGGGGGCGCAAAACACAAAATCCCGTAGACGCTATCTCTTTGTCCAACTGCACCGGAACAAGTGCAACCGCGTTTAGGTTCGGTCGCACGGTGGAGACAAGCACGTCGTTAACACGCACGAGTTGTCTGGCACGGCTAGGAGCAGCATCGGCAGCGATACGTTGCGGAGTCAGCAACCGCTTTGTGCCGTTGTCAACCGAAGAAATGTCGACGTATGTGATCTGGGGCCGCCCTAGGTCTCTCGGGTTGCACTGAGCTACGTCACTGACAAGGTTCGATAACAGTTCACTTATCATTTGAGGCCCTGTTCCAGTTCCTTCATGACAGTGACCATCGCTCTATCAAGTCGTTGAAGGCGCTGTAGAGTGACCTGCGGCTTTTCGTAAAATTCTTCATCCTGTTCGACCTGCCGATAGCGGCTCGCGGAAAGGTCATATTTATTGCTCTTAACCTGGTCCTTGGTGACCCAGAATTGGCGGCTAAGCTGGTTTATCTCCGTTTGCAGTGGCATCACTCTCGATTGGAGTTCACTGAGTTCCGCCTCCGCCTTCTCGCGGGCGGCATGAGCCTTGTCGGGTGTCTCGGAAACGACCTCCTCAAACTTGAGCCGGTGGATGATGGCGCGGTGTTCGAGGCGGTCCTTCTTCAGCGGGGCAATCTGCCTTTGCAGGTCGGCCACGCGCTGGGCCCGTTTCTGCTGGAACTTTGTATCCCGCCGGTGATCCCAGCAGTCCAGCACGTCGGGGATGTCGTTCTCGCTGACCTTCTGGCGTTTGTCATCCAGCGAATAACCGTCATGCTCCATGTCGTAGAACCAGATCTTCTCCGTCGTCCCGCCCTTGGTGAAAAGCAGGATGGCAGTGGAAACGCTGGCATACGGACGAAAGACGCCAGCGGGCATCGAGACGACACCGTCGAGACGGTTCTCCTCGATAAGCTTTTTGCGGATATCCGCGTGGGCGTTGGAAGAGCCAAATAACACGCCATCGGGGACGATGACGGCGGCGCGGCCTCCGTTTTCGAGCAAGCGCAGGAAGAGATGTAGAAAGAGGATTTCCGTCTTCTTGCACTTCACCGGCAGCGTGGGGTTCACGTCTGCCGCGTCGATGGCGCCCTTGAAGGGCGGGTTGGCGAGAACCACGTCGTAATCCCGCTCTTCGGTGAACGCCTTGGAAAGAGTATCCGTGTAATGGAAATTCGGTACGTTTATGCCGTGGAGCATAAGATTCATGCTGCCGATGCGGAGCATCGTCATGCCGGAGTCGGAGTCAAATCCGGTCAGGGCCTTGGTCTGGCTGAACTCCCATTCCTCCTTGGAGAGCTTGCTGCCGGTCAGGCCGTGCGGATAGCCATCGTTGTCATAGGTGATGTCGCGCGGATCTGTGTGGGTTTCGAGGAGGTGCTGCCAGGCATTGACGAGAAAACCGCAAGTGCCGGCGGCCGGGTCGCAGATGCGCTCTCCGGGGCGCGGATCACACATATTGACCATCATTCGGATGATGTGGCGCGGCGTGCGGAACTGGCCGTTCTGGCCAGCCGTGTTGAGTTTGCTGAGTAGGTACTCGTAAAGGTCGCCCTGCACGTCCTGGTTCTGCGATGAAATCTGCATGGCGTCGATGGCCTTGCAGGCCTCGATGAGCAGGCTGGGTTTGTTGATCTTGAACTCGGCGTTTTCCATCTGGGCCGCGAACGAGCCGCCCGCGCCACCAATCGTCTTGATGAACGGAAAGACCGCTTCCTTGACATGCTTGAGCGCCTTGTCGGCGGGAAGTTGTGTCCAGTGAGACCAGCGGAGGTCGGGCTTCGGGAAGATCGGCGTGAACTTCTTGCCGCGCAGCTTGGCGGCACGTTCCGCGTCCTGCTCGCGCTCGTCGAGGCGTTTAAGAAAGAGCAAAAATGACAGTTGCTCGATGGCGTCAAGTGGATTGGCCAGCCCGCCGGACCAGAGTTTATCCCAGAGAGCTTCGACGGAAGAGCGGAGTGCGGTGTCTGTGAGCATCGTTTACGCTGCCAGTGATTGTGTGAGGTTGAGAAGGTCGCCGATTTCCTGTGGCGTGAAGAAGCGCTCGACCGCGTTGCGGCCGAAGTTGGTCAGCGGGGGATCATAGAGGTCGGCCTCGACAAGCGTACGCTTTGCGAGGAAGACCTCCTGAACCGAGCGAAGAAAACGTATCTGATCGGCATTGTAGTTGTGCGCCTGAATATGCTGCTCGAAGCCGCGCTGCACCACCTGGCGGTAATCGGGAAGGGTATCAAGCGCGAGCAGGTGGCGAAGGAAGGCGAGGAAATTGTCCACGCGCAACCCGTATGCGATTCGGATATTTCGGCTCGATAGCTGGATATCGTCGCGGCCGAGTTCACGATGAAGCGTGCGTTCCAGGTCGACAAGTTGATCGTCCGTAACTTCCCGGCCTTCGCGAAGCGCGGCGAGCGCCGGGTGCCCCTCCGTAATTTCAAGGACGCGGGCATCTACGCGCCGTTTGTATTCGTCGATAAGGATCTGGTGCCCGTCTTCGCCAACCGAGATATAGCCCCGCGTCGCAATGAAATCAGGCAGGTCGAGCTTCAGGAACGCGCTGGGACGGTCGCGGCGGTTCTTCATCTGAGGCGCAAGGTCGCGGATGACCTGCGTGAGTTGCGCCGGCGTAGCGGTCGCGAGGTCGACGGAGAGAGCGAGTTTGGCGCTCGGCGACGACCGGACAAGCTCCGAGACATCCGGGAGCAGGCTCACGTCTTCCGCAATCGACTGGAGCAACTGCGGCGACGGTGTGGCCTGGAGAATTTGAAGCTTGAGCCGTTCCACCTTGTGCGAAAAGGTTTCGGCGGCCACATCGACATCGCCGGCGAAGCGGAGAAGCGGCGCAACCTGGAGACGGAGGAACCGAGTTTTACCGGCGTGATAAGCGTCCAGAAGTCATCTTCCCAAGCAGGGGCAATTTGCAGCCAGACCTTTTTTACAGGAAAGGAATCGCGCGGGATGCGGGCCATCATGGCGCGGAGGTCTGTGACCGCCTGTCGAAAAGCCTCCGCCGTATGGTCGGGAAGATGACGTTCGACTATTTTGAGCCGCGTGTTGAATAACGACACGAGCACCGGCATGTCGACCGGCTGCCTGTCGTCAGCCTTCTTGTTGAAGTCGTTTTGCCAGAAATCGAT
>JACXTT010010152.1_pt1 | contig 12745 bp, 9 predicted proteins | sample 9270951 | NCBI WGS metagenome assembly JACXTT01 (sample SAMN15532306, study PRJNA645909) | rock metagenome | isolation source: weathered quartz diorite | place: Puerto Rico | collected 2017-06-21 | reverse complement strand
GGGAACGGTGACGGCATCGGGAGGTGCCGGGTCGGGGGGACAGGCAAACGCGTGCGTCAATGGACAGCACTCCGGTACGAGCCCCTCCTCGACGGCCCCGCCTGGAGCAGCAGGCGTCAACGACAGCAACTGCACGACGGGAGGCACGTCTCAGACCGGCAGCGGCAACGGGTCGCAGGCATCCGGGCCCGCCCGCACCGTCAGCTCCTCGACTGGAGGCAAACACGTGGGAGGCAGCCAGGGCTCGACAGCGTCACGCAGCTCCCTCGCGGTCGACGCGGTGAACGCGCGCGGCGTGACGATCACGCACGTGAAGTACATCACGACGCAGGTGCGAACCGGGAGGCGTCTGCTTCTGATCGTCACCCTCCGCGACCTCCAGGGCCGCCTGATCCGCGACGCCATCGTCGTGGCGCGGCCGCTGTCCGACGCGAAGCACACGATCGCCTCGACCCAGGCGGGCTTCAGCAACGCCGTCGGGCAAGCGAAGCTGTCGGTTCCGATCGCCACGCGGATGCTCGGGGTGCAGCTGCGGTTTCTGATCGGAGCTCGCACGCCCAAGGCACACACCGTCACCCTTGGCTCGGTCCGCGTACGCGCCAAGAAGCCACCTCTAGCGGCCACAACGGGTTGAACGTCCACCATCCGCAAGGGTCGTCTCGGCGGGCTTGTACAGCGAAGGGAAACGTGCACCCGCGACTGACGACACGCTCCGTATGGCTCGGAACAATGCGCCTGATTCGCGATCTCACGGCGTTCGAGCTGCTGACGCGCGAGCCGCATGGTCACGGCTACGCACTGCTCGAGACACGACTCGGCCCGGAGACGACACGGCTCGCGCTCGCTGCGGCTGGCGGCCTGCAGCCCGTGCGGGTCCCGCGCACCGTTCCCCCCTAACGGACGCGGAACCGGACCGGCGGCGGGCCGTCCGTGCACCTCATGCGGTCGAGGTGCCCCGGGCGGCCCGCTCAGGCTGTTGAGAAACACTTGTGGTCGTCGGCCGATCACTCGACCCAGCGATCGACGATCAGGTCGCACCGCACGACAGCTGTGGAGCGAGCGCATGAGCACGGTCAGCGATCTCAGCTATGAGCTGCCTCGTCGGCGTGCCCCGGACGCTGCCGCTCTTGCCTGCTCGCTGTTCATGCGGCACCGGCGCCGAATCTATCGCTTGTGCCTGGTCCGATTGGGTTCACCGCAGGACGCCGAAGACGCTCTGCAGCAGACATTCGTGAATGCCTTGAAGGCGCTGCAGGCCGGAGTCCGGCCGCGCACCGAGGCGGCCTGGCTGCTCGAGATCGCGCGCAACGTCTGCTTCGAACGCCACCGCTCCTCGAGCCGACAGGCCCTGCATGAGTTCACAGCATGCCCGGACGACCTCGACCACCTCCCATCCCTCTCGTCGCCGCCGTCCGATCAGGCCCACGAGGTCTGCGCCGCCCTCGACCGCATCGACCCTCGCCAGCGAGAAGCGCTGCTCCTCCGCGAATGGCGGGGACTCTCCTACAGAGAGGTCGCCGTCGCTCTGCAGCTCTCACAGTCAGCGGCGGAAGCCCTCCTGTTTCGAGCGCGACGCTCACTCGCTCGCGCCCTCGACGACACGAAGCGCCTCCAGGGCGCTCTCAACCTCGGCAACCTCCTCGCCTCCCACCGAGCGTTCTTCTCGGGTGCCGCCGCGAAGACCGCCGCGATCGTCGCCTGCTGCGGTGTGACGGTCGCGACCGAGCCGGCGCTGCAGCGGGCGGTGACGCATCTCGTCCACCCACAGCGAGCCGCCGCTACGCGCCCGCACGACGCAGGTGCCGGAGCGGTGAGCTCCAAGCGCCCTCGGCACGTTCTCGTCGTCGCCCGCCGCGAAGGCGGGAGTGAACAAGCCGGAGCCGTGCGCTCGGCTACACCGACCGCTCCGCACAGGTCACCCGTAGCGTCGGCTGCTGCAGGAACAGCTGCGGCCGGCAGTGGCGAGCCAACCCGCAGTCCCGTCGATCACAACCCCACGGCAGAGGCGGCAGCGGTTGGCGCAGGGACGCCTCCGATGTCCGACGCCGTCGGCGCCGGCGGAGCCGCGGTCCGTGCATCGGTGAGCGTCTCGAACGGGCCAGCCGATGCCTCTGCCGGCGTCACCGCCCCGGACGGGGCATCGGCAACAGCCTCCGCGAATGCTGACGGCAACGCGGTCGATACGTCAGTTCAGGTCACCGCACCGGGCGGCGTCCCGGTCGGTGGCTCGACGACCGTCTCGCTGCCGACCATCCCCTGACGTCGGACGCTGCGGCGAAGTCCTTCATCGGCCGCCCCCACGGGGGGGCGGGGATGTAGCCTAGTGCCTGCATGAGGACCTCCCTTGTGGCCGGAAGCACGGCTCGACAAAGCAAGCGGGCACACAAGGCTGCCCTTCGGGCGGCGCGGACCTCCACGTCCTAGCCGCCGAGGCCGGCGGCACGTCGAAGGGAGATCTCCTGACCCGCTACGGAAAAAGGCGCGGCCAATCGGCTCGCACCCCGATGAGCTCCGCGTGCCGGCGCGACATGCTTTGCACGCGGTGATACGAGAGCAGACTGAGGGTCGAGAAGCTCCGATGGTGGTCACGCCACGGAATGTCGCAACGGTGTTCCGACAGATCTTCAGTGGTCCGAAGCGAAAGACACTGGCCGGGAAGTCGTGACCGAGGTTCAGGGACATCACAAGGCGACGTTGGAGAAACTCCTACGCCACCCCGCAGGCGGGAACATCGAGTGGCGCCAGGTGAAGTCGTTGCTCGACGCAGTCGGAGCGACGACGGAGGAGCGCAACGGCAAGCTCAAAGTGACGCTGGGCGGCGAGACGATGGTGCTGACTCCGCCGCGCGGGAAGGACATCGACGCGCAAATGATCGTCGACCTCCGTCGAATGTTCAGACACATGGATGCAACGAACCGCGACGGGGAAGGCTGAGACGGTTCACCAGCCCGCCACGCGGCGGCACGACAGTCCTGGTACGACTGCCCATCAAGGCGTAGACGCGGCGAGAACTGATGCTCGAGATCCAGACGCTTACCGACGGAGGACAGACCGCCACTGACGTCGCGCACGAGGTCGCGGCATTCCTCGCTGCGGCCAGGACCTCGCTGGACATGGCGTTCTACGACCTGCGGCTCGACGGCGACGCCGAGCAGATCGTCCTCGGCGCGATCAAGGCGGCGGCCGCACGGGGTGTCGCGGTGCGTATCGCTTACAACGTCGACCACCCGGGGCCGATCCCGGTGCCGCCGCCGCCCGAGTGCAACCCAGCCGATGTGGCGACGCTCGGTGCGCCCGCGCGGGCCGTCGCGGGCGTCCCTGACCTGATGCACCACAAGTACGTTATCCGCGACGGCGACGCCGTCTGGACCGGCTCGCTCAACTGGACGAACGACTCGTGGACGCGGCAGGAGAACGTCGTCGTCCGCGCCGGGTCGCGCGAGCTCGCCTACGCGTTCACGCTCGATTTCGAGCAGCTGTGGTCGACCGGGATCGTCGAGGGGTCGGGCAAGGTCGATCCGCGACCTGTCGAGATCGACGGCAGCGAGGTGAGACCGTGGTTCACGCCCGACCACGGCGAGGATCTGTCCCATCGGATCGCGAAGCGGCTGGCGGGGGCGCGCCGGCGGATCCGGATCGCCTCACCCGTGCTCACCTCGGGGCCGATCCTGGCCACGATGGCAGAGGTGGCGGGCGAGGGACGCTGCGACGTCGCGGGTGTCGTCGACCAGACCCAGGTGAACGAGGTCTTCCAGCAATGGCGCACGAACGGCGTCAGCGAATGGAAGATCCCGCTGCTCGTGGCGGTGCTCCAGAAGGCGCCGTTCGCCGGCAAGCCGTCCACGCCCTGGTCTCCCGACGGCGGCGTGCACGACTTCATGCACGCCAAGTGCGTGGTCGCCGACGACGTGGTGTTCGTCGGTAGCTTCAACCTCTCCCGCTCGGGCGAGCGCAACGCCGAGAACGTGCTCGAGATCCAGAGCGCGGCGTTCGCCGACACGCTGGCGGCCTTCGTCGACTCGATCAGAGCCCGCTATCCGGCGGCGACCGTGCCGGCCGCGCCTGCGGCACCCGTGTCCTGAACTGACAACTTGACGCTCGCGATCTGAGCCCGCATCCTGCGGATCCTCGACGCCCGACTCCCCGCGGCGCGAGGTCCTACAGGAGGCACCAGCATGAGACGAAAGCTCGTCGCGGTTACCGCTGCGCTGGCGGCCGTGCTCGTCACGGCGGCCATCGCCCTCGCCGGCACGAACACCTACAAGGGCCCGATGTACTGGTCGTGCCCGTGCGACGGCAGCAGCCCGTACAGCTCGCAGTGGATCGAGAACTGGTTCGTGAAGTCGACGAACGGTATCTCGGACACGATGGTGACGCTGATCGACAACAGCTCGTACAGCTGGCACGGCACCGTGCGTAGCACCGCCTCGAACCAGAAGGCGTGGTGGGTGTCGTCGTCGGTGAAGAAGGGCTACTGCAAGTTCTACGGCGGCACGGCGTTCAACGGCAGCTGCTTCGTCGCCAGCTAGGAGGGAGGGATCCGCATGCGTCTGAAGAGAACCTTCGTCGTCGCCGGCGCCGTCTGCATCGCCGGGCTCGCACTCGGCGGGATCGCGAGCGGCCTGCATCGCGCCGCCGGCACGCCTTCGGCCACACCCGACATCCAGGGAAACGCCGGCACGCTGGAGCAGGTCGCCGCGTTCGCACCCGAGGGCGGACGAGCCGCGCGGCAGCTCGTGCTGCAACGGACACCGGACGGGTACCTCTGCGTATGGGACTCACCGGACGGAACGGCCGACCATGGAGTCGGCGGCTGCAATCCTGCGGCCGATCCGCTCGCCGGTCACAAGCTCTTCGTCAGCCTCGCCTACGACGGCGGGCCCGCGGTCACCGCAGTGCGAGACGCCAGGCTGAGCGGCCTCGCAGCAGCGGACGTCGCCTCGGCACGGGTGCTGATGACCGACGGCTCGACCCGGCCGATCCTGCTCTCGCCACGGTCGACCCGGGCCGTGGCCGGTAAGGATTACCGCCCGTTCGCGTACCGCGTGCGCCGGGACGATCTCGACCGCGGCATCGGCCCGGTCGCGGTTCTCGTCCTCGACGCCCGGGGCAGCGTGATCGACCGGCAGGTGACCGGGATCGGCTGAGGCTGCACGTCTGTAGGGTTGCCCGGTGACCGTCCGGGACGTTCTCACCGAATCGCTCGATGCCGGGCAACCCGTGCCGACCGCGATCTCCGGCACACCGTACGAGTCGTGGCAGGTGATTCACGACGACGAACGCGTCGAGATCGGCGTCTGGGAGGTGACGCCCGGGACGTTTCGCGGCGAGAAGAACGGTGTCTACGAGTCGATGCATTTCGTCGCGGGCGCCGGCACGATCACCGCCGACGACGGGGTTGTCACCGAGATCGGGCCTGGCGTCGTCATGTTCTGCCCGGACGGCTGGGCCGGCGTCTGGGACGTCCGCGAGACGATCCGCAAGACCTACACGATCGTCAAGACCGACGCCTAACCGACGCCGGCGAGCAGGAACGCGCGCACCTCCCTGAGCATCTCGCGCGCGATCACGAGGCGCTGGATCTCCTGCGTGCCCTCGTAGATCTGCGTGATCTTGGCGTCGCGCATGAAGCGCTCGACCGGGTATTCCTTGATGTAGCCGTAACCGCCGAGGATCTGCACGGCCTCGGTCGTCACCTCCATGGCGACGTCGCCGCAGAAGAGCTTCGCCATCGCGCCGGCCTTCGTCAGCTCGTCGTCCGCCGCGCCCTCGTCGACCATGCGGCCGAAGCGGTAGAGGAGGCCGCGCGCCGCCTCCGTCCTCGTCTCCATGTCGGCGAGCTTGGCGGCGATCAGCTGGTGCTCGGCGATCGGCTTGCCCATCGTCTCGCGCGTACGGGCGTACTCGAGCGCGTAGTCGGTCGCACCCTGCGCGATCCCGAGCGCCTGCGCAGCGACACCGGGACGTGACCGGTCGAGAATCCGCATCGCGATCCGGAAGCCCTCGCCCTCGCTCCCGAGCAGGTTGCCCACCGGTACGCGGCAATCGTCGAAGACGAGCTCGCCGGTCGTCGATCCGGCGATGCCGAGCTTCGGCTCGAGGCGGGCGACCTGGAACCCGGGCGCGTCGCCGTCGACGAGGAACGCCGAGATCCCCGCGTGCCCGGCGTCGGGATCGGTCTTGGCGAACACCGTGTAGAGCCCCGCCACACCGGCGTTGGTGATGAACCGTTTCGAGCCGTCGAGCACGTACTCGTCGCCCTCGCGCCGCGCCGTCGTCCGCATGGCGGCCGAATCCGATCCTGACCCCGCCTCCGTCAACGCATAGGCGCCGAGAATCTCGCCTGCGGCAAGCCGCGGAAGCCACGACTCCTGCTGCTCGGCCGACCCGGCGAGCTTGAGGCCCAGCGAGCCGAGCTCCTGCACGGTCAGGATCAGCCCGCTCGTCGCACAGACCTTCGACACCTCCTCGATCGCGACGAGCGCGAGCAGCGTCCCGGTGCCGGTACCGCCGAACCGCTCCTCGTGGAAGAGCCCGAAAAGCCCGTGCTCCCGATACAGCTCGACGACGTCCCAGGGGAACTCGTGCGAGGCGTCGATCTCGGCCGCCCGGGGCGCGATCCGCTCGCGCGCGAGCGTGCGCACGAGCTCGCGGATCTCCCGCTGCTCGGGGCTCAGCGGATCCCAGGGCACAGGGCGAGTCTACGCGGCCCCGAGAGCCTCGAGCCTCTGCCGGGCCCGAAGAGACAGGACGACGTTGCCCTTGCTCTCGTAGAGCGCGAGCGCACTGCGAAACTCGTCCGCAGCCTCGGCCGGACGTCCGGCGAGCGCGAGCACCTCGGCGAGATCCCTGATCGCGTCGGCGTAGGACTCGACCGCATCGGTCGGCTCGCCGACGCTCACCGCCTCTCGCGCGAGGCGGATCGCCTCGTCGTGCTCGCCGCGGCGCGCAAGCACCTTCGCCTGCAGCTGGCGCCACGACATCTGGGTGATGATGTCGTCGGCGGCACCGATGGTTCGCCCCTTGAGTGCGCACGCATGTGCTTCGTCGAGGTCCCCGAGCTCGTACAGCGCTTGACCGAGGTACACCACGAAGGTCGACAGAAACCCCTGTTCGCCCATCGCGTCGAGCTCGTCGCAGCCGACTTGCAACGACGCGCGCGCCGCTTCCCAGTCGCCGGCGAGGCGTTCGATTGCTCCGAGGTTGCACGCCAGAATCGCCCGACCGAGCTTGTGGCCCAGCTCGTCGAACCGGCGCCACTCTTCCTGTCCGAGCGCTCTCGCCTCGTCGAAGCGTCCAAGAGCCGCAAGGATTGTGGCCCGGACGTTGGCCCGGTACGGGATCACGCGGTCGAGCTCGGGCTCGGCCTCGAGCGTCCGCAGGGCATCCAGGACCGGTGTTGGACCGTAACACTCCGCGACCGCGAGCCAGGTGCGACCAGCCGTCTCCTGTCTCGTGTCGCCGGCTCGGCGAGCGTGCGCGATGAGCCTGGCCGCAGCGTCCGCGGCCCTCGAATACTGGGCGAGCGCGTTCCACGCCCACATCTCGGCCCTCGCCGCAACCGCAAGTGCGGCGTCGTCGGCATGTGCCTCGAGCTCCGGGCGGGCGGCCGCCACGCGCGCCAGCAGCTCCTCGGCGGTGACCGTCGGATCGACACTCGAGGCAAGGTTCGCCGCCTCGAGCCCGGCGGCAAGCTCGCCGACGCGATCGCCGGCATCACGGGCGGCAACAGCGGTGCGCCTCGCGACGTCGACTGCATCCAACGGCCGGCCGGCACCCATGAGAGCGCTTGCCAGCGCGAGGTGCAGCTGGACGTCGATCGGGCCGCCGGACGGAAGGGCAACCGCCCGCTCGAGCATCTGGACCGCCGCACCCGTGTCGTTTCGCGCGAGCGCGCGATGGCCGGCCTCCGCCAGCCTTCGCCCGGCGCGAGTCCCGAGACGAAGGTCGCTCGTGCTCAGCGGGCCAAGGGCAGCCCTGTAGCGGTAGGCCTGCTCGAGGTGATAGCCCAGGATCTCGTCAAGCTCGACGAGTTCCGTGCCGTGTTCCTCGAGCCAGCCCGCGAACTGCTCGTGCAGCTCCGCTCGTGTCGTCTTCGGGAGGCTGTCGTAGGCCGCGTCCCGGATGAGCAGGTGACGGAACCGAAACGCGTCGTCGCCCGCGATCCTGGCGCGGTCGGGACGAACGAGCTCCTTCCGGACGAGCGCGGTCAGCCGGGCGGGGAGCTCGGCCTCGTCCGGGGCCAGCGCCTGGACGGCGCCGACGTGAAAGGTGCGGCCCTCGACCGATCCGCGCTCGAGTACGCCCCGCTCGGCCGGATCGAGCTGGTCGATCCGGGCTGCGAGGAGGGCCTGGATCGTCGGCGGAACGTCGATCTGCTCGTTCGGCGAGTCCCGCAGCATGCCGAGCATCTCCTCCACGAACAGCGGGTTGCCCTCCGCCCGCTCGCGGATTCTTGCCCGCAGCTCCTCGTCCACGTCCGCACCCCCGAGGAGCTGGTCGATGAGCGCGTCCGTCTCCTGGGCCGAAAGCGGTTCGAGCAGGACCGTCGTGGCGTTCAGCTTGCCTCCTGCCCACCCCGGGCGACGGTCGAGCAAGTCGGGTCGCGCCATGCAGAGCAGGAGGATCGGCGCGTCACGACTGAGGTCGGCGACATGCTCGACGAGGTCGAGGAACGTCTGCTCGCCCCAGTGGACGTCGTCGAAGACACAAACGACCGGCTCGGAAGCCGCCGCGGCCTCGAGCAGCTTCCGCACCGCCCACGCGATCTCGTCCGTCGACGCGGTTGCCTGCTCGTCGCCGAGCACGCTGTCGAGCGCGCCCCGCGCCCGCGAATCGAGTGAGAACGATTCCGGGTCGGGAAGCTGCTTCAGCACCTCGACGACCGGCCAGTATGTGATTCCCTCGCCGTACGGGAGGCAGCGCCCGCGAACGACGCGTCCCTCCGACAGAGAGCCGAGCAGCTCGAGGACGAGGCGCGACTTGCCGACGCCGGCCGTGCCCATGACCGTGAACAGGTGGCAGGACCGCTCGGTCCGAACCCGTTCCCACGCATCGCCGAGCAGCCGGAGCTCTCGCTCGCGGCCGACGATCTTCGCGTCGAGCCGTCGGGGGGGCGACGCAGTGTCGACCGACACGAGGCGAAACGCCGGCACCGCCGCGCGCTTGCCCCTGAGCGTGAGCGGCTCCACCGCCTCCACGCCGACTGCGTCGCGCAGCAGCCGCACCGTCTCCCCCCCGAGGAGGATCTCGCCCGGTTCAGCCGCCTGCTCGAGCCGCGCCGCCACGTTCACCGCGTCGCCGGTCGCGAGGCGCTCCACGGTGCCGGTGACGACCTCGCCGGTGGTGACACCGATGCGGATCGATAGCGTCGTGCCGAAATCCCGCTCCAGCTCGGTGTTCAGCCTCTCGAGCGCATCCCGGATTTCCGCCGCCGCCCGGACGCCGCGGAGGGCGTCGTCCTCGTGTACGACCGGAACGCCGAACACCGCCATCACCGCGTCGCCGATGAACTTCTCCACGGTACCGCCGTGGCGCTCGACCGCGTCACGCGCGGTCTCGAAGTAGCGCGCAAGGACCCGCCGGAGGCTTTCGGGGTCGAGCTGCTCGCCGAGTGCGGTCGAGCCGGTGACGTCGCAGAACAGCACCGTGACGGTCTTCCGCTGCTCGCGGACAGGTGGCGCCTCGGCAAGTGTGGCCCCGCAGGCGTCGCAGAACCGAGCCGCCTCCCGGTTCTCTGCGCCGCACGCCGCGCACACCGTCACGCCGGAGACCTTACAAACGGGTCAACGTGTTGTCGTGCGGCGGATCGCCAACCGCCAAGCGTCCCGGAGCTCGTCGAGCGCGGCCGTGTCACCGGCGGGCTCGTAACGACGCCCACCCCGGCGGAGGAGCGGGACGATGTCCGCGGGGCCACGCCACGTTCCGACCGCAAGCCCGGCGAGGGCAGCGGCGCCGAGCGCCGTCGCCTCGACGTCGGAGGAGACCTCGACGGGCGTCCCGAGCAGGTCGGCCTGAAGTTGCATCAGGAAGCCGTTGGCCGCGGCCCCACCGTCCGCCCGCAGCAGACGGACTCCGCCGGGCACCGCGTCAACGACATCGGCGACCTGGAGCGCAATCGCCTCGAGCGCGGCCCGGACGAGGTGAGACCTCGTCGTGCCACGCGTCAGCCCTGTGATCAGACCGCGCGCGTCGGCGTCCCAGTACGGCGACCCGAGACCGGTCAGCGCGGGAACGAAGACGACGCCGCCCGCCGAGTCGACCGATCGCGCGAGCGCCTCCGACTCCGCCGCGTCGGCCATGAGCCCGAGCGCGTCCCGCAGCCACTGCAACGCCGCGCCCGCGACGAGCACCGCGCCCTCGAACGCATAGACGGGTGCCTGGCCGGCAGGCCGCGCGCCGACTGTCGCGAGCAGCCCGTCCGGTGGCGGGCCGGGTGCACCGCCGACGTTGACGAGCACGAAGCTGCCCGTCCCGAACGTCGCCTTCGCCTCCCCCGGCTCGAGGCACGCCTGGCCGAACAGCGCAGCCTGCTGGTCGCCCGCGATCCCCGCGACCGGCACGGTCGCGCCCAGGAGCTCCGCCTCGGCCACCACCGCGGACGAGGTGACGATCTCCGGGAGCAGCTCACGTTCGACGCCGAAGAGCCCAAGCAACTCGTTGTCCCAGTCGAGCCTCGCGATATCGAAAAGGAGCGTCCGCGAGGCGTTCGTCTCGTCGGTGACGTGCACGCAGCCGCCCGTCAGTTTCCAAGCGAGCCAGGAGTCGACGGTGCCGAAGGCAAGGTCACGCTGCGGGACATCGGTCCTTGCGAGCAGCCACTCGAGCTTTGTGGCCGAGAAGTACGGGTCGCAGACCAGCCCCGTCCGCGCCCGAACGAGGTCGACCGGCAGTCCGCGGCAGCGATCGGTGGTACGCCGGTCCTGCCAGACGATCGCACGGCCGACGGGTCGCCCGGTGCGCCGCTCCCAGAGCAGTGTCGTCTCGCGCTGGTTCGTGATCCCGACCGCGTCGAGATCGCCGGCGCGCACGCCGGCGGCGGCGATCGCCTCCTCCGCGGCCGCGAGCACGCTGCCCCAGAGCTCGTCCGGATCGTGCTCGACCCAGCCGGGCTGCGGATACCACTGCCGGATCTCGCGGTACGCCCGGCCGAGCGGTCGCAGCTCTCCGTCGACGACCAGGCACGTCGTCCCGGTCGTGCCCTGGTCGATCGCGAGCAGCGCCATAGAGTGTCGGCATGATCCTCGACAACGGCGTCGTCAGGACGATGGACCCGTCACTACCGCAGGCGGCGGCGCTGGCGATCGCGGGGCCGCTCGTGGCGGGCGGCGTCGGCGTGCACGAGACGGCGCTGCCGACGCCCGATCGCGTCGACCTCGGCGGCTTCTGCGCGCTGCCGGCGTTCACGGACAGCCACGTCCACTTCCCGACCTGGTCGCTCTCCCAGGACGACGTGCGGCTGGAGGGAGCGTCCTCGCTGGCGGAGGCGCTCGACCGCGTGCGACGCCACCCTCGCCGCGGGACGTGGATCAGAGGCACCGGGTGGCGCGACGCCGACTGGGCCGAGGGACCCGCGAAGGAGGCACTCGACGAGCTGACCGGCGACACGCCCGCGGCCCTCTGGGCGAAGGACTACCACTCGCTCTGGCTGAACTCGTCGGCGTTGAGGCTTGCGGGCGGCGACCTCGAGGTCGACGGCGGCGTCGTCGAGCGCGACGAAGCGGGCGAGCCGACCGGGATCCTGCGCGAGGAGTCGGCCTGGCAGTTCCGGGAGCGGTTCGTCACCGTCGACGAAAACGAGTGGGTCGAAGCGACCCGGGAAGGAATCCGGATCGCCAACCGGCGCGGCGTCGCCGCGATCCACGACAAGGACGGCTGGCTCGGCGCGGCGTCCGTCTTCGGACGGATCCACGAGCGTGAGGGTCTGACGCTGCGCGTGTGGCAGTCGCTCCCGGCCGATCGCGTCGAGGAGGTCGCGGCGCTGCACGTGCGCTCGCGTGTCGGCGACGACTTCCTCCGCCTCGGCTACCTGAAGTGCTTCATGGACGGGACGCTCGGCTCGCAGACCGCATGGATGCTCGACGGCTCCGGTATCCGCATCACAAGCAGCGAGGAGCTCTCCGAGATCGTCCGCGCCGGGGCTGCCGCCGGCTGGCCGGTCGCCGTCCACGCAATCGGCGACCAGGCCAATCGTGAGGCACTCGACGCTTTCGAGACGACTCGCGACTTGTGGGCGCCACTGGGGCTTCGCCATCGCATCGAGCATTGCCAGTGCCTCGCCCCGGACGACATCGGCCGCTTCGCAGCTCTCGGCGTCGCCTGCTCGGTGCAGTTCTCGCACGCACCCTCTGACAGGGATCTTGCCGACCGGTACTGGGCCGGGCGCACGGAGGGGGCGTACGCGTTCCGCTCGCTCTGGGAATCGGGCGCCCTCGTCGCAAACGGCTCGGACGCGCCGGTCGAGGAGCTCGACCCGCTCGCCGGCATCCGTGCGGGCGTGCTGCGCACGATCGATGAGCGCGGAGCCTGGCACCCGGAGCAGGCGTTGACGGTGGAGCAGGCGATCGCGGCGTCGACGGTCAACCCGGCCTGGCTCGCCGGTGACGAACGCCGCCGCGGCAAGCTGCTCCCGGGCTACCTCGCCGACGTCGTCGTCTTGACGCGTGACCCGTTCGCGTGCCCGCCCGAGGAGCTGGAGACGGTCGAAGTCGTCGCCACCATGGTCGGCGGCCGCTGGGTCCACAAC
>JACXTT010010151.1_pt1 | contig 12750 bp, 10 predicted proteins | sample 9270951 | NCBI WGS metagenome assembly JACXTT01 (sample SAMN15532306, study PRJNA645909) | rock metagenome | isolation source: weathered quartz diorite | place: Puerto Rico | collected 2017-06-21 | reverse complement strand
TGAAAGGAAATCACCTGCTCCAGTTCGGCGGCACGTACCAACGAGTTTTCGATTATCACGGGCGCGACGACAACGGCGTGGGCATCAACACGTCAGTCGTCTACCAGGTGGGGAACACAAACCTCAATGCCGCCGCGTACAGAATTCCTGACGGAGCGGCCGCCAGCGCTCAGACGAATTTTCCAATCCTGTTCAACGAAATATTCGGGATCGTGAACCAGACCCAGGTCATGAACACCCGCAGCGGGGCAAACCTGACCCTCAATCCCCAGGGAACACCGGGATTCGACCAGAGCGTGATTCCAACCTACGACGTACATTTCACGGATACCTGGCATCTGAGGCCCGGTTTGACTCTGACGTACGGTTTAGGATGGGGCCTTGCCATGCCGCCGTACGAAATCAACAGTAAACAGGTTTCCATGGTTGACGCCGCCGGTAATTTCATCGACATCAAGGGTTACATGCTGAGCCGGCAGGCAGCCGCATTGAAGGGTCAAGTTTACAATCCCCAGATCGGGTTTGCCACCATCAATAACATTAACGGGGGGCAGAGCAAGTATCCGTTCGATCCGTTCTATGGCGGCTTCAGCCCTCGCGTTTCGCTGGCTTGGAGTCCCGGGGCCGATAGTGGAATTCTGGGCAAGGTGTTTGGCCGAAACAAGACCGTCCTCCGCGGCGGTTACGCTCGGATCTACGGACGACTGAATGGTGTGGACCTTCTGCTTGTTCCACTGCTCGGACCGGGGTTGCTGCAAGCGGTGTCCTGTCCCGCTCCTCTTCGCGATGGTACGTGCGCCGGAGGGAGCGCCGCCAGTCCAGCGACTTCATTCCGCATCGGCGTGGACGGCAACGTAGCTCCTCTTCCCTCGGTAACTCAAACATTGCCTCAGCCCTTCTTCCCAGGGATCGTTCAGAACGGAGTGTTGAACTCTACAGCAGCCGATGGCTCGCAGCTCGACCCGAAAATGAGACCCAACCATTCCGATGAATATACGCTCTCGATTCAAAGGTCAATCTCCTCAAAGATGGTGATCGAGGCTGGTTACATTGGGCGAAAGATCTCGCATGAGTTTCAGGAGATCAATCTGGATGCAGTACCGTGGATGACGACGCTGAATGGTCAAAGCTTCGCTCAGGCGTGGACCAACGTCTACAATCAGCTCTGTCCTGGTAGCGGTCCGGTTTGTGCCGCTTCGTCCATAGTCCCGAGTGCGCAACCCTTCTTTGAATCGGCCATGGGCGGACCCACTTCTCCCTACTGCACCGGCTTCGCCAGTTGCACAGCCGCGGTTGCAAGCAAGGAGAGCACAAATATTCGCACCACTAGGGCGTTTTCAGCCTGGAGCAATTTAACGGCCGCCAACGGGTGGACTCTGGGCAAGACCTTGCTCCGGCCATCCACGCTGAGTGGCGCGTTCGACTACATCAACTCCTACGGCTACGGCAACTACAACGCTGCCTTCTTTTCGTTCACGGCGAAAGACTTTCACGGTTTGACGGCTCGGTCCAACTTCACCTGGGGTCGCTCTCTCGGGACCGGCAGCGTCGTGCAGGCCAGCAGCTCGATCACAGTTCCGAACCCATATGACTTCGACCACGGCTTCGGCACCTATGGCGTTCAGCCGTTCGATGTGAAGTTCACCTACAGCCTTCTGATGCTGTACCAGCCTCCTTTCTTTAAGAGCCAGAAGGGCGTGATTGGTCGGATCTTGGGCGGCTGGACTATCGCCCCGTTGTTCACGGCTCGCACCGGCTTGCCGCAGCGCCTATCGACCGCCACCAATGGTGAGTCGTTTGGCGAAATCTACAATGGTCAAACGGCGAATTACGAAGGCGCCGCGGGATTCAAGCCGTTCACTGGCGGAAATTCGGAGCAGTACAACGTGCAATCTGCGACGACTTGCTCAACACCGGGCGGAAATGTCGGCGTTGGCACGAGCGGAAACACCGGCATGAACATGTTTTCCGATCCATGCGCGGTTTACAACCAATTCCGGCGCCCCCTTCTCGGCACGGACACCGGTTCGGGCGGCTTTGGTATACGCGGCTTCCCCTTCTGGAATCTGGATGCGACCATCTCTAAGGACTTCCGTGTAAGCGAGAGCATTGGAGCGACTCTCACCTTCCAGTTCGTAAATATTCTGAATCATTTCGTGCCGGATGATCCGACCACGAATATCGATACGCCGACCTCGTTTGGTGTCGTGAGCAATCAGTTCACGACTCCAAATGGCCTCCAGAACCGATCGGTTGAGTTCGGTCTGCGCATCCGCTTCTAAAAGCTGGTTCCACTCCTACGCAACCAGGGGACCGGGCAATCGGTCCCCTTTCTTTTTGCCTTTGAGCGAACCGTGTCTCCGTTCGAATCAAAACTTGTATAATCCATAAATGCAAGGAATACACTGCAGTGCAATTGTGCTCGGCGCGCTGTTGCTCTCAGCCCACTCACTAGGAAGACAGGAAGTGCAATCTTCGCAACCTGAGAAGTCGAAGCCGCCTGTAAAAACGGAGCCGCGCGGGCGCATTCTTGGAATCGGCGGTGTCTTCTTCAAATCCGCTAATCGTGATCAGATGCGCGAATGGTATTCGAAGCATCTTGGATTCGCTGCGAAGGGCGCGGAGGTGATGTTTCCGTGGCGCGAACACGACGCCCCAGAGAAGGAACACCTTACAGTTTGGACTGTCTTTCCCGCATCCAGTAACTATCTCGATCCCAGTCCCGCACCGTTCATGATCAACTACATCGTGGACGATATGGATGCGTTGCTCGACCGTTTGAAACAAGAGGGAGTGAAGATTGACCCCAAACGAATGGATGAATCCTACGGTCGCTTTGCCTGGATCTATGATTCGGATGGGAATAAGATCGAACTCTGGCAGCCGACCGCGAAGCCCTAGGGACCTTCCACTGCTATGAACCTTTATGCCGTTGCTGTGGCTGTAACTTTTCTCGCACCTTTCGCTGTTGCCGGCGATGGCGATTCCATCGATAGCGCGGTTCGCGCAGTGTATGACACCATCTCCGGACCGGCCGGCACGCGCGACTGGCCGCGCTTCCGCAGGCTCTTTGCCGAAGGCGCCCGCATGATTCCAATGCGAGTAACGCCGCAGGGCGCGGCTCCCTCCGTGATGACCCCCGACGATTACGAAAAGCGCGCAAGCGCAAATTTCGAGAAGAACGCGTTTTATGAGTCGGAAGTCGCCCATCGTGTCGAGACTTTCGGCAACATCGCGCATGTCTTCTCCACGTATGAATCGCGCCACGCTCCCGGGGAAAAGCCGTTCGCGCGCGGCATCAACAGTTTTCAGCTTGTAAAAACGGCCGGCGGCTGGAAGGTCATGACCATCCTGTGGGATTCAGAGCGGGGAGGCAATCCGTTGCCGGAGAAGTATCAGAGTTCTCCGAAGAACGCGGCTAACTGAAACCTCCCGCAGACAGCGCTCCGCAACCTTTACACTGAAACTATGTCCAAACAATACTCCGCAGCGCCGTCGATGGCCGTCGATCCGGCTCGCAAATTCACCGCCACCTTCGACACCTCCAAAGGAAGCGTGGTCTGCGAGCTATTCGCCAAGGACGCGCCGAAGACCGTCAACAATTTCGTGTTTCTTGCACGCGAAGGGTTCTACAACGGCACCGTGTTTCATCGCGTCATCGCCGACTTCATGGTCCAGGGCGGCGATCCCACCGGCACCGGTCGCGGCGGCCCCGGCTACAAATTCGAAGATGAGACCAAAGGCAATCCGAACAAGCACAAAGTCGGCTCGCTATCGATGGCCAATGCCGGACCGAATACCAATGGCAGCCAGTTTTTCATCACGCACGTGGTCACCGACTGGCTCGATGGAAAGCACACCGTGTTTGGACAAGTGACCAGCGGCCAGGATGTCGTCAACAAGATCCAGCAGGGCGACCAATTGAAGTCAGTAACCATCCAGGAAGGGTAAATGCCTTTTCCAGCTCAACGCCTGCGGCGGCTCCGAGCCAGCGATCCGATGCGTCGCCTGGTGCGCGAGACGCAACTCGATCCGGCCGATTTCATTCTCCCGCTCTTCACCTGTCCGGGCGAAGGCGTTCGCCGCGAGATCAGTTCGATGCCCGGCAATGCTCAGCTTTCCATCGACAACCTTGTAAGGGAGTGCGATGACGCGCACCGGCTCGGCATCGGCGGCGTGATCCTGTTCGGCATTCCAGCAACTAAGGATGAGACCGCTTCAGGCGCGTATGCAGACGACGGCATCGTGCAACAGGCCGTGCGGGCCCTGAAGCGCGAAGTTCCGAAGCTCCTGGTGATGACCGATGTCTGCAATTGCGAGTACACCAGTCACGGTCATTGCGGCCTGGTGGTCGATGGCGAAGTGCAGAACGATCCCACGCTCGAGTGGCTCGCTAAAGCGGCCGTTTCCCATGCGCGCGCCGGCGTCGACGTGGTCGCGCCCAGCGACATGATGGACGGCCGCGTGGCCGCAATCCGCAAAGCCCTAGACGCGGCAGGTTTTCAAAACACGCCGGTTCTTTCCTACGCCGCCAAGTACGCTTCTGTCTTCTATGGGCCGTTTCGCGAAGCCGCCGAATCGACGCCCCAATTCGGGGATCGCCGCAGCTACCAGATGGATCCGGCCAACTCGCGCGAAGCGATGCTCGAAATCGAACTCGATCTCGAAGAAGGCGCCGACATGGTCATGGTGAAGCCCGCGATGCCGTATCTCGATATCATCCGCCAGGCGCGCGATCGATTCGACGTTCCACTCGGCGCCTATCAGGTGAGCGGCGAGTTCAGCATGATTATGGCCGCCATCCAGAACGGCTGGCTGGATCGCGACCGCGCGATCCTCGAATCGTTAACCGCGATTCGCCGCGCCGGCGCCGATTTCATGCTGACCTATTTCGCCAAAGACGCCACGCGCCTGATCAGCTAAGCGGCACAGGCATTCCTGCCTGCGTCTTTACTGTGGCTCAGGCACCTTCGGCACCGTGTACGTTTTCTTCAGCCCCTCCTGGTACTCGCCGAACAACGCCTTGATGCCCTCGAACTCCCGCTTCACTGCGGCGCGATAATCCGCGTGAGTTGCGAAATCGAAGAGCAGTGCCGTCATCGCCTGCGCATCCACTTGGAATCCGCGATGCCCGACATCGGTCAACGCATCGGCCTCCATCTCGTAAGTGTGGTTGGCGAAATTCGATGAATACGCGCTGAATCCAAGGCCCGGAATATCGCTCGATACGCTGCCTGTTTCTTCGTACCCCTGCGGCTTGCCCGGTTCGGCGTTGATCTTCGCGGCACCGTACATTTTCATATATGCGAACCCAACTTCGGCCAATGAGGCTACCGCAATGCCGTCGCGATTCTGCCCATAGTTGTCGATCTTGACCTTCGTTCCAGTCGACAGCGCCGCAGCCCGCGCCGCGTCATCGACGAACTTGCGTACTTGTTCCAGGTAAACCGCATCGGGATAGCGGATGTAGAAGTCGGCCACGGTACGGTCCGGCACGACGTTCGGCGCTGCGCCGCCTTCGGTGATCACGCCCTGAATGCGCGCTTCCGGCCGGATATTGCTGCGCACGCTGTCGATGTTCTCGAACAAGTGGATCACGCCTTCGAGCGCGTTGCGACCGGCCCAGGCGGTGAGTTGGTGTGCGGGCGCTCCGCTGAATGTGTATTTCACGCCGTCGATATTCATGCAGCAGGTGCCAAAACCGGGCGCTGGCCGCGAGGTTGCACTAGCGGCATGGCTTCGCACGAGCACTTCAGTTCCATCGAAGACGTGTGCACGATGCATCACCGTCTTCGCATTCGGCGGCATCATCTCTTCACCAGGCGTTCCAAACACCGTCACACTCCCAGGCGATTTGGTCCGCGCCAGCCATTCGGCGATCGCGACTGCGGCCGCAATCCCCACCGGACCCTGCGCGCTGTGCTGATCTCCGTGAAAGGCGCGCATCGTGCCACGCAGCGCATCGTACTCGACGATCACGCCCAAGTTCGGCGCGCCGTTGTTGCCTTTGAATCGCGCGGCGAACGCAGTATCGAGGCCGCCCGCGCCCACCTTCACGTCAAAGTTGTGCTGCTGCAGGTACGCGCTGAGCTTTTGGACCGAACGCTTTTCCACGAACCCGATTTCGGGGTTGCGCGTGATGTCGTCGGCCAGCGCGAGCAGCTCTTTGTCCATCAGCTCCCGCGCACGGGCTACCACCTGGTCGCGAGCAGCGTTGGCTGCCGTCAGGCGCGTAACCATCGCTGGAACGTCAAGTGATTTTTCGAGCGACGCCATCTTGTGCAGCACTTCGCGCGCAGCCTCCCGCTCGGTTGGAGTCTCCTGCGCTGGCAATGTGGACACAATCAGAATAAAGACAGCGATTCTTAGTAGCATCGGGGATACTGTAACACGCTGCCCTACTCAGTGCCGGATGAAAAAGCCGGAATGCTGCTCGAGCGGCGCTTCTGACTCATCCACGCTCCGGACCTCGGACCAGCGCGGACCCTTCCTCAGCAGTCCAGCCAGCTCGGAAAGCTGCGCGGCATTGCCGGCGGCATAAACTTCCACGTCGCCATCATCCAGATTGCGTACCCATCCGCTCAACCCGAGTGTATTGGCAGCGTGTTCAACGAAGTACCGGAAGCCGACGCCTTGCACGCGCCCTCGCACGCGATAGAGCCGCGCTAGTTTCTGCGCGCTCAAGGCCGCTTGACGAGAGGATAAACAACAATCCTGCGAAACGCCGCCGGTCCGCGATCGCCTTGCAGTAGAATCGGGCCTGGATCGGCTTCATTCGTGTCCATGGCGATGTCGGTTGGACCATCGATACTCTGCTTGTCGATCACGCGTATGCCGTTCAAACTCACCGTGACCTGCCGGCCCACCAGCCGCACCGAGAGACTCTGCCACTCCCCGGCCGGCTTGGCGGCATTCACAAGGGGCGCAATGCGGCCCATGATTGCTCCGCTACCCCGGTTGGATGCCGGGTGATCCACGTCGTCGACCAACTGAACCTCATACCGGCCGCGGAGTGCGACGCCGCTATTGCCGTGCTGGCCCATCCGGAAATCGACCTCCAAAACAAAGTTGAAAAACTTTTTCTCGGAAACCAGATTCGTGTTGCCGATGCCGTTCGTCAGAATCCCATCGCGCTTAACGGTCCATCCCAACGTGCGCACTGAACCGACGGTCTGCCAGCCCGTGAGATCGTGGCCGTCGAACAGGACCACTGGGTCGCCTCTCTTCCAGTTGGCATCGTCTTTTTCGGCAAGCTGCGGCGCACGAACACCGGTCCATTCCAGATAGGACGATGGATCGCCTTCGATTTCAAACGTTCCCTTGAGCCTGCCGTCGTCGAAGCGCGCCCAAAACAAACCCTTTTCCGGTCCGCGTTCGCGGCGATAACGGTTCTGCAGCGCGAAACGAAGCTCGCCGTCGGCTATGGAGAGCTTCTGAATCTCGTCGATCTGGCCCACTGGTGCGCCTATGAATTTTCCCTTGAGGTTGCCGGTGCCGGCCCCCGAGACTTCCAGCCACCAACCGCGTGGAGATGAGAGGCCGTTGACCGCGATGTCCCATCGGCCGTTGAACTGATCGTCGGTGGTGGCAGCCAGGCAACTGAAGGCGCAAGCTGCGAGTAGAACGACTCGCATGGCGCTTACTTTACCAAACTTGATAGTGAGGCGTCGCGCGCGACCGTCTATCGTGCGCAAGCGCGGCTTACTTCTGTTCGGTCGGCGCCGGATCGGTCGCGATGATCTGGTTGCCCAGCGCCTGCGAAATGATCCGCAGGCCAGTGGTGATGCTGATTGCACTGGTTGGCACCCAGGCGTTGGTAGCAGAGACCACTGCGGTCAAATGAGTCGGACTTAACACGGTCACCTTTTTTACGAACGCATCGCTGGTCCCAAATCCTATGACTGTATGACCGTTGACGAAATTCGAGCTCACACCCACCACGTCGACAGTCGTGTCTCCGGCCGGTGGAATGTAGGACGGCGTGACTGTCAGAGAAGCGAAACCTGAGTTTTCGTATGTGTATGTGGGCGGCGTGGTCTGCAGGAACAGCGAACTTTGCCCATCGGCGTTGAGCGCCACGACATTGGCGACGTGACCGCTGGGAGCTTGCGGCGGTGTCACCACCAGCGATCCGTCACTTTGCACGCCTTGGATCGCCGACGGCTGCCCATCGAAGTATATTCTTGTCTCCCCGGTAAATCCGTTGCCAAAGACCGCGGCGGCGCGATTGCCGTTCGAATCGAACATCGGCGCCACAAAGCTGATGGATGGCGGAGCGTTGCTCACTGCTGTAAATCCTGACGGCAGCACGTACAGATCGTTGGGGGTGGAGAAGAGCAGGTGCTTCGGGCCCGGCCCGGCTCCCAGGTTCAGCAGGGCATCGACGGCGATATACGGCGTTGGCGGCGGATAAGGCCGGAGCGAGGAGATCTGAGCCACACCGCCGAGCGTTCCGACGATCAGCCCGGGCGTGACCGTGTTGTTGGCCTGTAGTAGTCCGGAGCCGCTGGCAGCCAATGGCGCCGGCATTTGCAGGCCCAGCGTCAGCGGCGCGGTCGTCACCGGCACATTGGTCTGCGAGAATCCGTACGTTCGCACCGACGATACTGCTTGGAAATTTCGAGAGCTCACGTTGAAGTCGATCCCGTAATTCACATTCGAGGCCGAGACTAAAATCACTTGTGCCTGCTGCCAATCCCGCGTCCCGCCATAGAACTGCGTGCCAAAAGCGGTGTAATTGGGCTTGATCGGATTGCCGGATAAGTCCTTCGGATATGTGATGTTCGCTGGCGTCACCTCGACAGCGTTCGGCGGCGGCAGGGGATGGACGTAAACGTAGTAGTATCCGGGCGGAATGCCATTGATCTGATAAGTGCCGTCGGGATTGGTGAGCGTGCTGATGGCGGGTGCGCTCGGAGAAATAGCAACCACCGATGCCAGGTTCAATCCGGTGCCACTCATCGTCACGCGGCCACTGATGCTGCCGACCGAGGCGAGGTACCCGTCAGCCGGATAGAGCAGGGAAATGGCGGCGATATCGTCGCTGCCGAGCGGCGTCGAGCGGCTGGATGCGCTGGTCACCTGCGTCGACATCACACTCGATGTCAAGGTGTGCTGCAAGCCCAGGGTGTGCCCGAACTCATGCACCAAGGTGGTGAAGAAGAGTTCGGAGTAGCTCGCTCTCTGATCCGACCGGATCGTGCCGAAGTCGCGGTGCAGAACCAGCGTCGATCGAACTACAGGAATGAATGTGTTGCCATTCGCGTCAAACCCGTAACCAGCGGTTCGAGTGGGTGCGCCCAACGCCACCAGTCCGGGCGGAATGTCATCGGAGAACACCACATCGATTCCCGGCGCCGATTCGGCGGTTCCGGTCGTGAACAGCCCTCCATAAGCGAGACGAAGCTGAGATGTCGCCACGCTATTCCATACTTCTGCGGCAGCGCGAATCTCACTCACGATCCCTTGATAGGTGTCTCCAGGCACCATGCCAACTGGACCTTGATCGGAAACGAAAAACGGAACGGTCTTGTTGTTCAGTGTGTTTAGATCGAATTTCTCAACGATCGGATTAAATGGCCCAGAGCGTGTGTTGTACGAAACATCGTAATAATACGCTGATCCGGTGGCGGCAAGACAGAACAGGCTCAGCACCAGGGCAGCCGCGCGAACAAGACCAGGCCGCATCATTTTCCGCCCCCGCTGCTGAGCGTCTTTTGAATCCGGCCACGAAGTTCCGTCAACAGCATCTGCACATCGGTGTCGCTCACCGGCTGCCCGGCCGCATTTACCATTCGCTCGGCGGATGCCGCGCGAGTCACCATGAATTGGCCCGAGGCATTGGTCGTGACGACGAACAGGCCTTGCGACAACCCGATCACCTGCGTAAGTCCCGATTTACTGGTCCACAGGAACAGCACGTAATCCTGGCCCGGTGTGAGCGCGGGCGCTCCGGCAAAGGTCTGCTGCAACCGGTTCGCGCTTCCGCCCGGAACAGCGATGTCAATCTGGCTGGCAGCCGATCCTTTTAGGGTCTCTGAAACTTGCACTTGATAGTGCGAATAGATGATGGATCCGCGGAAGGCAGAATAAGTTGGCTGGACCTTTGCATGGACGATGGCCGTCGACAGACGGATCATGTCGTCCAAGCTCAATTGCTGAAGGGTTGACCCGGGCAGTGGCGCCAGACAGGCGGCCAGCAAGCCGAGGGTAGACACCTTTTGCATAGCTTTCACTACCAAGCCAGCAAGCGGCTCGCCAATCCATCCTATTGAAAATGCAACCTTTTTCGATGGCCTAGAAAGCCGTTGTGTATCCCTTCGACACAACCGCTGCCCAACTATAGGGCTACCGTCGGCTAGTTGCCGCCGCGGACTACTAAGAGAGGCACCTTGAGCTTGTGACGTACTGCATTAATTGTAGTCCCGAAGATAATGTCTTTCAATCCCTTATGGCCATGAGCGCCCATGACTATCAGGTCCGGCTTCAGCTCTTCGGCATAGCGCACAATGGCCTTTTTCGGGTTGCTGTAGTGGGAAACCACCGCTTCCACTGGAATCTGCTGATTCTCCAGCTCTTTTATAATGTCGCTCAGGTATTCGCGCCCGGCGTCAACTTCCGCGGTGGACGACAGGGGTCCGTAGACCAGGCTGGTAACACCTTCTTCGACGTGCAGAAGGTATAACTTCGCATGATGCTGTTTGGCCAACGCACTGGCGTGCGCTATCGCTTCCCGGTCGCGGCTGGTGTGATCGAGCGGGACCATGATTTTCTGATACAGGGGGACGGGAAGGTTCGTCGCCACAGCTTTGGGAAGTTCGATGGGCGCGCGACCGAACCGGCGGATCGAAAGTGGAAGCACCGGTTGAAAAATCACCCATACCAGCAGCAACCCAATTGCGGTCAGAACCAGGGCCAGCCCAAATACCAACCACGGACGAGACCGGCCGGCACCATCGACCCAGTCGCGCACTGTAAGCATCATGAGCCAGACGTTCAATGAGACGATCAGCCCCGCGGTGGCCCAGGCCAGCACACGGATCCAGGTTCGATTGGCGAATGCTCCCATGCGCTCGCGGCTATTGGTGAAGTGAATGAGGGGAATCACGGCGAACGGAAGCTGCATGCTAAGGATCACCTGGCTCAGAATCAGCAGCCGATAGGTTCCTTGCTCCCCGGCGATGTAGACGGTGATTGCGGCAGGAATGATCGCCATGGTGCGCGTGAGCAGGCGGCGCAGCCAGGGGCGCATGCGGAAGTTCAAAAATCCTTCCATCACAATTTGCCCGGCCATCGTGCCGGTCAACGTCGACGATTGACCGGAACACAGTAGTGCCACGCCGAACAATATGCTGGCCATGGTGGTTCCGAGCAGCGGCGACAGCAGTTGATTGGCCTGCTGAATCTCAGTCACGACGATTCCGCGCTTGAAGAAGACCATCGCCGCCAGCACCAGGATGGAGGCATTCACCAGCAGAGCGCCGTTCAGCGCAACAGCAGAGTCGATCAGGTTGAAGCGGCAAGCAGTGCGTTTGTCGGCATGCGTTTCCCCGATTCGTCGGGTTTGAACGAGAGCCGAGTGCAGATAGAGGTTATGAGGCATCACCGTCGCGCCCAGGATTCCAATAGCGACATAGAGGCTGCGATCCGTCAAATGGGGAACCACGCCGCGCGCCAGATCGCCCATCACGGGCCAGCCGGCCCAGAAAATTTCGATAGCGAAGCAGGCCGCGATGACCGCGATCAGGGACAACACCATGGCTTCGATTACACGAATCCCCAGGCGGGTCAGCCACAACAGCAACAATGTGTCGGCGGCGGTTACCAGCACCCCTATGAGTAGCGGGACGTGAAACAAGAGATTCAGAGCGATCGCCGCGCCCAGCACTTCAGCCAAATCACAAGCTGCAATGGCGATCTCGCACAGGAACCATAGCGAATATGAAATCGGCCGGGGATACGTCTCGCGGCATGCTTGCGCCAGATCGCGCTGGCTCACGATTCCCAGGCGAGCGCTCAAAGTCTGAAGCAGGATCGCCATCAGATTCGACAGAATGAGAACCCACAACAACTGGTATCCGAACCGCGCGCCACCCTCCAGGTCGGTCGCCCAATTGCCCGGGTCCATGTAGCCGACACTAACCAGATAAGCCGGACCAGTGAATGCAAACAGTCGACGCCAGAGCGACGATTGCGAGGTGCTGACAGTCGAGTGTACTTCGGGCAGGGAAGCGTTGACTGTGGTTGCCGAAGACAAATTAACTATAGTTTACTGTCTCCAGCCGGCATTTGCAAGGGCCCGGTCCTTTCCAAGCACCATGGTGGTTTTGAGCCACGGAGAGGAGCCTAGCTCGCCGGATCAACTAATTGAAAATGATAGGGTTGTTGAACGGTTTGCGGATTGCCATTTATTGTGCGAAAGACGTGGCTCCGATGAAACGCATTCTCTTGTCCTTGCTGGCGATAGCAGCGCTGGGCGTCGGCCAGACGGCGCCGGACGACGAACCGGACGGTCAATATGAATCCGGGCGGGCAGTGGCGGGCATCAGCGTGCTCAACGGCGACGTGTCGGTGCGCCGGGGCGATTCGGGCGACGTGATTGCGGCCGCGCTGAACGCTCCCGTCATGGCGGGCGACGCGATACTTACGGGTTCGTCTTCGCGCGGTGAGGTGCAACTCGACCATGCCAACATGATTCGGTTCGCGCCCAATTCGGAAGTTCGATTCGCCGGTCTGGACGTCAAGAATTTT
>JACXTT010010150.1_pt1 | contig 12750 bp, 7 predicted proteins | sample 9270951 | NCBI WGS metagenome assembly JACXTT01 (sample SAMN15532306, study PRJNA645909) | rock metagenome | isolation source: weathered quartz diorite | place: Puerto Rico | collected 2017-06-21 | reverse complement strand
CGATGCTTGAGGTTGATCAGCGTGTCGGTGTTCCCCACCCAGTAGGCCCGCTTGAGCATCCACGCCTCGGAACACCGCGACGCCGGCATCTCTTCTGTCACATAGGCGCGGGACGCCCAGGCAAAGGTCCTGCTCTCGATCTTGAACGACGTCAGCAGGTCTTTGTCTTCGCCGCCCATCAGCGCATAGCTCGGGTCAAACCACGGCGCGGTCCGGCCGCGGAACAATTCCGCACGAAACAGGATGTTGCTGGTCGCGTCGATCAGGCCAACCTGTCCGTCGATCATTTTGTCAAAGTCGGCCTGGTTGGCCCTGGAGAGATAGCTTGGAACAGCGCGTTCGAAAACGCGCCGCACCGGCCCGCCGACCACATCGGCGTTGAAGGCGGCCTGCACGCGCAGCAATTCGTTGAGCCAGATATCGTCGGCCCATTCATCGTCGTCGATCATGGCGAGGGCGGTGACCGACGGCTCCCTGAGCGCTTCGGCCACGAGGGCGTTACGGGTGTGCGAGATGCCGCGCTCGGCGACGCGGACGGCCGTCAGCGGCACCGGGAAGCCCTCCAACAGGAGCGCCTCGCACACCGCCACTCCTTCGCCCCGCTCGGCGTCGTTGTCGGCAACGACGATCGCGAACGGGCGATCGAGCTTTTGCGCGCCGAGCGACAAGAGGCACCTGCGCAGCCATTGCGGGCGCCGGAATGTCGGAACGCCGATGATGATCTCGGGAGCAGGCTGCATACGCGCTACCTTTGCCAGTCGACGCGCGCGAATGCCGCCTTCAGGCGCTCGTCCACGCGATGCTTGGCCGGATCGAAGGCTTCCAACGTATCACGCTTGTATTTCCAGCCCGTGCTCAGGCCGCGGAAGTGGCGAAACGAGAATTCCGGATTCCACATCTGGCTCCGCCACCAATTCTTGATGCGATGGTGTGTCATGTGGCCGAGCGGCGGCACCGCTCGCGGCGCGACGGCCCATTTCGGCTGGCAAAGATTCTTGTATGGCGGCAGCCCGATTGTGTAGACCGGCGCCTCCACATGCGAGAAGTCAATGTGACGGACCGACTTGGTCTCGTCCGAGCCGTTCATCCGGATGTTCGGAACCCACGCGCCATAGAAGCGTGCGACGCCATGCCGTTCCGCCGCCTCAAACACACTTTCACCGTGTCGGGACACCACGAGCTCGTCAACGTCGGTGTTGAGAAAGCTTTTCGCATCGAGCAGAAACCGCCAGCGGCCGTGCTCGAGCGAGCCGATTTGCAGAAAATTCGAATCCCAGCTCTTGCGCAGCCCCAAGCCCGGCGGGCCGAAGCGGAACGGGAACGGCACCACGCCGACGAAGGCGAGGCCATCGACTTCGCCGAGGCGGCCGACGAGCTCGCTCATGTCATAATTGGTCGAGGCATTGTCGTAGAGCAAGATGGCCTGCGCGCCGTGAACGTCGCGGTTGTAGCGCGCCCAGTCGCAAATCCAGGTGATGTCGTTGTTCTTGGAAATCGTGCATAGCACACGCAACGCCCTGTAATTCGCAGTTTCAGGCGGAGAGACTGCGGCGGCAAACTCACCGGCGCGGGTCTTCAGCACAATTTCGGAGGTGCCGGCCGGCGCATCGACTTCCACGCGTGTCAGCCTGTCCATGTCGAAGCGGCGGAATGGGCAACTCGTGCCGCTCGGCTTGGCGACAATGGTGATGTTTTCGAAGAGGCTCGCGAGATTGTAGAGCGCCGGTCCGATCAGCAGCACCGTGTCGTTATCGGGATGCCGGAACACGTCATAGAACAGCGTGTCGAAATCAAACCGGTCGTCAAAGTCGGGCTGGCGCAGGGCGCGCGGACGCGGCGATTGCCTTCGCAACCCCAGCGAAGGATCCAAAACGATCGGCGAGATCGTGAAAATCTTGCTTCGCATCGAGACGGTCACTGGGCAATCGTCCGCTGAGCGGAGAACTCTGTAACACGGCGTTGTTGACGGTCGATATGCAACAATTCGAACCTAGTTTGCATGCCCGGCATTGGCATTCGTCTCGGTCATGGCCGCTACATTTCCTTCTCCGTGAAGTCGAAATTCAACATGGGCATCGAGGTATTCGTCGTGCCGAGAAGAACCTCTTTACGCTCCAATGAGCGCAGCGTGAATTCAACGCAGCGCGTGCTCTGCGTGTAGCACGCTTTGATCTTGATGGTCTTCGGACAGGAGTTTGCGGCGCGCAGATAGTGATTCACGATGTTGGTGTTGACCTTATCCTGCAAGATGCTGCCTTTGATTGTAATGCACGGGCGGTTCGCGATGTCACGGATGCGAAGCGGATTTTTCTTCGAAGGGTCGATTTGATCGTTGGTGTAGCGCGTCTGGGCGAACGCGCCGGACACGCACACGGCGAATGTGGTGATCGCCACCAACGGACCGGTGAACTTCGACATGTCTGTGGCCGTCCTGCTTTGAAACTCCGCGAGCATGAATGGCAATCTGGACGATAGTGCGAAATGTCGCCTTCATTCGCACAAATGTTCCTCGCTACGTCACGCGTGTTCGGCCAAAAAGCAGGCAAGTTGCCGCCGCGCTCGGCACGCTTCAGTGAAATTGCAACGAGCCTCCATCAGCATCGCTACTGTGACACCTCTCATATGACACTCAGAGCGCGGCGAAAGACAAAAACTTTCAGTGAGATTGCGAGCGGCAAGAAGACCTGACATGGTGAAATGCAACGCAATCGCGGAGGGGACGATGAACGCGATTCCAAAAATCATGGCAGGTGCATTTCTGTTGAGCGCTGTCGTCGCAGCGCAAGCCGGCGAGCTGGCGGTAAAACGTTACGGCTTCAGTCCTGAAGTTCCACCGGATCTCGACGAGGTTCCGCCGGGGCCTGCTTACAGATTCGGCGAATATCCGAGCGCTGCGCCTTCGGGCGGCACGTGGGGCTATCTGTTCGGCAACAGTTATCGCGCTTCGGATGCGTACAATTACTACGCGCCCGGCTATCGCACCGGGCCTGCGTTCGCCGATCCGCCGACCGGAAGCTACTACCAGTCGCCGTGCTACTTCGAGGCGCAGCAGATCTGGGATGGCGATCGCTGGACCGTCAGGCGCACGCGCATCTGTCGCTGATCGCACGCAGGTATCGGAGTGCTGCGTTGCTTCATTGATCTTGTCGTGACCAATATCGCGGCACCGATGAATGATCTCGGTCAAGTTTGCGCATCAAATTTACGTCAACGTCTTGGTGGCAGAATGCGGGGGGAAGGCAACACCCGGATGACCGGGCTGTGACAAACGACGATACGCGCTGACGGCGCGCATTGGGGGCTGATGTAATCCGAGGATCAGTAGGGTGTGCATGGCGTATAGATTCTCGAGTGCTGTGTTGGTTGCCGTTAGCTGCTCGCTGGGGGCGTGTTCGTTTTTTCCGATCAACGGCCCGAGTCCCGCGGTCGTCGAGGTTTCCGCCAGCTCGACGACGAGTTATGAAACCGACTTCCGCTATGAGCTGGTGAACTTGACGCCGGAGGCCGCAGAAGTTTCAAACCGGGACGGATTCATCGTTTTATCGGAGGTGTTTTCCGACCGCAGGCCCTCGGCCAAGGTCGTGATCGGCATCGGCGACAATATCGGCGCGACGATTTTCGAGGCACAAGCCGGCGGATTGTTCATCCCGGCCGAAGCCGGTGTCCGCGCCGGCAACTTCGTCACGCTGCCAAACCAGACCGTCGACAAGGACGGATTTATCTCGATTCCCTACGCAGGCCAGATCAAAGCGGCCGGCCGCACCACGGACGAAGTGCAGCGTTCGATTGTCACCGCCTTGAACACCCGCGCAATCGAGCCCCAGGTCGTCGTCTCGATCGTCGAGCAGCGCTCGCAGCTCGTGTCGGTGGTGGGTGAGGTCAATCTTCCGGCCCGCTTCCCGATTACGACGTCCGGAGAGCGCCTGCTCGATTCGGTTGCCCGCGCCGGCGGCATCAGGGGGCTCGGGATCGATCTTTGGGTACGTCTGGTCCGCGGCAGCAAGGAAAGAACGGTGCATTTCACCCGCCTGACCAGCGAGCCCCGCAACAATATCTACACCTATCCGAACGACACGATTTACGTGTATCGGGATCCGCCGAACTTCCTTGCGTTCGGCGCCGCCGGTACGCAGGGCCAGTACAATTTCGAGGTCGAGCGGCTGTCATTTGCGGAGGCTGTCGCGAAGGCGGGCGGTCTGCTGGATGACCGTGCCGATCCCGGAGCAGTATTTTTGTACCGCAAGGAGAGCCGGCTCGCGGCGAAACGCATGGGCATCGACGTGAGAAAATATTCGACGCCCGAAATTCCTGTCATCTACTCGGTCAATTTACGCGATCCCAAGGGCTATTTCACGGCCACCAAGCTCATGATGCGGAACAAGGACGTGATCTACGTGACCAACGCCGCCTCGGTTGAGGTCACGAAGTTCATCACTTTCCTGCGGAATGTGGTCGCAGCCGTTCGCGAGACGAACGCCGCCAGTCAGGAAATTCGACAATAATTGCAGCGGCACTCGCATCGACCCATCATGACACCACTCGCGGTTCCGCGCGGGTGGTGAATCTTTTGGCAAGTTTCGTTTGCAAATGCCCGCGATCGCATCCGCCTCGGCGCGTGCCTGCGCCTTCAGCGGTGCCGACATACGGTCATGCTGCCTGTAAAAATTCGTGCAAGTGCCACATTCTGATTCACAGAGGCTCTGCGTCTCGACCATGATCCGGTCACACTGTTCAGCGCAAACTGTGCAGTGCGGGAGCGTGCGTTGGCGTTCACGTGGGTGCTCTGGTTCCACGTGCGCGCTTGCGTTTACGATCGTTCTTTCAACTGCTGAACGCTCAACCTCGCGGGCAAGCGGGGAGCAATGCAACGAGTTCGTCAGGGAGGACTGATGAGCGTAAGGCAGGCGCCCGAGACCTGGGCGGGCGTCCAAGCTTGGTTGGATAGTCGTAGGGGACGATCGCCGCTTATGCTTCAAACCTCCAATATCGCTCTTGGCGAGCCGCTGCCGTCGTCGCACGCTCTCTCGCCTGTCGAGCTTCTGTTCCGATCGATTGCGATCGTGCGCAGGCATTTCGTGCTGTGCGCGAGCGTGCCGGCCGTGTTCCTGGTCTTTGCCATCATATACCTCATCGTGACGCCGCCCGAGTTCACCGCGACGTCGGTGATGGTGATCGACCCGAGGAAGAGCGCGACCCAGACGCCCGGCTCCCAGAGCCAGCTGGCGGACACGCCGATCGACAATCTCACCGTCGAAAGCCAGACGGAGATTCTCAAGTCCGAGAATATCGCGCTGAAGGTGATCAGCGACCTGAAGCTCCTGGACGATCCGGAATTCAACCAGTCCAGCGCCATTGCGGCGGTGTTCGGCTGGCTGATGTCGTGGGTCCGCACCGCGCCTCCGCCCACGGAAGTCGAGCAGACTCAGGCAGTGGTCGAGCAGTTCGGCAAGCGGCTCTCCATCAAAAGGCTCGGCGTGACCTTCGTGTTCGAACTGGGCTTCACGCTCGCCGACAAGGAAAAGGCGGCTCAGATCGCCAATGCGGTGGCGGAGGCCTATGTCGACGATCAGCTGCAGGCCAAGGCCAATTCGACGTCGCGGGCTGGAACATGGCTGCAGGACCGGCTCAAGGAGCTGGGCAAGCAGGCGTCGGAGGCCGAGCGCGCGGTCGTCGATTTCCGGATCAAGAACAACATCATCGATACCGGCGGCCGCCTGATGAGCGAGCAGCAGCTCGCGGAGCTGAATTCGCAGCTGGCGCTCGCCAGCGCCAATGCCAGCGAGGCTTCGGCCAAATTTGCGCGGATCCAGGACATCATGCAGTCCGATCTGCCGGATGCGAACGTGACGGACGCGTTGCACAACGAAGTCATCATCAAGCTCCGGAACCAATACACCGACTTGCAGAAGCGCCAGGCCGACCTGACCAACCGGCTCGGCCCGAGCCACCAGGCCGTCATCAACGTGAGTGCCGACATGCGCGAGCTGTCGCGCTCGATCAAGCAGGAACTGCAGCGCATCGCGGCCGGCTATCGCAGCGACTACGAGATCGCCAAGTCGCGCGTCGACAGCATCCAGAAGAGCCTCTCGGAACTGGTGTCGAAGTCGAACACCACCAACCAGGCGCAGATCGAGCTCAAGGCGCTGGACAGCGCCGCCCAGAGCTATCGCACGCTGTACGATACGTTCCTGCAGCGTTACATGGAGTCGGTTCAGCAGCAGTCCTTCCCGCTGACCGAGGCCCGCGTCATCACCAAGGCGACGCCGCCGCTCAAGAAAAGCAAACCCAAGACCCTGCTGACGCTGCTGGCCGCTCTCGTCGGTGGCGGCGCGGTCGGGTTCGGCATGGCCTGGGTGCGCGAGGTCCTCGATCGCACGCTTCGCACCACCGAGGAGGTGCGCACGGCACTTGGCGTGCCCTGCATTTCGACGGTGCCGATGCTGGAGCCAGGCGGCCGGCTCAGTCCGCTGTTCACGGGGATATCGCACCTGGGCGAGGTCGTAGCCCGCCCGATGTCCCGGTTCGCCGAATCGATGCGCGCCATCAAGGTCGCGATCGATTTCTTCCCGGCCGCCAAGAAGCCACAGGTCATCGGTTTCGTTTCGGCACTGCCCGGGGAGGGCAAGAGCACGATCAGCGCGAATTTTGCCGCTCTGGTGGCATGCTCCGGCGCGCGCGCGATTCTGGTCGATGGCGATCTGCGCACCTCCACGCTGACGGGACGGCTGACGCCAGGCGCGCGAAAGGGTCTCGTCGACCTCCTGTCAGGACGCCAGGCCGAGGGGTCGCTGGTGCGGCTCGATCATCTGCACTGCGACTTCATCCCGGCGGTCCAGGGCAATGCTGTCGCGCACTCGAACGAGCTGATTTCGTCGGGAGCAATGCACGCGCTGCTGGAGAAGCTCAAGACACGTTACGACTACGTGATCGTGGATTTGCCGCCGCTGGTTCCCGTCACCGATGCGCGCGCGGCGGCCGACCTGTTCGACTGCTTCGTGATGGTGGTCGAATGGGGCGCGACGTCGGCGGAGGTCGTTCAGAATGGCTTTCATGCGTCGCCACGGATTACGACCAAGACGGTTGGCGCGGTGTTGAACAAGGTCCATCCGACCGCCGGCGCCTATTACGAGAACACGGGATACTCCGACACCGCCTATTCGTACCACCGTTGAACGAACTCGTGCATTCGAGGATCGGTGAATCAGTCGTGCCTGTCAGGTCCGTGTCCCGCAGGAGTTGAAGTTGCGGCCCATGGCCAACCACGCGCTCATTTACCTCCTCGCCTTCGCGATGCCCGGCGTGTTTGGGTTTTTTGCGTTCAGCATCTACACGCGGATCCTGTCGCCGGAAGAATATGCCCTGTACTCGGTCGGGACGAGCGTCTCGTTCCTGATCGGCAACGTGGCCTATGGCTGGATTCGCTTCTCGGTGGGCCGGTACCAGGCGGAATCGCCGGCGGCAAATTTTCTGCCGTTTCTGCTGGTCTGTTATCTCGCCGTGACCGCGTTGCTGATCCCGGTCATCGGCGTCTCGTCCTCGCTGATCCAGAGCCTGCCGGCCGTCGCCGTGACGGCGGTGTCGGCATTGACCATGGCGCAGGCGCTGTTCGACATCAGTCAGGAAATCCGCCGCGCCCGCGGCCAGTCGATTGCCTTCGCCAAGGCCACCATCGGGCGCAGCCTTCTGAGCTTTACCTTCGCCGTGGCGGGCGCGTTCTATTTCTTCTCAGGCGCCGGACTGGTGTTCGGCATTGCCACGGGCTTTGCGCTGATGGCGATGCTGTTTCTGTTCAAGAACCGGACCTGGCTGTTTCGGCATACGCTCGGTCCAAAGGAGGTCAACCGGTTTCTGATCTATGGAGTGCCGCTCACCTTGTCAGGCCTCGCTTTCGCCGGCAATTCGACAGCGGCGCGGACCATGGTGGCAACCGTTCTGGGCGCGTCCGATGCGGGTCAGTTCGGTGCGGCGCTCGACGTCACCACGCAGCTTGCAGGCATCATCGCGGCGAGTGTGTCGGCGATCGTGGCGCCCATGGCCATCCGCGCCTGCCGGGACGGCGGGGCGGCGGCTGCAAGGGAGCGGCTCGGCGATGGGGTCGAGCTCATGCTCGGAGCTCTCGCGCCCGCGACCGCGGGTCTTGTCATTCTGGCGCAAAGCTTCGGCGATATCGTTGTTGGTCCGCGGTTTGAGCAGGCGGCGCAGACCTTGATTCCGCTGCTCGCGATCTCGCGCGCGATCGACGCCTTCTCGCAATATTATCTTCATCTCGGATTCCAGATTCTCGAGCGGCCGTCGCTTCAGGTCGTCTGCGGCGGCGTTACATTGATCGTCAACGTCACGCTCGCCTACATCCTGTTGCCCACCCACGGTGTGCTGGGGGCTGTCTATAGCCTGCTGATCGGCGATCTGGTGGGCCTTGCGGTCTCGTTCCTTCTCTTGCGGACGATGTTTCCGATGCCGCTGCCGGTTCCTGCTCTCATTCGCGTGGGTCTCGCCACCGGTCTGATGATTGCGATCTGTGCGCCGCTTGCGCATTCGCTGTCCGACCGGCCCCTGCTGTCGCTGCTGATCGTTCCCGTGGTCGGCATCCTGGTCTATGGCGCGGGCGCCTACGCGCTGGACATCGCCAAAGTCCGGACTCAATCGATCCGCTTCCGGCTTTCCGCAGCCAAAAGCCAGCTGCTGTGACGCGAAGCGGTCATCGAGCCGGACAAAGAACGGGAACAATGCCGAACAAGGATCAGCGCCGGTATTTCGAGAGCCTGGATCTCGTGCGCGGACTGGCCGCGTTGGTGGTGCTGATCTATCACGTCGATTTCATGTTCGGGCTCCGGCATTGGCTGATGCACGGGGGCTACCTTGCGGTTGATCTGTTCTTCGTCCTCAGCGGCTTTGTCCTGTCGCTGACCTATGGACGCGGAGTCGCAAGCGGAGCACTCAGCCTCAGAAGCTACGCGATCGCACGAATCGCGCGGCTTTATCCGTTGTTCCTCGTGACCACCGGCGTGGGTTTCGTCGTCATGACCGCGCGCTACCGGTCGAACTACGGCAGCTTCGATACCGTGAACCTGATCAAGACAGGCTTGGTCAACATCTTCATGGTGCCGAGTTTCGTCGGCCTCTACGACATGAAGACGTCGTTTCCCTTCAACGCCGCCACCTGGTCCATCTTCTTTGAGATGGTGGCGAGCTTGCTGTTCTTCTTCTACTTCGGCAGGGCCAGCCGGATGGCATTGATTGTCGTAGCGGTTCTGGCGTGGCTGGTTCTTGCGGCGACGGTCGCGGTTTTCGGCACCATCGACCTCGGCTATGCGAGCGACAATTTCATCGCGGGTTTCCCGCGCGTCATATTCTCCTTTGCCTGCGGCGTCCTGATCCAGCGCGCCTATGCGCAGAACCCGTGGCAATGCCGGGCGTCGCTGTTCTACGGCCTGCTGGCGGTCTGGCTCGCGCTGGTGCAGGCGAGGATCTTCCTGGAAACGCCCATCGTGTTCGACCTTGTGCTCGTGACCGTGGTCCTGCCGAGCCTCGTCGCGGTTGGCGCCGGCGTCGCGCTGACGGGCAGGGCACGGGAACTTGCGATCTTTCTCGGCCAAACGTCGTATGCAGTCTATCTGACGCAAGGCTCATTGATCATCGCCGCCGCCGGCGTATCGCAGTTCCTGCTTGGGCGAAAAATCTACGATTTGGCACCCGGCGTTGGTTTTGCGTTTACGGCACTCGTCGTGCTGATTGCGTACCTGACCTACCGCTACTTTGAACTGCCGGCGCGCATCATGCTGCGGCGGCTTGGGGAAAGCAGAAGGCTCAAACCGGTCGACGTGGACCGCTCAGTCGATGCCGACAGCTTGCCGCCGCGCGGTTAGGCGGCTTCCGTTGTTCCGGCAAGCGAGCTGGAAACCGATCTCTGTCACATTGGCTGTGCCGCACGCCGCTTCGCACAACAATCACACACTCGACTTGTGAAAAAGTTGTGCTGTCGTGCGGTGACGTCGGACGTCACGCCTGCTGCATTTTCGTTGTGCAGCGGCGCAAGCACGCGGCGAGCCATGCAGCGCTGCGGTTCCACCTATGTAATGTAGACTTTTAGGATATCGCCGCGCTGATTGTTAGAAAATGCCGGCTAGCGTCTTGGCTCCACCTCAAAGGAGAACCGCAGACGTGTTGCAGAACAGTGCCGTGCCCAGACTGATTGTAACTGGAGGAAACAACAACGACGAAATCAAAGGGGGCTCGGGCAGCGACATATTGACCGGTGGGCTCGGCAACGACGTTTTTGTGATCTCGAAAGGCAGTGGTTTCGACACCATCACCGATTTTTCTCCTGGCGACACGCTTCGCATTGTCAATTACGGCTTTACCGATTTCGCCTCGTTCGCAGCTGCGATGCAGCAGTCGGGTGCGGACGTCGTCGTTTCGCTGGGCGGCGGCGAAACGCTGACCCTTAAAGGCATCACAATCGCGTCGATCGCTCCGTCCAGCGTCATATTCGCTCAGGACGCCCCGGCCGTCTTTTCCACGGCCTCGCTCGCGATTACAGCCTCGCCGCCCGCCGATACGCTGGTGGCCAGCGGCAAATCGACCTACTGGGCGTCTAGTTCCGTGGCCGGTTCCACAGTGGTGGGAACCTCCGGTAACGACTCGCTGACCGCGAGCGCCGGCAACATCACGCTCGACGGCGGGGCCGGCGACGACATCTACACCGTCTACAATCAAACCGATCAGGTGATCGAGAAGGCCGGCAGCGGCAACGACACGGTCATCACCTGGGCGTCGGCTTACGCTCTGGCCAACGACCAGTCGATCGAAAACCTCACGCTGGCCGGCACCGCGGCATCGTCCGGAACCGGCAACGATCTCGACAACATCATCACGGGCAATACAGGGAACAACGTCCTCGACGGCGGCAAGGGCAATGATGCGCTCGTCGGCGGGGGTGGCAACGACACGTTCGTCATCTCTTTCGGTAACGGATTCGATACCATCCGCGACTTTGCCGCGACCGGTGCGGGCGCCGATGTCGTCCGCCTCAGCGGCTTTGGCCTGAAGTCGTTTGCCGATCTGGCTCCGTACATGATCCAGCTCGGTGCCGATACGGTTCTCGATTTCGGCAACGAGGACGGCGTTGTTCTGAAAAATGTAGCGATGTCCGACCTGACCGCCAGCAATTTCCAGCTGGCGTTTACCGGAACGGCCGGCAACGACGTGATCTGCGGCGGCTCCGGCAACGACCTTCTGACAGGTGGAAGGGGCCGTGACACCTTCGTCATCAGCAAGGGCGGTGGTTCCGACACCATCACCGACTTTGCCGCTGGTGCCTACGGCGACGTTCTGAAAATCGCCAACTATGGCTTCTCGAGCCTCGCTGGCTTCATCGCCGCGGCTTGGCAATCGGGCCAGGACACGATTGTCTCGCTTGGCAATGGCGAGACGCTGACGCTCAAGAATGTCACCGCCTCCAAGCTCGTGGCCGACAACCTCGTTTTCACGAATGATGGCGCTCTTCCCGGCGATGGCGACGTGGTCAGCCAGGTCATGACGCCGCCGTCGGCATCGCCAAGCCATTGGTTCTCGTCCAACATCAGCGGCAGCACGCTCTCGGGAACTTCGGGCAACGACCAGATCGCGGCGGGCGCCGCGAATATGACGCTGAGCGGAGGCGCCGGCGACGATACTTATATCGCTTTCGATGCAACCTCGACCAAGATCATCGAAGCGGCGGACAGCGGCATCGACACGGTGATGTCCTGGTATTCCTATTCGCTTCCGACCGACCAATACGTTGAGAACCTGACGCTGGCGGGCACAGGCAACATCAACGGCACTGGAAACGACCTCAACAACCTGATCACAGGCAATTCCGCCAGCAACACTATCACCGGCGGTCTTGGCAGCGACACCTTCACCGGCGGCGGCGGCGTCGACACGTTCCTGGTCTTCAAAGGCACCGGCATGAAGACGGTGACCGACTTTGCGGCGACCGGCGCTGGCGCGGACATCCTCCAGCTTGACGGATATTCGTGGGCAAGCTTCGACGCCTTGAAAGGACAGATGCGCCAGATCGGCGCCGATACGGTGATCTGGCTGGGCGGCAGCGACTCGGTGCTGCTGAAGAATGTCCAGATGTCGGATCTGTCGGCTGCGAACTTCCGCCTCACTCATGTCGCGGACACGATCATCGGCACGGCCGGGGCCGACACGCTGAACGGTGGCGACGGCAACGATATCCTGTGCGGAGGGGCCGGACGTGACACCTTCGTGATCGACCGGGGCAACGGCTCGGACATCATCACCGACTTTACGGCCGGTGCAGTCGGCGATTTCCTGGATTTGCGGCACTACAGCTTCACGAGCTTTGCGCAGTTCAAGGCCCGGATGACGCAATCGGGGGGCGATACGATCATCGCTCTGTCGGACACGGAATCGCTGACGCTGAAGAACGTTCGCGCGACCGACATCCTGCCCGGCAACGTCGTGATCGAGTTCGATCTCCTGACGTCTTCCGGAGGCACCGCCAAGGCCTTCACGACGAGCACGGCCGGCACCGTTTTGACCGGAACGAGCGGCAACGACTATTTCAACATGAATGCCGCGAATGTCACGGCCAGCGGCGGCGCCGGCAACGACATCTATGTCGTCAGCGATCAGAGCGACACGGTCATCGAAGCGGTCAACGGCGGTATCGATACGGTCCAGACGGGAAGCTACGGCTACCAGCTCTCCAATTCGCAATCGATCGAGAATATCGGC
>JACXTT010010149.1_pt1 | contig 12750 bp, 14 predicted proteins | sample 9270951 | NCBI WGS metagenome assembly JACXTT01 (sample SAMN15532306, study PRJNA645909) | rock metagenome | isolation source: weathered quartz diorite | place: Puerto Rico | collected 2017-06-21 | reverse complement strand
ATGGCACAAGCTGCCAGCCGGCAGGCATTAGGGGCTGGGACCTTTTACGGGGCGGTCCAGAGCAGGCGGGAGCAGTGCGGCGCAATTTTCACCGACTTGCGCCACACTTTTCCGCGGAAGCTGCCCTCCCATTCCCACGAACTTCCCTTCTTTGCGGTTTGTATGGAGGGCCTATATGGCGAGCGTTACGGGCGACAGGAGCGTCAGTTTCGTCCGTTTACGGTCCATTTCCGCCCAGCCGGCATCCCGCATCAGGATGAGATCGGGCCGCCGGGCGTACGATTCTTTGAAATCGAAATCCGGCCAAGCTGGCGGAAGCGTTTAGAAGACTGCTCGGCCGCGTTGGACATTGCCCGCGACGACACTGCGGGCGGTGAACTTTTGTGGCTGGGATTAAGCTCTTTCGCGAAGTGCATGGTGCGGGTGCCGTCGACGATTTGTGCATCGAGAACCTACTGGCCGAATTAATGGCGAGCGCTGCACGCATGCCTCGGGGAAGAATGCAGAGCCGCCCGGCGTGGCTAAGTCGCATTGTAGAAAAGCTCACAGTCGAATATTCCGAGCGCCTGACGCTGGATGAACTGAGCGAAGAGGCGGGAGTTCATCCAGTGTATCTGTCGCGAGTCTTCCGGAAGTGCACAGGTGAGGGAATCGGCGAGCACGTGCACCGTTTGCGGGTGCGTGCTGCCTGCGAGCAGATGCTGGAGCCGGAAATCTCTCTCGCCGAAATCGGCCTGGCCACTGGATTCGCAGACCAGAGCCATTTCACGAGAACGTTTCGCAAAGTCACGGGGGTGAGCCCCGGGCGGTTCCGCGAAATCCTTGGTGGAGGTCGCCCTATCAAGCGCGGCGTTGCCCTGTCCTCAGTTCCGTAACCATGGTTTGCGAAACGTTCGGGCATTCAGCCTCACTAAACAATCAGGGTCAAACACTCTTGGGATCAAGGAGGTTCATTTATGATTTCCCGCAGAGGCGCGGCTGCGGCCGCGTTTGTCCTGATTGTAGGATCGGCCTCAGCTCTGGCTCAGGGCCGCATCCAGTTTGTCGAGTATTCGGCAAAATTCCTGTGTGGCGTGGTCGAAGAAAAGGAGCCCGGCGCGGCTCCGGTCCGGCCGGGTATCTACGAGACTTCCATCAACATCCACAATCCGCAACTCCCGGTTCCCGACGCCAAAGTGACTTTTGCCAAGAAGGTGGTCCTGGCGCCTCGGGAAGGGGGCGATCACGTTCACCCGTCGAGGTTCCGTGCGGATACGCTGCCGGCTGATGTCGCCGAGCATGTGGATTGCAAGATCATTCGCTCCATGCTGGGCCAGGCTGGAGCAGCACCCTTTGTTGAGGGGTACGTCGTTCTGATCACGATCCCGTCGCCGGTCACCGTGCCGCATGAACTCGATGTAGTCGGTGTCTATACCGTCACCAGTCTGCAGGGGCAGGACATCGCCCTGGAGATGGTGCCCACTGCACCGCGAATCCTCCCGCTCCCGGTGGCAACAGGCGTCAAAATGCGTGACAAGATGCTGGAAGAATCCAAGAAGGAAAAGGACTAGGACCAGGCGGCGGGACGCGGCATGTCGGCGATGACGGCGGCCAACGCGGAGTGCGAAGTTCCTTCGGCCGCACTCTGCGTTTGGTGCTATCTCCCAAACATCGGATAGTGACTCGCGGCTCCCATCAGAAAGAGCATCGGGAGCGAGAGAACGAAATTTGCTCGCGACATGAGAAAGCCCTGACGCGCCAGGTACTTCGCGCGGTCGGGAATCGGCGTTCCGTTGGCGGCGTTGTCGCGGGTCCACTGGATGATTTTCTTCTGCGCACGCCAAATCACGCCCCAGACATTGAGCATCATCATCCAGCCGATGCCACCGCCGATCCCGATGGCCAGCAGCCGGTTGCTCTCCCAGCCGTGATCGTTGAAGCGCAGAAATAAGCAGGCTGCCGCGAGCACCACGATGGTATAGATCACGGCCAATACGGGACCTTTATCGAGTGCGCCTTTGCCGGGGATCACGCAGGCATACATTACCGCCCAGGTCACCGTCCAGATCAAGAAGAAGCTCAACGTTGGGGTCGCGACGGAGCCGTTGCGGTTGTGCGCATCCGATCCGACGATACTTTGCCAGTAAAAGAATCCCATGAGCACGGTGACAACCGATCCCCAGCGAAACCACCAGAGCGCGCGTGACATCAGGGCAGGCAAAACCTTCCCCTTAGTCGCAGGATCAAGCTCCTTCATGAACGGGACATTCACGAGATTGAAGAAGTACAGCAATCCGATCCAGGTCACGCCGGCGATGAAGTGGAACCAACGAAACAGCATCAGCAGGTTGGTGTTGAGATCGGTAGGCAGGCTGACTTGGGTCATGGAAGGCTCCTCTCTGGAACTGACGATTGTAGATGCCAGACCAGCAAACGCAAACTGCCCCCTCGGCGATTTGTCCGCCCGGCGGACCGACGGTTGAAAAGCGGCGTCCGACGCCGTATTGTAGGACTCAGCACAAAAGAGGCTGCTTCCCATTGCCCTCCCCAACGACGGTGGCGCAGCATCTAACCTGAACCAAGGAGATCGGCAGATGGAACCCAAGCCGGCGCAACAGAATATTCAGGATTCTTTCCTCAATACCGCCCGTAAAGAGCGGCACAACATCACCATTTACCTGGTCAGTGGAGTGAAATTGACCGGGCGAATCCGGTCATTCGATAAGTACTCCGTGGTTCTGGAAACGGGGAACCAGGAGCAACTAATCTTCAAGCACGCGATTTCAACGGTCGTGATGGCGCGGCAAGTGCATAGTCATGCAGAGCCCAAGCCAGCGGTCGCGGCAGCGCCGGAGGCTGTCTCCAACGCGGCATCCGGCACCGAAGGATGAAGTGAGCCTGCGTGCGCCGAGACGAAATCAAACTTGCCGTCCGGAGTAGTGCGCGGCGAGCGACCAAGCCGGTCTTGAACCCCTCCGAACAGCAGGAACGAGCGTTCCTGGTGGGGGTGGAGTTTCGCACGCGAGGGCGGGGTGCCGGGAAGTTGAGTCCTGCAGCGATTACCCCCGGGGCTCACGCCGCCCGCGACCACGCCGCAACCGGGAGCACCTCTACCCTGCCTGCGGATTCGCCGGATTTCAGCTGGGAAGAGTCGCTGGATGAGCTGCGCAGCCTGGCCACCAGCGCGGGGGCCCGAATTGCAGGCGAATTCACCCAGCATCGCGACCGCCCAGAACCTGCCACTCTGATCGGCAAGGGCAAGCTGGAAGAAATTGCCGGTGCGGCGGCCTCGGTTTCGGCGGATGTAATCCTATTCGATCATGACCTCTCACCGTCCCAACAGCGCAATATCGAGCGCGTGGTGAACACGCGGGTGATCGACCGAACTCAACTCATCCTCGACATCTTTGCAAGTCACGCTCGCACGCGTGAAGGGCAGTTACAAGTCGAACTGGCACAACTGGAATATATGCTTCCGCGTCTTGCAGGACGGGGCGTTGAGATGTCCCAGTTGGGCGGCGGCATCGGTACCCGCGGACCCGGCGAAACTCAGCTGGAGACTGACCGCCGGAAGATCTATCGCCGCATCCGGCACGTCAAACAACAACTTGAAGATGTGCGCCGAATTCGGGCGCAGCAGCGGCAGCGGCGCGAGTCGGTGCCGGTGGCCACGGTGGCGCTGGTCGGTTACACGAACGCGGGCAAGTCTACCTTATTTAATGCGCTCACCCAGGCCGACGTGGTCATTTCTCCCCGTATGTTTGCCACCCTCGATCCCACAATTCGCAGCGTGACCATGCCCACCCGGCGAAGAGTGCTTTTCTCCGACACAGTAGGTTTCATCCGCCACCTGCCGCACACGCTGGTTTCCGCGTTTCGCGCCACGCTCGAGGAAGTGCAGCGAGCGACGCTCATCCTGCAAGTGTCCGATGCGAGCAGCCCAATCTCGGCCGAACAGGACGCGCAGGTAGAGAGCGTCCTGAAAGAACTTGAGGCGGAGAAGAAGCCGCGGCTACACGTGATGAACAAGGTCGATCTGCTACCGCCGAAGCAACGCGAGTCGTTGCGTGACGACGAACAAACCGTCCATGTCTCCGCGGCGAAGGGAATTGGGCTAGGCACTCTGCTCGACCGGGTTGACGCTTTGCTGGACGAGGATCGTCCGAGCCGCGTGCGCCTCCGCATCCCGCAAAAGGAGGGGAAGGCGCTCGCCCAGTTGCAGGCCCGCGCACGCATCTATTCGCGGCAGTATCGGGACGGCCTGGTCGAACTGGAAGCGGACGCGCCCGATTCCCTCTTGCGCGGCATGAGAGAGTGGGTCGTTGAGTGACTCTATTGCATCTATGGAACAATTGAGGGGAGGAGCTTGATGTCCACGGCCTGGACTTCGCGCTACGCGCAACGCACGAAGAACGTCAAAAGCTCTGCCATTCGCGAGCTTCTGAAGGTCACGCAGAGGCCGGAAGTCATTTCTTTCGCCGGCGGACTGCCCGCTCCCGACGTCTTCCCCGCAGAACGTTTCCGCGACGCGTGCGTCAAGGTCCTGGAGAATCAGGCGCGCCTCGCTCTCCAATATGGCGCTACCGAAGGCTACGAACCGTTGCGTGAAATGATTGCGCGGCACACCGCCCGCTATGGCGTAAAGGCCAAACCGGAGAACGTGCTGATCACCTCCGGATCGCAGCAGGCGCTCGATCTGATCGGCAAACTCCTGATCAATCCCGGCGACAAGGTGCTGGTGGAAGCGCCGACGTATTTGGGCGCGCTGCAGGCCTTCAACGTGTACGGGGCGGAGTACATCTGCGTGCCCAGCGATAACGATGGCCTGCGCACGGATCAGCTGGAAGCGTCTCTACGTCTGGGACCGAAGTTCATGTATGTGCTGCCGAACTTCCAGAACCCCGGCGGCACCACCCTCGCCGAGGGCCGGCGGCACGAATTGGTCCTGCTGGCGGAGCGGTACGGGATTCCGATTATCGAAGACGACCCCTATGGACAGCTGCGATATGAGGGCGAACACCTCACGCCTCTAATAACTCTCGATCGCCAGAACATGCACGGCGATGATGGCTATTCCACCGGCAACGTGATTTACCTGAGCACGTTCTCGAAGACGCTGTCACCCGGCCTACGCTTGGGGTGGATCGTCGCCCCGCCGGAAGTAATCGCGAAATTGGTGCAGCTCAAGCAAGGCGCCGACCTTCATACCTCAACCTTCGGCCAGATGGTGGCCTACGAAGTGGCGCACGACAACTTTCTGGACGAGCACATCAAGGTCATCCGCAGAGTGTACGGGGAGCGGCGCAATGTGATGCTGCAGGCGCTGGAGCAATACTTCCCGCCTGAGGTCACCTGGACCCGGCCGCAGGGTGGCTTATTCTTGTGGGTGACTTTGCCTCTTGGAATGGATTGTCATCGGCTGTTCGATGCAGCGTTGAAGGAAAATGTCGCATTCGTCGCCGGCGATTCGTTCTACGCCGGCAACGGGTTTGCCAACGAGGGCCGCCGCCACTTCCGACTGAATTTCTCGAACGCCCCGCCGGAACAGATTCGCGAAGGCGTCCGCCGGCTCTCGGTCGCGATCAAGAATCAGTTAGCCGGTCTACAGCCGGAACCGGTCATCCGCTAAATTCCCCTGGGCCCAGAGAAGGAACTTGCCGGAGTTCCGAAAATTGTGTGACATAGAACCATGCGTCTTCGCCTGGTTTCAGCCTTGACCCTGTTCGTCTGTACGGGTCCCAACATTTTTTTCGCTCAAGATAAATCCGATACACCGTCTGCCCTCCGCAAGCTCGAAGAGAAATGGACGGAATCATACAGGAAGCGGCAGATCGACATTCTGTCGTCGCTGCTGGCAGAAGACTTCGTGATCACTGTCGAGGATGGCAACACCTACAGCAAGTCAGGGTATATCACTCACAGTGCAGATCCGACCGTTCACGTGGACGTTGCGGAGCTTTCCGATCTCAAGGTTCGAATGCACGGAGATGTCGCGGTGGTGACGGGAGCGTACCACGAGAGAGGCAAGTCTAACGGCAAACCCTATGAGTACCGTGACCGGCTCACCGATGTGTGGATGAAAGTGGGCAACAAGTGGCAGGTCATCTCGTCGCACTACAGCGTACCGCTGAAGCAGTAATGCTTCAGCTCGAGTGCAAGGCTGACGAGTAGCGCCGGCAAAAGGCGTTCTAGGTCGCCTTTCCGAATGGATTCTCCAGCGACGGACTCTGCGGTGTAAACAGTTCCGCGCCGTTTTCGGTGATGTGCATATCGTCTTCCAGGCGCACGCCGAACTCTCCGCGGATGTAGATTCCAGGCTCGTCGCTGAACGTCATGTGGGGCTGAAGTTTGGTGGCGTTGCCGCGCACCAGGTAAGGCCATTCGTGGCCGTCCATGCCCATGCCATGGCCGACGCGATGCTTGAAGTACCTGTAGTCCGGACCGTAGCCGGCATCGGTGATGACCTTGCGGGCGGCCGCATCCGCCGATCCGCACTCCACACCCGGTTTCGCCGCTGCCAGAGCCGCGCTCTGCGCACGGTGGGCGATCTCGAAGACCTGCTTCATCTTGTCACTGGCTTTTCCAAGCACAAATGTCCGTGAGATGTCGGATGTGTAGCCCTCTACTTTGCAGCCACCGTCGATCAACACGATCGTGCCTTCGCGGATCACTTGCGGCGTGACCGAGCCATGCGGGAACGCCGAGAACTCACCGACCTGCACATCAGCGCCGCCTTCGAATCCGAGATTGCGGTGGGCCAACTCAATGAGATCCTCGACATCCTGCTGGTTCATCCCCGGCTTCAGCGACCGGTAGGTGGCTTCGTAGGCCACAAGGGTGACCTTCGAAGCCAGGCGCATGAGTTCGATCTCGTGCGGGCTCTTGATCATCCGACATCCGGCGGTGACTGGAGTGGCGCTGCTAAAACTCGCGCCGGTCGCTGCCTTCCGCAGGTTGTCGCCGAAGACGAACTTCACTGTCTCCTCGATTCCCACCGTCCCGCCGGCGATTGCACGGTCGCTCAGTCCTTGCGCGACCAGCGCGTATGGGTTTTCGTCCTCCTGCCAGATGCGGACATCTGCGTTGGCGCCATCGGGCGACTTGGCGATCTGCTCGCGAGCACGGCCCTCTTCAAAGCCGGGACACACGTAGAATGACTGCCCCTTGGCAGGCAGCACCACTGCGAAAAGCCGCTCGCCTCCCCACCAGCGGATGCCGGTGAAGTAGGTGAGCGAGGTCCCTTCGGTCATCAGGATCGCGGAAAGGTTGTTTTCACTCATCAGCTGGCGAGCTTTCTCCTGCCGCTCACGGCGTTCGTCGAGGGAAATAGGCGTGGCTTCAATGTGCAGTGACTTGAGCTGCGCAACGGCAGGCGGAGTCTTGTCGCGCTCGGCGGCTTTGGCGAGAGGGGGAAGAGCAGCGCTGGCGGCGGCTGCGACAGAGCCGGTTTGCAGGAAGCGGCGGCGTGAGAGCAATGGACCCTCCGGATCGAAAGCGCACCCATTATAGAGAAGCGCCCTTCTGCGTGGCTTGAAAACGCCGGCCCGCGCAGGAAATCAGCTTATCCAGCGGCTCGGGATTGGTTGAGCTCTCGGCAGCGGGAATGGAACGTCATGCTTTTTACAAGCTGTTCATCTGCCATTGATCTTTCCGAAACGGGCAACTCGTAAGCTCCTCGTCGGCGTGTTCCAAGGAGGACTTTCAGTGATGATCCGTGGTTTTCTCACCACTCTTGCAGTGGCGTTCGCGTGCGTGCTGGCTGTAAATGCTGCTGCGCAATCCGCTTCCCAATCCAACATCAAGCATGTGCTTCTGATCAGTGTGGATGGTTTGCACGCTCTCGATGTGGCCAACTATGTAAGCCAAAATCCCCAGTCGGCCCTGGCCGAGCTCTCGAGTCACGGGGTCACGTACACCAACGCCCGGACACCTTCGAATTCAGATTCTTTTCCCGGCCTTCTCGCCCTGGTCACCGGCGGCTCGCCCGTCAGCCACGGGCTCTTCTACGACGTCAGCTACGATCGCACGATCTTCGATCCGACGAACATCACGTGCTCGGGTCCAGCCGGCAACTTCATGGTTTTTGACGAAAGCATCGACGTGTACAACCAGCAGAACGTCTCGCAAGACATAATCGACCCGACCAAGCTGCCGCGCGTCCGCGATAGGTTCGGCAACTGCGTGCCGCTGTATCCGCACAGCGCACTCCGCACCAACACGATCTTTGAAGTAGCCAAGTCGAAAGGCTGGCACACGGCATGGGCGGACAAACACCCCGCCTACGATCTGGTGAACGGTCCTTCCGGCAAAGGTGTGGATGACCTCTATACCCCGGAAATCACGAATGTCGGCGGACTCGATAACACCCACAGCGTGGTTTGCACGGTTGAGAACGATCAGAAAAAGGTCCAGGCGATCATCAACGAGATCAATGGCCTGACCCACGACGGGAAACCCGCACCAGGCACTCCTGCCATCTTTGGGATGAACTTCCAGGCAGTCAGCGTAGGGCAGAAGCTGGTAAAGGACAACTTCGACAACAGCTGCGTCGACGACACGAATCCCAAAATCAACCAGCAGCTCGGCGGCTACACCGATGGTTCTGGTACACCGAGCGCCGTGCTTGCCTATGGCCTGCAGCAAACCGACGCGGCGCTGGCCAGCATGATCGCCGCACTGAAAGCGCAGGGCCTCTACGACTCGACCTTGTTCATCGTCACCGCCAAGCACGGCCAATCGCCGATCAACCCGGCCAAAATTAACAAGCCCGGCCATTTCGCGGATTTGGTCGCCGCATTGCCGGATGCCGGCAGCAATCCCGCCGCACTCGCGATCGCCGGTGCCGCCAATTGTCCGACCGGCCCCTGCGGCTTCGTTCAGGACGATGACATTGCTTTGATCTGGCTCCAGGGCCAGAACATCTCCAACCAGCAAGTCACCGATTACCTGAACACCAATGCTGTCCCGCTGTTTGCGGAAGAGGTAATGGGCGGTGCCGAGCTCACGCTGAAATTCAACGATCCAGCCGTCGACAGCCGCACTCCCGACATCATTGTGCAGCCGACGTATGGCACCACTTACACCCACTCCGGTTCGAAGAATGCAGAACACGGCGGTTTCAGCTATGGCGATACCAACGTCGGACTTATCGTCTCCAATCCGGCGTTCAAATCGAGTGTGCTCAAGACGCCCGTCACTACTGCGCAAGTCGCGCCGACGATCCTGCATGCCCTCGGACTCAATTCCCACGCCCTGAAGTCAGTACAGATTGAGAAGACCGACCTGTTACCCGCCCTCCCGTAGGACGCTCCCCTCGGCGTCCACACGGGACCGATACACGGGCTGCGGCCAGGCAGCCCGTGTTCACCTTTCAAAAGGGCGTTCCGACCCGGCAAACGACTGAGTCTTGCAATCGTAAAGGTGCAGTCTGGATTCCAGTGCGCGAGTTGCGGCGAATGGAACGTCACGACGGTTGACGAGACCGCCGGGTCCCGGCAGCGCTACGTCGAGGACTGCCAGGTGTGCTGCAAGCCCAACATTCTTCTCATCGCCTGGAACCGGGGCGACGGCGAGTTTATGATCAGTGCGGAACTGGAGTAAGAATCGCGTGCTGGTACGGTTCGGCGCGGAGGAGTGAATGGCAGCATACTCGGCAGGAGGCCGCATGGTTGCACACAACATGGTGACAACGCAGTTCGAACTGGATGGCTATCGCGTCACGCGCACACTGGGTGTAGTGCGCGGAATTACGGTACGCTCGCGCTCCATCTTCGGCACCATCGGAGCCGGCTTGCAGACGCTGGTGGGCGGCAACATTACGCTCTTGACCAATCTGTGCGAGAAGACGCGTGCGGAAGCCTTCGATCTCATGTTGCAGCACGCGGCGGAAATCGGCGCCAACGCCGTGGTTGGCGCCCGCTATGACGCGACCGAGGTAATGCAGGGCGTCACCGAAGTGCTCGCGTACGGTACGGCTGTGGTGGTCGAAGCGTCGCGCTAAGAATGAGAAATTGTTGATTTATTGAGTGTTGATTGGAACGACCGCGGATTTTCGTTCAACAATCAACGATCCATCAATCGCGGCTCCATCAAGCCTTGTCTTTGTAAAGAAACCCCGCCACCAGGGTCGCCAGGATCGCTCCGATTCACAGATCGAGCATCCATCCCAGCGGAAGCAGGCGGGGAATTGGAGACCACGCTGCCTGCCCGAAATTGCCGGGCACTCCTGCGCAGAAGCCCACGACCATGCCGATCTTGACTGCGGTCCGCGGACCGGCGCCTAACGTCGCGCGGCTCCACGCATAAAGATGCGCCAGTAGAATCGACATCACGAAGATGATGAGGATCCACTCGACGACGAACATGGGATAGCGGGGTTGCTTCAGGAATAACCCTCTTTCCTGCATCGCCGCATAGAGAGGATTCAATTTGATTCCGACGAGCATGCCCCACAAAGTCCAGACTACTCCCCCAGCAACTCCCCCGATCCATACCCGAGCCCGGTTCAGTTTCATCTCGCCTCCTGTTTGTACTGGCTTGGACGGGGACAAGTGTACTCCGGAGTGACAATGTTGTGGCTAACTGCCTGGTGTCCTGATTTTCTCCTTGCGGGTCTTGCCGGGTTAGTCCTGGAGCACAGGCAGCGGCCCCAGCAGCGGAACGCGCTGATGCAATCCGCATTCCGTCTTTGCGAAGCCAGCCCAGCGCCCGGCACGCGGATCGTCTCCAGCCGCCACCGGCCTCGTGCAGGGAGCGCACCCAATGCTGGGATAGCCCTCGTCGTGGAGAGGATTGTACGGAAGTTCGTTCTCGCGGATGTAGTCCCACACCATGTCGCTGGTCCAGTCGCAAAGCGGGTTGATCTTGACCAGGCCGAATTTTGTGTCCCATTCGATCTTTTGCGCTTGGGCGCGATCGGGCGTTTGGTCGCGGCGGATGGCGGCGATCCAGGCACTGAGAGTGGACAGTTTCGCGCGCAGCGGTTCAACCTTGCGCATGTAGCAGCAGCTGTCCGGAGTGCGCAACCAGAGTGCGGCCCCGTGCTCGCGCTCCTGCTCTTCTATTGTGAGCGCTGGCTTGAGGCGCTCAACTTGGATTTTGTAGCGACGCTCGACTCTTTTCATTAAGTCGTAGGTCTCGGGAAACAGCACTCCTGTGTCGAGCGTGAACACGCGGATGTCCGGCCGCAGGCGCGCGGCCATGTCGATGAGGACCATCCCCTCAGGACCGAATCCGGAAGCCATCGCAATCTGGCGGTCGAAGCGATGCAGGGCCCAGTCCAACACTTCCTCGGCGGCCCACGATTCAGCAAAGGCTTGTGTTACGTACAACCAGTTGAGCTCAGGCACGATCCGTCTCCTCACGTTCCGCGGTATTTTGCATTGCCAGAAGTTCTGCGCTGAGAGTTTGGAGATCGAGGTGTCCCGCTTTCGACAGTCGAACAACATCCCCCAGAATTAGGATGGAAGGCTTCGCTTGCGCAGCGACGCCAGGAAGTTTCTCGAGCGTCGTCACGGTAGTCTGTTGCGCGCCAGTACTCGCCCGCGAGATGAGTGCGCACGGCGTCGGCCGCGGAACGCCTGCGGCTGCGAGCTTTTCGACGGTTGCGTGCTGGTCCGAGCCGGGCATGTAGAGGGCGATGGTGGTTCCGCAAGCGATCAACGGCCGCAGATCCGGAACGGGGCGGTTATCGGCAAACTGGCCAGTCATGATCAGCAGTGACGACGCAGTCCGACGCAGGGTGAGAGGAGTCTCAGCGGAGGCTGCCGCCGCAAAGGCTGCGGTCACTCCAGGCACGACTTCAAATTCAACGCCTGCTTTTCGCAGCGCCTGCATCTCCTCACCAGCGCGGCCGAACACGAGCGGATCGCCGCCCTTCAGGCGCACAACCTGCAAGCCCTGCCGCGCCAGTTCGATCATGAGGAAGTGGATCGCTTCCTGATGGGTGCTCTTCCGGCCGGCGCGCTTCCCCACGTCATGGACCTGCGCCTTTCTCGCCACGAGCGTCAGAATCTGGGGCGAAACGAGGTCATCGTGCAGCACCGCATCGGCTTGACGAAGCAGCCGCAATGCTTTCAGCGTCAACAATTCCGGATCGCCGGGCCCGGCTCCAACGAGATAGACTTTGCCTTTCACAAGACTTCCTTTCCTGATTCCGACTGCTGGCTGCGCTCAAATTCCAAAAATGCTTCGGGAGTTGCTAACTGATGTAGGGCCTGTCGGCGTACTTCGGGGTCGCCTCCTGCACTGAACAGCGATTCGCGCTTAGTGCCGAGCCTCTCCAGCCAGCTTGCGTAGGCCGGAGGAAATTCTTCTTCGAGTTGCTTGCGGATGCGTTTTGCCAGCGCAGGACTGAACCCCGCGGTCGAAATTGCGATCTGCAGCTGGCCCCGACGAACTACGGCCGGATAGTAGAAATCGCAATGGGGCGGATCGTCAGCAACATTGCAGAGGATCCCGCGCGCCTGTGCTTCGCGGTAGATCGCATGATTCACTTCAGCCGACGAAGTTGCTGCGACCACCAGGAACACGCCATCGAGATCTGCAGGCTCGAAAGGCCGTTGAAGGCACGTCAACGCGCCGCTAGTCGCCCACCCTCTTACTGCCGCCGAAGCAGAAGGAGCGACCACGACAACCTGCGCTCCACAGTCGAGCAGGCTTCGAATCTTCTGTTCCCCGACACTGCCCGCTCCCAGGACCAGGCAGCTGCGTCCTTCAAGTTTGAGGAACATCGGAAACAGGGATGGGGTGTTCATTCGCGTCAACCCTCCA
>JACXTT010010148.1_pt1 | contig 12754 bp, 12 predicted proteins | sample 9270951 | NCBI WGS metagenome assembly JACXTT01 (sample SAMN15532306, study PRJNA645909) | rock metagenome | isolation source: weathered quartz diorite | place: Puerto Rico | collected 2017-06-21 | reverse complement strand
CGGCTTCACGTGGGAGTACGACCTGCACATCTACTTCAAGCGCGCCAAGGCGCTCGAGGCGATGTACGGCGACGTCGACTACCACCGCGAGCAGATCGTCCGGCGCGCCGCGAGGTAGCGGGAGCAGCTAGCGTCCCGTGTCCATGCCCCCGCCCCCGCTCGACGGCGTCAAGGTCGTCGACCTGACGAGCTACATCGCCGGCTCCTACGCCGCGATGCAGCTGGCCGACCTCGGGGCGGCGGTCATCAAGGTCGAGGCGCTCGAGGGCGATTCGTTCCGCGAGCTGCCCGGCTTCTACGGCTGGAATCGCGGCAAGCGCTCGCTCGCGGTGAATCTCAAGACGCCAGAGGGCCGCGAGATCGTGCACAAGCTCGCCGAGCGCTCGGACGTCGTCATGGAGAACATGCGGCCGGGTGTCGCCGAGCGCCTGGGCGTGGGCTACGAGCGGCTGAGCCAGATCAATCCGCGCCTGGTCTATTCCTCGGTCACCGCTTTCGGCTCCAGCGGACCCGACTCCGATCGGCCGGGCTTCGATCCGGTCTTCCAGGCGCTGGGCGGCCTGATGACCTTGCAGGGCTTCGGCGGCGCCCCCGCGTATCTCCGGACCGCGCCGGTCGACTACTACACGGCGGCGCTGGCGACCCAGGGCATCGTCGCCGCGCTCTTCGCCCGCGAGCGGACCGGGCGCGGCCAGCGGGTGGAGACCTCGCTCCTGCGCGGCGTGCTCGCGCTCCAGTCGGGCGTGGCCATTGACTATCCGACCAAGCCGACCCTGATCCGCGACAATCCGACCTATCGCCTCTATCAAGCCGGCGACCAGACCTGGTTCTTCCTCGCCGTCGGCAACCAGGCGTTCTGGGTCAAGCTCTGCAAGGCGCTCGAGCTCGATCATCTGGCCAACGACCCGCGGTTCGCGTCGTGGATCGCGCGGCTCGAGAACAACCAGGCGCTTTTGCCGCTGATCGAGGCCAAGTTCAAATCGAAGCCGCGCGAGCACTGGCTCGAGGTGCTCGCCAAGCACGACATCCCGGCGGCGCCGGTCCAGAGCGTGCTCGACTACCTCGACCACCCGGCGGTGCGCCACCACGACATGGTGCGCGAGTACGACCATCCCGAGGTCGGCCGCCTGCGCATGATGGGGCAGCCGATCGCGTTCCGCGGCACGCCCACGCGCGACCCCGGACCGGCGCCGACCCTGGGCCAGCACACCGACGCCGTGCTGCACGAGCTCGGCTACACCGACGACGACATTGCCGGGCTCGCCGCGCGCGGCGTGTGCCGCCGGGCGGCCACGCGCTAGCGAGCGGGGGACACCGGACCGATGGCGTACGAGGCGATTCGCTACGAGCTGACCGACTCGGTCGCGACGATCACGCTGAACCGCCCGAACGTCCACAACGCGATGAACGAGCGCATGCGCGAGGAGCTGACCGCCTGTTTCACGGAGCTCGCGCAGAGCGCCGAGGCGCGGGTGATCGTGGTCACCGGCGCGGGTGACAAGGCGTTCTCCGCCGGCGCCGACATCCGCGAGTTCGTGACACCGCAGGTGCCGGTCAAGTTCCGGGACGGGCGCCGGCGCGTCGATTTCCGCGCCGCGATGGACCGCTGCGGCCAGCCGATCATCGCCGCGATCCGCGGCTTCGCGCTCGGCGGCGGCCTCGAGCTGGCGCTGGCCTGCGACATCCGGATCGCCGGCGAGGAGTCGCTGCTCGGCCTGACCGAGGTGAACCTGGCGATCATCCCGGGCGGCGGCGGCACGCAGCGGCTGCCCCGGCTCGTCGGCCGCGGCAAGGCGCTCGAGATGATCCTGACCGGCGCGCGCCTCGACGCGCGCGAGGCGCTGCGGATCGGCCTGGTCGAGCGCGTCGTGCCCGCCGCCGAGGTGCACACGGCGGCGCAGGCGCTGGCCAAGACGCTTGCGGAGCGGGCGCCGATCGCGATGCGCTACGCGAAGGAAGCGGTCGTGAAGGGGCTCGGCATGTCCCTCGAGGACGGCCTGCGCCTCGAGAACGACCTGGCCACACTTCTTCGCACGACCGAGGACCGCATCGAGGGCGCGAAGGCGTTTCTCGAAAAGAGAAAGCCGCGCTTCACCGGCCAGTAGTGGCGCCGTTCGCCTACTACGGACGGCTCACCCGCGCCCAGCAGGCCGTCTACCGCAAGAGCGACGCGCTCGTCGAGATCCGGCTCGAAGACCCATCGATGCTCCACCCGCACGTGGCGGCGCTCGAGGCGGCGCTCAACACCGAGGAGCGCGCCGCGACCGAGCGCGCGAGCCACGAGCTGGTGGCCGGCCTCACCGACGCGATGGGGCTGCCGGCCGTCAAGGTCGAGGTGCTCGCGGCGCGGCCCCACTCGCGCTGGGGCGAGCTGCACGGCCTCTACACCCAGGAGCGCGGCCGCAAGCCGAAGATCCAGCTCTGGATGCGGACGGCCAAGAAAAAGCGGGTGGTCGCGTTTCGCTCGTATCTGCGCACCTTGCTCCACGAGGTCGGCCATCACGTGGACTACACCGGGCTTCGACTGCCGGAGTCGTATCATACGCAGGGGTTCTACAAGCGCGAGTCGAGCCTGTTCCATCAGCTGGTCCCCGAGACCAGAGGGAGAGTGACGATGGCGACCATGGAGGAGTACGCGAAGCTGCCGGCCGAGGAGCGGATGCGCCGGCTCTCCCGCACCGCCGACGAGCTCGCGGCGGCGATCCGCGGGCGCGACGACGCGGCGCTCTCCCGCCGGCCCGACGGAAAGAACTGGGCGGCAAAGGAAGCGATCTGCCACCTGCGCGACGTCGAGGAGATGTTCACCGGCCGCTTCGGGATGATCCTGGCGATGGACAATCCCAAGCTCGCGTTCGACCCGACCACGCCCGACCGGTGGGCCGAGGAGCGGCAATACCTGCGCAACGACGCGCAGCTCGCGCTGGCGGCGTTTCGGACCCGGCGCGACGAGGCGCTCGCGCTCTTACGTGCGCTGACTCCCGAGCAGTGGAAGCGCGCCGGCATCCACGCCACGCGCGGGCCGATCACGATCGGCGACTTCGTGACCTTGATGGCGTGGCACGACGACAACCACCTGGATCAGCTCAAGCGCGCGCTCGAAGGCAAGGCCTGACGCACCCCACGCGTGAGTCCTGAACACGAAGAAGCTCGCCCCCGAGATCACGAGCAAGACCACCGGGAGCCACGAGCCTCCCGCGAACCTCGCTCTCGGACTGAGCTCGGCCTGCCGGCCGGGCGTTACTCCGGCGGCTATCCGCGGGGCCCGGAGAGAAAGTCGCGCAGGCGCCGCCTGACCTCCGGCGGCATCTCGACGCGATTGACCTTGGCGGCCAGCTGCGCGGTGCGCTCGTACGTCGCGAGATAGGCGCGACACGGCGCGCACACGCGCAGGTGCGCCTCAAGCTGCTCGAGCACGGCAGGCGTCAGGGTGGAATCGAGATAGTCGTCGAGGACGTCGATGGCCTCGCGGCACGTCATGCCGATGCGAGCTCCCAGCCGAACCGTTCGCGGATCGCGTGAACCCGCGCCGGGTCGCCGAGATCGTTCCAGCCCACGCCGCTGACCGGCAGGACCGCGAGACTCTCGGCGGCGGACTGGAACACGTGTCGGGACAGGTCGAAGGACGCGAGTCGTGCGTAGACGGCGCGGGCGGCCTCGTCTTCCCACGGCGTGGCGAGCCGAGCGCGAACCGGGCCGAAGGCCTCGAAGAGCTCGGGGGTCGCGCGGCGGATCATCGCTTCCAGGGTCGAGGGCTGCGCCACGATCACGAAGCTGTTCCAGAGGCAGCCCGCGCGCTCGAGGCGCTGCGCGACCGTCAGCGACGGCTTCTCCCAGAAGCGGCGGACGCGATACACGGGCCAGGGCCACTGGCCCAGGATCAGCTCCGCCGGCTCGATCCATCCATACTCCACCTCGGCACGATCCGGCGCGATCCCGAGCATGACGACCGCGTCCGGCCGTGCCTCGACGGTCTCCAGCGCCCCCTCGACCCGCGCCATGAACGCCTCGTCGTCGGAGACGTAGTGGTCGCTCGGCAGCATCACGACGGGGCGTCCCGGGGCGCCGTGCTGGAGGCGAAGCAGCGCATACAGGACGGCGGGGGCGGTCCCGCGGTTGGAGGGCTGCGCGACGATCGATCGCGGGTCGGCGTCCGAGAGCGCCGGCCGATAGAACCGCTCATGGTGGCGCGTGACGACCGTGAGCAGCCGCTCCGGCGCGATCAGGAGCCGCGCGCGGCGCCGGGTCTGCTCGAGCAAGGTCTCGTCGCCGATCAGCCGGCAGAACTGCTTGGGGCGCTCGTCGCCCGCGAGCCGGCGCGTGAGCGCGGCGAGCCGCGTGCCGTCGCCGCCCGCCAGGATGATGCCGGCATACGCGCTCATCGCTCACCGCTCTGCTGCAGGAGCTTGGCCACGATCCCCGTCCAGCCGGTCTGATGGCTCGCGCCGATCCCGGCGCCGTTGTCGCCGTGGAAGTACTCGTAGAAGAGCACGAGGTCCCGCCAGTGCGGGTCACGCTGGAACTTCTCCGTGCCGCCGTAGACCGGCCGGCGCCCCTGGGCGTCGCGTAGGAAGATGCGCGTCAGCCGCCGGGAGAGCTCGGTGGCGACTTGCCACAGGTTGAGCGAGGTCGTCGAGCCCGTCGGGAAGGGCACCTTCAAGGTGTCGCCGTAGAAGTAGTGGAACTTCTGGAGCGACTCGATCAGGAGATAGTTCATCGGGAACCAGACGGGACCGCGCCAGTTCGAGTTGCCGCCGAAGAGGCCGCTCGACGACTCGGCCGGCTCGTAGTCCACGCGATGGTCCATGCCGTCGAGATGCAGGACGTACGGATGGTCCTTGTGATAGCGCGAGAGCGCGCGCACGCCGTGGGGCGAGAGGAACTCCGCCTCGTCGAGCAGGAAGCGGAGGACTCGGGGGAGCTGCGCTCGGGCCACGATCGACAGGAGGCGCCGCGTCCCGACGCCCGGTTTCGAGGCCATCTCGACGTGCTCGCGCAATTCGGGATTGTTGTCGACGAACCACTGCATCCGGCGCTTGAAGCCCGGCAGCCGGTCGACGATCTCCGGCTCGAGCGTCTCGACCGCGAACAGCGGCACCAGCCCCACCATCGAGCGCACCTTCATGGGATAGGCCGTGCCGCCGCTGTGCAGAACGTCGTAGTAGAAGCCGTCGGCGTCGTCCCAGAGGTTCATGCCCTCCTCGCCGCGCCGGTGGGTCGCGTGGGCGATGTAGACGAAGTGCTCGAAGAACTTCGAGGCGACGTCCTCGTAGGCCGGGTCCTGCCGAGCCAGCTCGAGCGCGATGGCGAGCATGTTGAGGCAGTACATCCCCATCCAGGAGGTCCCGTCGGACTGCTCGATGTGGCCTCCGGTCGGCAGCGGCGCCGAGCGGTCGAAGACGCCGATGTTGTCCAGGCCGAGGAAGCCGCCCTGGAAGACGTTCTTGCCTTCGGTGTCCTTGCGGTTCACCCACCAGGTGAAGTTCAGCAGGAGCTTGTGGAAGATCTTCTCCAGGAACTCGCGGTCGCCCTTGCCGCGCAGGCGCCGCTCGATGCGGTACACGCGCAGCGCGGCCCACGCGTGCACCGGCGGGTTGACGTCGCCCAACGCCCACTCGTAGGCGGGGACCTGGCCGTTCGGGTGCATGTACCACTCGCGCAGGAAGAGCACGAGCTGAGCCTTCGCGAAGTCCGGATCGATGAGGGCGAATGGGATCATGTGAAACGCCAGGTCCCACGCCGCGTACCACGGGTACTCCCATTTGTCCGGCATCGAGATCACGTCTTCGTTGTAGAGATGCCGCCACTCGTGGTTCCGCCCGTTGCGCCGCGCCGCCGGCGGCAGTGGGCACGCCGGATCGCCCTCGAGCCAGCGTCGAACGTCGTAGTGGTAGAACTGCTTGGACCAGAGCAAACCGGCGAGCGCCTGGCGCATGACGCGCTTGCCGTCGTCCGAGAGCCGCCGCGGGATGACCGTGTCGTAGAACTCGTCGGCCTCCCGGACGCGATGGTCGAAGACGACCGCGAAGTCCTCGCCGAACGCGTCGGCCGGCAGCGGCGCATTGCAGAGCCTGAGCCGCGTGACGGCGCTCTGCCCCGGCGCGAGCGTCAGGCGATAGTGCGCGGCCGCTTTCGTGCCGCGCTGCTCGGGATTGATCGCCTGCCGTTTGCCCCCGACCACGTGGTCGTTGATCGAATCCTTCACGTACGGCGTGGGGTTCGGCAGCCCCCAGAGGCGCTCGGCGTTCGTGTCGTTCTCGGTGAACAGCAGATCCGGCGTACCCTCGCAGTAGAGCCAGCGCTCACCGAGCGAGGGATGCTCGGCCTCGATCATCGCGTGGCGGCTGTCCTCGCCGACTCGCATGACCGGCCGCTCGGGCCCCGCGGTATCCCACGACCACGTGTTGCGAAACCAGAGCGTCGGCAGCAGGTGGAGCTCGGCGGCGTCGGGACCGCGATTCGTCGCGGTGATGCGCACGAGGACGTCGTCGGGCGCGCCCTTCGCGTACTCGACGACGACGTCGAAGTATCGATCGGCGTCGAACACGCCGGTGTCGATCAGCTCGAACTCCGGGGCGCGGCGGTCGCGCCGCCGGTTCTCCGCCGTGAGCGCGTCGTAGGGAAACGCCGCCTGCGGGTACTTGTAGAGGTACTTCATGTAGGAGTGGGTCGGGGTCGAGTCGAGGTAGAAGTAGTACTCCTTCACGTCCTCGCCGTGGTTGCCCTCGCTGCCGGTGAGCCCGAAGAGGCGCTCCTTCAAGATCGGATCGCGGCCGTTCCAGAGGGCCAGGGCCAGGCAGAGGCGGCCGTGGTTGTCGGTGATGCCGGCGATGCCATCCTCGCCCCACCGGTAGGCCCGCGATCGGGCGTGGTCGTGGGGGAAGTAGTCCCAGGCCGTCCCGTTCGGGCTGTAGTCCTCTCGGACCGTGCCCCACTGGCGCTCGGCCAGGTAGGGCCCCCACCGCTTCCAGTGGGCGGTCCGATCCTGGGCTTCCTGGAGTCTCAGCTCTTCCATGGTCATGATCTTCCGTGTGCTCACGGCTTAGACACGCGGTCGCGACAGGGAGGAGCGCCGGCTAGGCGGCTCTCGTCCTGGTGCGAGGCTTGGGGGCGGGCCCAGACAGGAGAGATCGGGCGATCGCGGCCGCGCCGAGCAGCGCGGTGCGGGGCTCGAGCACCAGGTGCACGGGGATGGAGGCCATCATCTCACCCAGCCGTCCCTTGTCGCGGAACGCGGCGACGAAGGTACCGTCCTCGAGCTTGGGCCGGATCTTCGGCGCGATGCCGCCGCCGACGAAGATGCCGCCGACCGCGAGCGCCTTGAGCGCCAGGTTGCCGGCCTCGGCCCCGTAGCTCGACACGAAGGTGTCGAGCGCCTGGACGGCCCGCGCATCGCGGCCGCCAAGCGCCGCCTCGGCCACCACCGCGCTCGGATCGCCGGTCTCCATCCGCGAGCGGAGCCACTCGGCCTCCGGGGGGCCGCCGCTCGCCAGGAGAAACCGGTAGATGTTGTAGAGCCCGGGCCCGGAGACGACGCGCTCGTAGCTGACGCGCCCGAATTCTTTTCGCAGGAACTGCAGCAGATCGGTCTCCAGATCGGTCCGTGGGGCGAAATCGGCGTGGCCGCCCTCGGAGCTGACGACGCGGTAGCGCCGGCCCTCCCAGACGAGCAGCACTTCGCCGAGGCCCGTGCCCGCCGCGATCAGCGCCATCGTCGCCTTGCGCCGCTCACCGGGCTGGAGCATCGCCAGGGCGGAGGCCGGAAGATCGAGCACGCCGTGGCCCGTCGCCTCGAGATCGTTGACGAGCTTCACGCGCGGGGTCGCGACGGCGGCGGCCAGCGAGGCTTCGTCGACCTCCCATGGCAGGTTCACCGCCGTGCAGCGCCCGTCGATCACGGGGCCGGCCACGCCGAAGCACGCCGCGTGGATCGGCGCCGGCGAGCCCTCCAGCAGGAACTGTCGGATGGCGTCGGTGAGCGCGGCATAGCCGTGACTGGGCAGCACGCTTTCGCGGACGACCGCCAGCACGCGCCGCCGCACCTCGAAGAGCGCCAGCGCGGTCTTCGTCCCGCCGACGTCGCCCGCGAGGATCACCCGGCCGTCGGCTCGACGTGGCCGCCGAACTTCTGCCGCATCGCCGAGAGGACCTTCTCGGCGAACGTGTGATCCTGGCGCGAGCGGAAGCGCGTGTAGAGCGACGCCGAGAGCACGTCGGCCGGCACGCCTTCCTCGACGGCGGCCATCACGGTCCAGCGCCCTTCTCCCGAGTCGGCGACCACGCCCGCGTAGCTGGACAGGGTCGGGCTCTCGGCGAGCGCCTGCGCGGTGAGGTCCAGGAGCCAGGAGCTCACCACCGAGCCCCGGCGCCAGACCTCGGTGATGTCCGCGACGTTGAGGTCGTATCGCAGATCCGGCTCGAGCGTCTTCGCGTTCGCATTTTTCAGAATATCCAGGCCTTCGGCGTACGCCTGCATCAGCCCGTACTCGATGCCGTTGTGGATCATCTTGACGAAGTGGCCGGCGCCCGACGGGCCGCAGTGGAGATGGCCTTGATCGGCCGTGCCGCTCAGCGCCTCGCGTCCCGGCGTCTTGGGAATGCTGCCGGGCCCCGGCGCGAGCGTCTTGAAGATCGGCGCGAGCCGCTCGACCACCTCGCGCTCGCCCCCGATCATCAGACAGTAGCCGCGCTCGAGCCCCCAGACGCCGCCGCTCGTCCCGACGTCGACGTAGTGGATCTGCTGCGGTCGGAGCATCTTCATCCGGCGCACGTCGTCCTTGTAGAACGAGTTGCCGCCGTCGACGATCGTGTCGCCCGGCGCCATCCGCTTGGCCAGGTCGGTCACGACCTGCTCCGTGGCCGCCCCGGCCGGCACCATCACCCACGCGACGCGCGGCGGCCGCAGCGCTCGGATGAAATCGTCGAGCGTGGTCGTGCCGGTCCCGCCGTCGCTCGCGACCGTCTTGACGCCGGCCGGGTCCGAGGCGTATCCGACGATCTCGTGGCCGCCGCGAATCAACCGGCGCGCCATGTTGCCACCCATCCGGCCGAGCCCCACCATCCCGAGCTGCATGCGATCCTCCTCAGTCTCCACTCACTCCGCGCATTCCACGCCTTCCCGTACGCCTCGATCCGCCCTCACGCGTCTGGCGACCGCCTGACGAGCTCGCGGACGACGCTGCCCTCGGCGACGACCACCGTCGCGGCGGTGCCGAGAAAGAGGCCCGTGTCGATGACGCCGGGAATCGAGCGGATCATCTGCTCGAGCCGCACCGCGTCGTCGATCGGACCCGTGGCGCAGTCGAAGATCACGTTGAAGTTGTCGGTCACGAAGGGACGCTCGTCCAGCATCCGCAAGGCCGGCTTGAGCTCGAGGTCTTCCAGCCGACGCCGGCAGAACGGCGCCGCGAACGGCAGGACCTCCACCGGAAGCGGGCCGCGCGCGCCGAGCGTCTCGACCAGCTTGTCGGGAGTGACCAGGATGATCTGCCGCCGCGACGCCGCGGCGACGATCCGCTCGCGGACGAGCGCGCCGCCGTGGCCCTTGATGAGGTTCAGCCGCCCGTCGACCTCGTCGGCGCCGTCGACGGTGAGCTCGATGTCACCCTCGAGCCCGACCAGGTCGATGCCGACCTCGCGGGCCAGGCGCTCCGTCTCCTCGGACGTCGGCACGCCGCGCACCCGGAGCCCGCCGCGCACGCGCGCGCCCAGGGCGCGAACGAACGCGCCGGCCGCGCGGCCCGAGCCCAGGCCGACGACGTCACCGGCCTTGACGAAGTCGAGGGCGTGCGCGGCCAGCGCCGCCAGAGGATCGTCATACGTGGAAGCCATGTCACGGGCGAGGCGCCCGCCCACAAGGATACGCCGCGCCTACTGGCTGCGCATCCCGATCAGCTGCTCGAAGAAGCCGCGCAGCGGCGGAAGGTTCGTGAACAGGGCCTGGAAGGCGTCGCGGTCCACGGCCAGGAGGTTGACGCTCGAGCGGCTCCGCACCGTGGCCGTGCGCGCGTGCTCGCTCACCAGCGCGATCTCGCCGAAGCACTCGCCAGGGCCGAGCGTGCGCAGGCTGACGTCGCCGCGGCCGGGCACGCTGCGCAGCACCTCGACCTGGCCCTCGACGACGATGTAGAGCCGGTCGCCCCGGTCGCCTTCCCTGAAGATGATTTCGTCGGGCTCGTAGTGCTCGCGGCGGATCGCGAACGACTTGTCGGTCTTGAGCTGGACGATGTCGGGCGGCAGCAGGAGATCGAGCGTCCAGTCCGTCGCGACGCGCAGCTTGCGGTCCAGGCCCGGGAGCTTCATGAGGTACACCGTTCGCCAGAGCCACCACGCCAGGAAGCCGGAGATCTTCAGGCCGAAGATCTCGGCCACGGCCGAGCGGTGCCCGAGGGAGCCCATCTTGCCGAGCGCGTTGAACGCGAACGCGGTGCGACGCGTGCCTCGGATCGCCGCGACGATGTTACCGGCCAGGCACCTGGCTTCACGAATCGCGTGCTGCGCCGTCGGCGGACACGGCTCGCCGGTCCTGGCGTCGAGGATCCACGCGCAGTCGCCGACGGCCCATACTCCGGGGTGGTCCGGGACCTCCAGATGCTGATCGACGACGATGCGGCCCTTCTCCTTCTTGCAGGCGAGCGCCGCCACGAGCGGGTTCGGCGCCGAGGGCACCGTGCTCACGACGGTACGCGCGGGGATGCGCTCGCCGCCGGCGAGGAGCGCCGCGTCCATCGTCGCGCCGTGCAGGCGCGTGTCGAGCCTGATCTCGACGCCGCGACGCATCAGGATCCGCTGGGCGAACTCGGCGAGCGTGCGGGGCAGCTCCGGCAGGATGAGACCCTGCGCGTGCAGGAGCACCACCCGGATCTCGTCGGCCCGGATGTGGCGGAAGCTCTTGGCGGCTGCGCGGACGAAGTCATTCAGCTCGGCCACCGCCTCGACCCCCGAGAATCCGCCACCGGCGACGACGAACGTCAGCAGGGCGCGGCGCGCCTCCGCCGAGGGCTCGAGATCGGCTTCCTCGAGCGTCTGGATGACGCGGTTGCGCAGCGCCAGGGCGTCGCCCAGGTACTTGAACGGCAGCGCGTGCTCGGCGAGCCCGGGCTGGCCGGCGAAGCTCGTCACGTTGCCGAGCGCCACCACCAGGTGGTCGAACTCGAGCTCGAACTGACGTGAGCCGAAGCCCGCGGTCGCGATGACCCGGCGCCGCTCCAGGTCGATCCGCTCGATCGTGCGCGTGTAGAGGTGCGTGCTCCGGCACAGCCGCCGGATGGGCGTGATCGTGTCCACCAGGCCGATGCTCCCGGAGATCACCTCGGGCAGCATGGGCTGGAAGGTCAGGTAGTTTTCCTTGCTGATCAGCGCGATCTCGGCTTCGGGCCCGTGTCCGAGCAGCTTCTCGAGGGCGATCGCGGTGTAGACACCGCCGAATCCGCCGCCGACGATCACGATCCGCGTGGGCCGCTCTGTCGCCATGTCGCCCCCTCCACCCCCGCCTCTTGGACACGGGCGGCGCGCGCGGTGGTTCGGCTCAGATGAAGTCGCGCGTGAGCTGCTCGCGCAGCACCATGCGCGCCCGGTGCAGGCGCGATTTGACCGACGCCACCGATTCGGCGAGAAGCTCGGCGACCTCCTCGTTGGTCAGCCCCTCGACGTCTCTCAGGATCAGCACGGCGCGATAGTGCTCGGGCAGCGTGTCGATGGCCCGCTCGAGGATCCGGCGCCGCTCGCCGGCGAGGCACTCCTCCTCAGGGCTCTGCGACCAGTCGGCGAGCAGGAACGAGCGCTCGCCGGCGCGATGTCCGTCCGCCTGGAAGGCGGGCAGGAGATCCTCGAGCGGCGACTCGACCTCCAGGCGCTTGCCGCGACGCTTGTTGAGCGCCGCGTTGGTCGTGATGCGGTAGATCCAGCTCGCGAGCGCCGAGCGGCCCTCGAACGAGGCGCCCTTGCGCGCGAGCGTGAGGAGCACATCCTGCAGCACTTCCTCGGCGTCGCCCTGATTTCGCGTCACGCCAAAGGCCAGGCGATAGATGCGCCCGCCGTAGCGCTCGGCGAGGACCTCGAGGGCCCGGGGCTCGCCGCCGCCGAGCGCCGCGAGGAGGTCCTGGTCCGACGACGAGTCGTCGAGGAGGCGGCTCATCGCGACGCCCTGAGCTGCTCGGCGACGAAGGGCGAGCAGTTCACGAGCGCCACCTGGTGCCCGCGCAGGTTTCGCAGGAGCTGCACGCCGGCGCGATCGACGAACGTGACCTCGCGGAGATCGACGCTCAGCGTGCCGCCGACCTCCAGGATGCGCTCGCAGGAGTGGCTCAGCTCACCCACCCACGGGCCCGCAACGCGCCCGGCGAGCTGGAGCGTGACCGTGCCGTCCTGAAGATCGAGGAGCTGGATTCTGAGCACGGCCAGGCAGAGAGCAAGGACCGTGCTAGGCGCCGCCGGGGACGGGGGCGGCGGCGAAGCCCGCGAGATGTCTCGATTCGTCGTGGAGACGGCGAGCCGGGCAACCCGCACGCCCACGAGTTTCCGTGGGCTCGCCCACGACCGAGTGGAGGCCGGCTACGAAGCGCGGGGGGTCGAGCGCTTGATCCCGAGCTTCTCCATCCGGCTCCTGAGGGTGTTCGGATGGATATCGAGGAGCTTCGCGGCGCCCCGGGGGCCCTCGATGACGCCCTCGGCGCGCTCGAGCGCCGCGACGATGTGGCCGCGCTCGGTCTGCTCGAGGGCGCCGGCCAGCCCCGCCGGCGTCGGTCGTCCGGGCGCG
>JACXTT010010147.1_pt1 | contig 12755 bp, 9 predicted proteins | sample 9270951 | NCBI WGS metagenome assembly JACXTT01 (sample SAMN15532306, study PRJNA645909) | rock metagenome | isolation source: weathered quartz diorite | place: Puerto Rico | collected 2017-06-21 | reverse complement strand
GTGGGCGGCCAGGCAAGGCTGCACGCGGGGCAGGCGATCGGCATGGCGGCGGGGCTCTCGAAGCCCGGCGAGGGCAATGTCGGGCTGCAACTGACGGCGGGCACCGACGACATCGACGTGCAGGCCCAGCACGACCTGCTCAGGCTGGCCGCGCAGCAGGACCTGACGATTGTCTCGACCAATATGAACGTGGACTTTGCGGGGGCCAAGCGAATCCGCATCGCCACGGCAGGCGGAGCGTCGATCACGATCGAGGGCGGGAATATCACCTTTGAGTGTCCGGGGGCGATTACATACAAGGCGGCGCAGAGGAAGTTTGAGGGGGCGGTGAATACGCCGTATGCGTTGCCGGTGTTCCCGGACACGGTGATCGACAATGTTCCGGTCCAGTTCAATATCGGCATGCAGGACGTGCCAGGGCCCTTGGGTGTGGGATTCCCGCTTTCCGACTGGCGCATTGTCAGTGCCAACAGCGAGCTTGCCGCGCTTTACAGCGAGGACGAGATCTTGCGAGGCAAGAGCAACGACGCCGGTAAGCTTGAGTTGTCGACGGCTGAGCAGGAAAAGCTGCAGGCGGGATGCAACGAGCATATCAACCAGGTCTGGCTGGTTTCCGATAGCCAGGTACACCGGCTCTCGCTTCAGCGCGAATCTAACGAATGGGATGATCGCCAGAAGAAGGCACACGCATTGAATGCAATGGGGTATGCCGATAGCTACGACGTGGCGGAGGGGACCTTCGTGGATGAGTACTACGCCGACGTAGCCGCACGAGACACATCACATACGTCCGGGGATGCACTGCTGACCCGCATCAAGGGTAAGTAAGCCATGTCAGCGCAAGAAAAACCAGCTCGCGTTCTTCCCCAGATCGTCGCCAAGGATGGCAAGTCCGCGGAGGGAACTGCCACCAGCAACATTTGGGTGGGCCACAAGGCAGTGTTCTCCAACGAGACAGGGGGGAATAAGATCCTTCCACTAACAACGGGCCGCGAGTACTTTGCAAATTTCATCGCGTCTTGTGAGGCAGCCAGCCAGGAGATTTGCATCATTGGTTGGCAGGTTAATTGGGACGCGATGCTGGCACCGGGCAAGCGCCTGTGGGATGTGCTGTGCAGCGCCGCCAAGCGGAAGGTCAAGATTTACGTCCTGCCTTGGGACGACACGACCCCGGTGCAGACCTATGACGACCAGACTTGCAGCGCGCTGGAGGCGATCAATACTCTCCTTGAGTATGGGGACAGCGAGAAATGCGTCCATGTCGCGGTAGCGAAATCCAATGCGACGAAGAACAACAAGTACTTCAGCCATCACCAGAAGCTTGTCGTGGTGGACAGAAAGATCGCCTATGTGGGGGGCATCGACCTGGCCTACGGACGATACGATGACGCCCGCTTTGATTTGCATGCGGATGGCGATGACCGGAAAGCGCTGAACCGGTACAACCCGTGCATTGCCTGGACCGGAACCCTGAAGAAGGACCGCGAGGATATCGTGGATCCAGACCTTCTGACCGGTGCCGCGGACAGTTTCAAGATTCCCTATTTGACCAAGAGCACCTCCGACGACGTGCTTGACAAGATTGTCAATGGTGCGGCCCAGGTTCCCTATGGGGACGCGCCAACGGACGCCGTACTGGCCAATGCCACGGGAATGGGTCGCCGCGCGGAACGCAATGTCCCGCTGTACGCGACATTGAACGCCGCAACGCAGCCCCGTATGCCCTGGCAGGATGTGCACAGTCGAATCGAAGGTCCGGCGGTTTCAAATCTGCTGCGGAATTTTGTGATGCGCTGGAACGTGGTGAGCAAAAAGAAACTGCCAATGCCACCGCCACCGAGCGCCTATGACACGCCAGGGAATGCGCACATCCAGGTCTTGCGCAGCGCGCCAGAGGGCATGCGAAAGGCTGAGTACGCTGCAATGCAAAGCAAGCCGGAAACGGCGCCGTCCGGGACGGAAGACGACATCCACCGCGCGATGCTCCAGTTGATTGCGAAGAGCAGGCGCTTTATCTATATCGAAAGCCAGTTCTTTGTTTCCGCATTCGGCGAGGAAGCCGCTTTTGCGGAAGGCCCCCTGTCACCCGCAGCCCAGTACATTAACAAGTTTGGAGGGAAGGACGCGAGCAGCACCGCAGAGAACCTTGGCATTGTGGACGATGACTCTAAATTGGGAATCGGTCGGGACGGATGGAAGCCGAAGCTCAAGGTAGACGACAGCAAGCTTCTCCGCCCTCCCGCCAATAGGGTCTGTGCAGTGCTGCTGGAACGGATCACGCGGGCCATTCTTGACAAGGAGCAGCCGTATTTTCATGTCTATATCACGCTGCCTGTTCATCCCGAGGGCAGTTTGGTCAATGCCAGCATTGCGGTGCAGGTCCACTGGACGATGCAGACGCTGGTGTTTGGCAGCAAGAGCCTGATGAATGGCATCCGCCGCGCGCTCAAGGCGAAGGAGCTGCGTGGGAAGAAGGATGCGCACTTCATGCGGGTCGTCGAGGACGACGGCAATAGCGAGTACGAAAGCATACCGCTGGAGGCGTGCTACGAGTACGTGACGCTCCTGAACTTGCGTAACTGGGCAAGACTTGGCAGTCGCTACGTGACCGAGCAGATCTACGTACACAGCAAGCTGATGATCGTGGATGATCTGTATGCACTACTGGGCAGCGCGAACATCAATGACCGCAGCTTGCTGGGGGAACGGGATTCCGAAATCGCCATTCTGGTCATGGACAATGATCACCTGCGCACCGATATCAGCGGCAAAGGAAGCCAGCAGCCGGTTCGACGTTTTCCCCATGAGTTGCGCAAGAAGATCTGGAATAAGCTCTTTGGCCTGACCGCTGGCGGGAGCATGGCAGCCAATGAACTGAAGGATGCCGTCGAACAGCCTGGCAAGCCTGACAGTTGGCGGAAGATTCAGAAGCGAGCGGCAGCCAATGCAAAAGCCTACGAGGCGGCGTTCAAGTACGTGCCGAGAAATACGTCGCCGTTTGACGAGACATCGCCGGGGTCGATCGTGCCAAATTGGGATCCGGAAGAAGCTAGTCCAGCCGCCAGAGTGAACGGCTCAAAACGTCGTGGTGGCTATCCCGCATTTCCGCAGCCGGCTGAAGAGGGGTTCTGGCAAGAGCCCCGCCATGAAGCGGGGGGCGTCAAGCAACTGGATACCGTTGCGGGTTTTATTACGGCACTTCCTATTCGTTGGACACAGGGTGAGAACATTCGCTTTCCCTATCCAACGGCGCTGGTGGCGCAGAACGACGAGTTGGAAGACAAGGACAGTCGCTATGCCTTGCATACAACGCCAGCCGCCAGCAGTGAAACAGTCGCTACGGCGGCGACCGATACAGAAAGAGAAGGACGCGCATGACCGTATCGCAAATGTGGCATCGACTGCCCCAAATACTGTTGATCGCAGTCTGCGGTGCATTGGCCGGACGCGGGCAGGCAACGGAAGTGCCGGCCAGTTGGAAAGCTGATTGCGTGGGCCGCATGACACTGCGATTGCCTGGCGAAGTGGAAATCGCCGCGCTGTCCGCCGACGCTTTCCGGGATGGCGCCGCTGCCAGACGCTCTGCCTATCCAAGGAGCCAGTTTCCCGACGGCGAGTACGCATTCGATTCCATGCTGTCCTTCATGGGCCTGATTTTTGTCTCGCACCCCGAAGACGAGGCGCGTCGCAGGCAGTTCAGGCGCGCGGCCGAGGAGAGAATGGCGGCGAAGTTGAAAGGGCTAAAGGAGAATCACGGGATCAGCGAGCGGGGATATGCGGGACCTCTCGAGGTTCTTCCGACACCGAGCAAGACCTCGGTCGCCTGGCGGATTGGGCCAGCTTATTCGGTCTATCTCGAAACCGGACGCAGTGCCATCTGGTGGGGAGTTGCGGATACCCCCGAGAGGATGTCGGCGGTGGAGAGAGATTATCAGACCTTGATCGACGGCACGACGCAGCGTCCGCTCTATACCGTGCCGACTGAGCCGGGCGTCTGCCTGCCGTACACCTTCATTCGCGACGATGGCACCCACGGCCGTTCGATTACCACGACCTATCGCCTGCGCGAACATCCGGATATCACGATCTGGTTGGAAGACAGTGGTGCATCGGCCCCAGAGAAGGGGGCAAACCCCGATCTTTACTCCGCGGCCGGACGTTCGGATTTCTTTTGGATGCAGAACTACGCGGGCAACTACCTGACCATCAGAAGCCTTTGGTCAGACTTGTACAAAAAGGTGAAGCTACCGGCCGGCAAGGGTGTGGAATCCTTCGTGGCAATGAAGCGCAAGGACGGTACGGAAGACTACGGCTATCTCCTATCCATCCGTGGCGAGCCAGGAGACCCCAACCGGCCGGACCTGATGATGTACGTCATCCGCAAGGCTTCCAACGCTAAGGCAAAGGGCATTGAGCCGCTGAGCCGCGAAGCGGTGTTGGAAATGGGGCAGACCATTGCAGCCAGTATTCGCGTGCGAGAGGTGACAAAGCATGGCGAGAAGCCGTGACACGGCTTGGCTCTGACGTTGGCTTGAGAGGCATGCATGACCGCATTACGTAAGTGGCATCGGCTGCCGAAACTACTGCTGATCGCAGCCTGCGGCGCATTCACAACCCTAGCGGGATGCAGCCAGGCAACGGAAGTTCCGGCCAACTGCGTACCCAACTGGCCACCACGCAGCAGTTCACCCAACTGAACCTCGGCCACCTGGTGCACCAGCAGGACAACCGCCGCGGCAGCTTCCGCGGTCAGGGCTTCGAGCTGCGCACCGACGGCCACGCGGCCGTGCGCGGGCAGGCCGGGGTATTGCTCACGACCTACCGCGACGCGGTCACCGGCCACGCGCTGCGCACGGGCGACAACGCCGCCGGCATCGCGCTGCTGCGCCAAGCCAGCGACCTGACAAGATCGCTCGGCGAAGGGGCGGCCACACACCAGACCGCGCCGCTCTCACTTGCCAAGGGCGACGACGCGCCGCTGCCGAAGCAGGCCAAGGCCGCCGCCAGCATGGTCGACGGCAAGGCGCTCGACGCGGCCAGGCAGGATGCCGCCGGCGGCAACACCGCCACGGCCGGCAAAGTGCCGCATCAGGGCGAGGCGATGGTCCACCTGGCCGGCCGCGCGGGCCTGGCCGTGGTGGCGGGACAGGATCTACAGATCGCCAACGGCGAGAGCCTGTCGCTCTCCAGTGGCCAGGACAGCAACGTCGCGGTGGGAGGGCAGGCGCGGCTGCACGCGGGGCAGGCGATCGGCATGGCGGCGGGGCTCTCGAAGCCCGGCGAGGGCAATGTCGGGCTGCAACTGACGGCGGGAGCCGACGACATCGACGTGCAGGCGCAGCACGATTTGCTCAAACTCGCGGCGCAACAGGACCTGACGATCGTCTCGACCAATATGAACGTGGACTTCGCCGGGGCCAAGCGCATCCGCATTGCCACGGCGGGCGGGGCGTCGATCACGATCGAGGGCGGGAACATTACCTTCGAGTGTCCGGGGCCGATTACCTACAAGACGGCGCAGCGGAAGTTTGAGGGGGCGGTGAAGACGCCGTATGCGTTGCCGGTGTTCCCGAACAATGTTTGCCTCGACTGCCTGCTGAAGGCTGCGGCGTCGGGCGCGCCTGTCGCCCGCGTGTAAGCGGTATTGCCGAGGATTTCTATGTACTTCGCAGTCGATTCCCGCGATCCTCAACGGTGGCTCGATGACCTGTTGCAGGCCATTGACGGCGCTTCGGATTGCCACTGGTCCGCATTGGTCGATGGTGTATTCGACCATGGCGGCAAGCCCTTCGCATCGCCGGTCCCGCGTATTCCGCTGTACGGGCCTGGCAGCACGCTGCAGGATCTGCTGCCGGCGTCTCCCTACCTGCTGCCGCTCGACCGACGCGCCGGCACCGATCTGGGCGCCTTGCTGACCGCGCTGGGCAAGCATTGCCAGGGGAGGCCCATGTTGAGCTTTGTGGCGTCATGGCAACCCGTCGACCGTCTGGCTCAGCATTGGCAACCGTGCCTGTGGCCGGAAGTGGGGGACGACGGCACGCGCTATCTCCTGCGCTTTGCCGATACGCGCGTGCTGGCCGCACTGCCGGGCGCGTTGAATCCGGCCGTATGGGACCAACTCACGGCCCCATTGCTGCATTGGTGTCATGTCGGACGGGCAGGGCAACTGGAAACGCTGCGACTGACGGAACCGAGGACGGAACCCGAAACGTACCCGAACGAGCCGTTGGTGCTGCCTCAAGCCGACCTGGACCGCATGGTGGACGCGGCCATGCCGGATGCCATCCTGGATCTCATGCATCGCGAGTCTCCGGACACGCTATCGGATACAGACAGGGCGGAAGCTCATCGTCTCGTCGCCCGCGCGTGCGCGTTGGGCAAGGCGCATCAGATCGAAGCGACTCCCGATATCGCGCTGCTTGCGTCCTATGCGCTCATCACCGGCGATGCCGGCCTGCAGGCGCCGGAGCTTCTGGCGCTGTTGAAGGAACGTGGCCGCGCGCCCGGCGCATTGGGCGAGTATGTGTTGTCGGCGCGCAGTTCGATGGTTGCCGTGCGATAGCCACGGCTATGTAAATGCTGACAACGGTATCCATGATGAAGGCGGCATTCCAACGATGCGCAGCGGTTGTCCTTGCGACGATGCTCTTGGGCCTTGTGGCCTGCAGCAAGGCCGAAGCACCGAAGGCTGCGGCCGTTGAGGAAGACGATACGCTGGGCGGCGCCATCGGTGTACTGAATTACACCGACATCCCGATCGGCGTGGTGTATGTGAATGGCCAATGGGCCGGATCAATGGTGGCCAATGCTGGGGGAACGAGTTGGGTCGGAAGCGCATCCGTGCCGAAGCAATGGGACCCAAACTTCAAGGTAAAGATCGAATGGAGCGATGATGAGTTGTTCGCGAAGGACGAGAATGCGCTCTACATGAAGGAGGTGCCGGTCGAGAAGTACTCGACGGACGATGCTTCTTTCTTTTATGTGGCCTTTTATCCGAACCATGAGGTCAAGCTGTATCTGACCAAATGGGGGCCAGGTGCGGAGGGTGATCCCTACAAGCTGGAGGACCCGAAAGTCGCCTGCCTGAAGCGCAGGGCGGTGAAGGATCGCGACCTATGTTATAGGCCGGATCTGCGCGATCCGGTTGCGAGCGCGGTGCAAGCCAAATAGTGCGGGCGTGTGGAGCCGGTCTGACTGGCGACCACTAACCGATGAAGAGCCATAGCATGGTGTCAACGAAGAAGACGAAGATGATCCGACGATATGCAGCGGTTGTTTTTGCAGCGATGCTGCTGGGTCTTGTTGCCTGCAGCAAGGCCGAGGCCCCGAAGGCTGCGGCTGTCGAGGACGATACGCTGGGCGGCGCCATTGGCGTGCTCAACTACACGGATATCCCGATCGGCGTGGTGTATGTCGATGGCGAATGGGCCGGAGGGATGGTGGCCAATTCTGGTGGCACCAAATGGATCGGTAGCGCGTCGGTACCGAAGCATTGGGATCCGAACTTCAAGGTGAGAATCGAGTGGAGTGACGATGAGCTATACGCGAAGGACGAGAAGGCGCTCTATGCCAAGGAGGTGCCGGTAGAGAAGTATTCGACGGAAGATGCTGCCTATTTCTACGTGGCTTTCTACCCCAATCATGAGGTCAAGCTGTATTTGACCAAGTGGCTGCCGGGTGCGGAACGTGACCCCTCCAAACTGGAGGATCCAAAGGGCGCCTGTCTGAAGCGCCGGGCGGAGAAAGATCGCCAACTGTGCTATCGGCCGGACCAGCGCGACCCGCCTGCAAGTGCCTCCCAAGCCAAGTAGTGTGTAGGTCTGTTCTTGAGTCCCCCAATCTGCTCCAGTATTTCCAGATCGCCACCATCCAATGACCACCATTAGCTTCGCGCCGCTTTGCTCTGCTCAGCCTTTTGAACTTTCCCAACAGGAGAGGTTGCGCAAGCTTGCGCGGCTCGATGTCAACCTGAAGGTGCCGCCTCCTTGCGAAGAGGAGTTGCACTTTGGTTTCTTCTTCGATGGCACGCGCAATAACTCAAAGAATGACCGCCCACGCATGGCACACAGCAATGTTGCCAGACTGGCTGATCTTTTTGATACGGATCCGAAGCAGACCGAGTTGAGGCAATATCGATTCGCAAGCTACGCAGCAGGTGTTGGCACGCCGTTCTACCAAGATGTGGGCGACTTGGGCATCGGCATTCAAGCGGTTGCCGGTGCTGCAGCCGGTTGGGGTGGGGAGGCCCGCATCAATTGGGCGTTGCTGCAGATGCACAATCACCTGCATGCTCACTACCATGATCAGCCCATGACGGGACGATCCGCAGACCGCGAACTCGTCAAGCAGATGAGCTCCGACCTCAACGCCCCGGAAATCCAGATTCCGAACCTGGGCAGCAGCGCCAACATCGAACGCGAACTGGAAGGTAAATACCGCACCAAAGGCGAATTCGACCGCAACCAGCGCGCCGGCGTCGGCTCGATTGCTTCCCTGACGGCCGTGGCCCGCACCAACTGGCGCGAGGTCAACACCAAGGGACGCCGTCGCGTGCTGAACGAGCGCAAGGTGGCACTGGCCAAAGCCCTCGGCAATCTGCCCAAGGACCGCAAGCCGGTCATTAAGCGCATCCGTCTGCATGTGTTCGGTTTCTCGCGTGGTGCGGCGCAGGCGCGCGTGTTCTGCAACTGGCTGCGCGATGCCTGTGATGCCAACGGCGAGAAGCTCAGCCTGTGCGGCATTCCGGTGCAGATCGATTTTCTTGGTCTGTTCGATACCGTGGCGTCTGCAGGGATGGCGCAGAGCATGATCGAAACCATGGTGTCGGGCCACGGCGCGTGGGCGCAGAAGCGCTGGATGCGCATTCCTGGCCCGCACCTGGTCAAGCGCTGCGTGCACCTGGTGTCTGCCCATGAGGTGCGCGGCTCCTTCCCGCTGGACAGCGCGCACGGCAGCAACGTGGAGGAGTTCGTCTACCCGGGTGTGCACTCCGACCTGGGCGGCGGGTACGAGCCGGGCGAGCAGGGGCGCGGTTGTCGCACCGACTGGACTCCGGACGACAGCGCCAAGCTGTCGCAGGTGCCGCTGTCGCATATGTATCGCGAGGCCGTTATTTCTGGTGTGCCGTTGATGCCCCCTTCGTCGGCACCAGGCGAATTGCAGCGCCAGTTCAAGGTCGATCCCGGCCTGATCGCCGCCTTCAACGCCTATCGCGAAGCTACCGGCGATGCCAACGCCAAAGCCACCGATGAACTGATCCGCCAACACTATGGCTATTTCCTGCGCTGGCGCCACCGTTGGCTGGGCAAGGTGGGGAGCATGCCCAGCGCGCAGCATGCTGCCAAGGGGGACCAGACGGACCTGCTCACGGCCGACGCCGAGCTTGCCGAAGAGCTGACATGGGTCAAACGCTACGCCGCATACGAGAATATGGTGCCGAGCTGGGCCGAGGGCCACTACGCAGGCTGGGCTATGGAAGGCGGGAAATGGGTCGTGGAGACCGCTGCATCCACGCTTGGCGCGGTGATTTCCTCCATCGCCGGTGCGAGCGCGCGCCCGGCCCTGCAGGCAGCCGTGCCGGAGGCTCCGGGCGGGCCGCTGGCCTGGATTCCGGCCGCCGGTGGAGTGCAGGGCGCGACGGTCTACTACCAACTCAAGCGGGCAATAAACATCAAGTTTGGTAGTTGGACGGCCGTGCGAAGCGCATGGGAGAACACAACCGTGTCGCCTGCCGTCGACCTGTTCTTTTCCCGCTACGCGCACGATTCCCGTGCATGGTTCAAGCCGACGGGCGACGACGACGACGTGTGGGTCCGCAAACAGCAGGATAAGCTCGACGCCGTTGCCGCCAAGGACGCCGCGCTCAAGAACCCGGCGCCCGTGCGGATTACGCCGATGACCGCCAGGGTCGGCGTGCCGCCTGCGCCGCCATTGACCAAGGAAGAGCAGGCGATGCTGCAAACGCGGGATCGCCTCAAGCGGCAACGCGAAGCCAAGGGACAGTCGGTGGATGACGCGCTGAAAGACCCGACCTACACCGCGCAGTTGCCGCAACAGACCAGCGGCCGGGAGTTCTGGCAGATGTGGGGCTACCTGCGCTGGCGTACCGTGTACGACGACAAGTACATGGACTACCGCACCGCCTACCCACAGCTCGCCGGCCTCGATGCTGCTGCGCTGAAGAAGCGAAACCGGGAATTGGAATCGCAGCTCAAGGCATCGCGCAGCCGATCCGAATCGCTCCAGAAGACGCTGAACGGCATGGCCAGTTCCGGTATGCCGCCGGTAGAGTTTCTCAACGAGTTGCGCGGCGCATACGAGCGCGTGCAGGCCACGGAAGAAGAAATGGCCGCCATCACCGTGTTCATGGAGGAGGTCGAAAACGGGGCGCAGTGACATTCACGGTCACCACGCCTGCCCGCATGAACCCCCAGCCCCAACATCCCAACAGTGCATTTTCCCCGCGCGCCCGCTATTCTTTGGATACACGTGTGTTCTGGGGGACCCGTTATGCAAGCGAAGTTTGCCCGAGGCCTGTTGCAGGCGCCCGTGGTGGTGCTGTTAAAGCAATTTTCCACCAGGCATGTGGTGCAGGCCACACCCAGCATCGGTGATCTGGTCACCGTGCACAGTGCCGATGGCGGCACGGCGTTCAGCATCCGGCTGACCTCCGCCAGCGGCGCCGACGAGTGGTGCGGTGTCATCTTTGGCATCTGCCGCGGCACCGAAGTCCTCGATTTTGCGGAAGGACTGGAAGTTGACGATGTGGTTGTCATCCGGCGCGAGGAGATTGCGTCGGTAGACCGGGTGCGTCAACAGCATTGATCCGCGCCGGGAGACCGTCCCGGCAAATCCGCCTGCCCATCTGCGGGTCGCCGGCGCATGCCGGCGGCACGGTTTCCGTTGCCGATGGCTTTCGCATGTCGCGCGGTGTTCGTTGCACGATGCCGCGCGATGATGCGCGGCTCGTCGTGAATCGGGCCGCAATCTCGACGCCGTCGCACGATGTCGCGGCAACCCCATGTCAATGCAGCGAATTCAGGTTTTCCACATCGCGCTACCGATGTTGCCGGTGCCGTTGGGCTGTCTCGACGGCGTTACGAAGTAAATTTCCCGAAGATCAGAGCTTGACGGTAGCGCATTGCGCTTTGCGATGGGTTCCATATATTGACTCTGTCCGGTATCCCGGTGCCGCCGACAAGAGACCGCGGGCGATGATCCCAACGCGGCCACGGCAGACCGTAGAGATGCGACGAAGAACGCGGTGGGTCTTCATGCAGCGGATCTGGGGAGAGATCATGTTTGAACGGCGGCGCGTCGACGTGCGACACACACCGTCTGACTTCGCTGAGGGGCACTGCCGTGGCGGCGATTCCGCTCGATGACGCGCCATGCCCGGTCGCGGGCGCGCCCCGGCACGACAGTCAGCCGGCGCCGGCGCCATGCGTCGCCGGCACGCGTGAGATCGGCAAGGTCGAACTCGCGGGCCGCGCATGCCGGCTGCTGCTGGTGGATGGCGTCATTCCGCGTCATTGTGAAACCGCCGGCAACCGGGGCGTGCGGCTGATTTATGCCGAGGGCGAGATCGTCCACTTCGAGTTCGAAGGGCATCGCTATGTGTTGGCCGAGGAGGTCCCTCGCCAGGTGGAGACCGACATCCATGCCGACAAGACCGTGGACATCACGCGCGTGCTGAGCGGCCGCGAGTTGCAAGTCGTCCAACTGGTCAGCATGGGTTTTCTCACCAAGCAGGTGGCGGACCGGCTGCAGATCAGCGAGTTCACCGTGCGCTCGTACCTGAAGACCATCTACGCCAAGCTTGGCGTGCGCTCGCGCGCCGCGCTGGTGTTCTGCTACATGAAGGCGTTCAGCGAGGCGCACAAGGCGGAAGGCTAGCGTCGCCGCGAGGCCCGCCCTCGATCTCCGTTCGATTCCCGTTTCCCTGGCGCCATCTGGCATCGCCTGGCATGGTGCGCCATGCGTTTGCCGGTCGATATGGAATTGCCGCGCCCATCCTGTCGCGCCCCTCGTTTCCCTACCCGCATTTGGGCTAGCCAGACACGGCGCCGTCGTTCGCGCGAGTGGATTCCGGCGCGCTCGTGCGCGCTTGCCCGGACCGATCAACGCAATGCGGCGACAGCAATTGCACCGGCCACATCAGGCGATTTCATTGGCGCACCGGCGGCCTAGATTGCAGGCAGGGTATCGGTCTGGGCAGTGCGCCCGAAACCGACATTCGCGGAACTCGCTGAACATACGCGGCCGCGCCACCTGGCCGGAATCGATTGCGGAGGCATGCAATGAGTGGACCATTCGACAGCGATGTGATGGACGAGTCCGACGCCGGCGACATCGACGAGGAACTCGCTCCGGCCGGGCAGTTCGACGAGGCGGACGAGATGGACACGAGCGACGCATTCGGCGACGAGACGTTCGACGCGGCCGACGATCTGGCCACGGACGAACTCAGCGGTGACAGCATGGAAGCCATGGGCGACGAGGCGGTGGACCTGGGTGGCGATGTCGACGACATGGCGCTCTGGGAAGCCTTCGAGGAAGAAGTGGCCGATGGCCTGGACGCTGCTGACGACGATGAATTCATCGGCCGGCTGCTCGGCGGGCTGGGGCGTGCCGCTGGCGTCCTCAGCCGTGGCCTGGGCGGTGCGGCCGGCGCGGCCGGACAGGTGGGCGGCTTCGCGCGGCAGGCCGGCCGGGTTGCCGGGCAGGTAGGACGAGTGGCGGGCGCGGTGTCGCCC
>JACXTT010010146.1_pt1 | contig 12756 bp, 4 predicted proteins | sample 9270951 | NCBI WGS metagenome assembly JACXTT01 (sample SAMN15532306, study PRJNA645909) | rock metagenome | isolation source: weathered quartz diorite | place: Puerto Rico | collected 2017-06-21 | reverse complement strand
ACGTTTTTTGTGCTCTCCCCAGAGCCGCCGCAGGCTCTTCGGCCGTGCCATTTCGCGATCCTGATTGTAGAAAGGCAGATGGTCAATTGGGCGAAGATAAACCCGAATTTCGTTTCGCCCAGCTTGACCAAAGCCCGCACCAGCTTGCGATTGATCGACTCGTGGCGGTTATTGCCGACGATTACAACGACTGTAGTCCCACGCATATCTCCTCACTTCGGCCCCCAGCCCGCCAGAGCCGGCCCAAAACAACCGTCGGAGGTTGCCAGGACAGTTGCGAGCTCCGTCCCTTGAGGGGCGCGGTCATCTTTGGTTAATTACGGTACTTTCACCGACTCACGGGTTTGCTCTGGCTTGTAGCTCATGGCGGCGGTGCGTTCCAGTTTGTCCCATGCGAAGCGCTTTCCTTCGGCTGCCCGCTTCAACGTTTTCAGCAACACAATCGAGAACAGTTGGCGGTAGGCGAAGCGCTGCAGCCACACCTGGCTGAGGAGCCAAGGGTCTTCGGGAGCTTCCGGCCGCCGGCGTTCCAGCGCAAAGGCGACCGTCGAAGCCAGGAAGTCCATGATGAGGAAAGCGACGAAGAAAACAAAAAGTCGCTGGAAGCTTGCGGGGTCGGTGGATTCAGGGTGGAAGAATTTCTGTATGAAATACCAGACCGCACCCACCGAGAACATGACGTCGATGAAGGGTGAGACCAGCGGCAGCAGCACCTGAAAGATGGCGATGTTGGGCAAGGCAATCCAGCCCAGCACTCCCTTGCGGGCAAACGCCGCGCGGTGCTTCCAAACCGCTTGCAGAATGCCGAACGACCAGCGAAAGCGTTGCCGCATCAGCCCCCGGGCATTGACCGGGGCCTCGGTGTAGGCCAAGGCAAGATCCTCATATTCGACGCGATAACCCAGCTGCAGCAGAGCCATGGTGAGGTCGGCGTCTTCGGCCACGGTGTCGGTGTGGAACCCGCCGGCCGCGCGCACCGCGCAAACCCGCCAGGCGCCAATCGCGCCCGGAACCACGCTTACCGCGCCCATGGTATTGAGGGCGCGCCTCTCAAAATTTTGGCTGGTGATGTACTCCAGAGCCTGCCATCGCGTCCACAGATTGATCCGGTTACCGACTTTGGCGTTGCCTGCCACCGCACCGACTTTGGGGTTCAGAAAGTGCGGCACCAGGCGCGAGACCGCGTCCTGGGCAACCAAGGTATCGGCGTCAATACCGACAAAAATCTCTTCGTCGCGCAACTGTTCCAGGCCGAAGTTGAGAGCATCCGCCTTGCCCGAGTTGGGCTTGGTCAAGATCAGGACTTCGCCCCGAGCCTCTTCCCGAGTGAATGCCGCGCGCGCGACTTCCAGCGTCTTGTCGCTGGAGCCGTCGTCGATCACGATCACGCGCACCTTCGGGTAGGTCGCAGCCAGCGCGGCGCGTATCGTCCGCTCAATCACTTTTTCTTCGTTGTAGGCGGGAATCAGCACGGCTACCTGGGGAAGGTAAGTTTCGGCTTGGGGGGAAGTCCCATACCCGCGCGGCCACATCCGGTCGAAAATGGCGAAGGCGCCAATAAACAGCAGCCGTCCAGTCATGAGCACGTCGCCCACGAAAAAGATCCAGGTCATCACGTTGAAGGTCAGCGGAAAGAGAGCGAAGCCAAACCGGTTCAGGCGCGCAACCCATCGCTGGTTCGAGGGAATAGGCGGCATGACATCCGCGCGAGTGCGGCCGAGCAACTCGGAAAGCGAAACGATCTGCAATCCCTTTTCCCGCACGCCGGCGATGATCCGGGGCAAAGCTAGCACCGTCTGTTCGCGATTGCCGCCGCCGTCATGCATCAAGATGACGTTACCGCAATGAATGTCGTTGGCGGCACAGGGAGGAAGATGATTCAGGACATCGGCGACGATCTGATCGGCACTGTGACGCGGGTTGTCGCGCCAGTCGTTCGGGTCCACCTTATCGCCTACGGTGATGTAGCCCAGATCCTGCGTGGTCTCAAGAGGGCGAACCTGATCCTCGGTGTCCGGTTCGGCGTCAATCGAATAGGGCGGCCGGAACAGGATTGTGCGAATTCCCAGACGACTGGCGAATAGCTCCTCGGTAAGATTAAGTTCAAAGGCCCGCATGAAACCCCGCGAGATGTTGCTGATGTCGGGATGGGTAAAAGTGTGGTTCCCAATCTCATGGCCCTCGTGGTAGATGCGGCTGGTCAAATCGGGGAATTTGTCGGCCTGAATTCCGATCAGGAAAAACGCCGCCGGGGCCTGTTCCTGTTTGAGCACATCCAGGATCTTCGGCGTCCATTCCGGATCTGGGCCATCGTCGAACGTGAGCGAGACTTTGTTGGGGCTTGAACCGTATCGCGCCACCCGGTAGGGTTCAGGTAGCGAATCGAAGCTTTGATCGGTGATTAGGCCGGTGGCCTGGTCCAGCGTGATGGAGCGTTGCCCGTCGGCCGGCCGCGCCTCAATGCGCAGAATTTCGCCGCTGCCCTCCATGTCTACATCCTGCCCCGGAGGAACATCCTTCAACTTGTTCTCGGCTCCCGCTTCGCCCGGTATGTCCCATACCCGCCACAAGGAGCGGTCTTCGGACCCCAGACGCCACAGAGCGAAAGTCTGGATTCCCAGGGATTGTGCGATCCGCATCTGGTTGAGCGCGGTCACGGCATCGAGGAACCAGATGTCATGTTGCAGATCGTGCTCATCGACGTAGGTAATGTGGGGATTGAGGCTGTCGCCGTCAAAATCCACATCCGCTTCCGAATCGCGGGCTGCCAGCCAGGCATCCTGCACCGAAACGTTGGTGTCCTTTACTCCCGGGGGGAGCGTTCTCTGCTTCGGCCGCTTCACCCAGTCATAACCGTAGTTCCCGATCGCCGAGATCAATTTATCCCGCGGGATTACTTTAACGGCCGCCCTCAAGTTGTCAGCGAACCAGTCTTGCGAAGCTACCGGTCCCGCCAGACCCGGCGACGGGTAGTGTTCGTCGTAATTCATCAGGACCACGCCATCGACGCGGGCGGCTACGGCGGCGTAGTTGTAGTCGGTATTACGCGCCTGAACGCTGACGTAGAGCTTCATTCCCTTGGCGTGCAGATCGTCGGAGAGCTCGTGGAGCAGGGCAACGTAGCCTGCCTGGCCCTGCTTGGAGAAGGTTTCAAAGTCGATCATCAAGCCGTGATATTTATCGGTGGCCAGGAATGCTTCGGCCTGTTGTCGGAAGTACGCGCGAGCGGCTTCATCATTCAAGAAACCGGCAATGTCCACCCAGTCGACCCCATCGAAGTTGTTGATCATGGGGAAGACTTCCATTCCGGTATCTTCGGTTTTCAAAAACGGCATGACCTTGTCGTCCACCGGACGGACCACCGAGTCTTGCAGCACGTCGAAAAACTTGTTGGTCTGTTCATCGATACCCTGCAAGCGGCCATCCGGGGTGATGATGTGTAGCCAGTCGGGGAAAAGGATGTCAATCTGGCGGGCATATTCACGCAAGGAAGAGAAGCTGGCGGCGTCGTAGGGCACGTAAAAAGCCGCGCGAATGCCTTCTTCCGCGTTCAATTTCACCTGCGAGGGCGCTGATTTTGACTTGCGATGGCCCCGGTGCACCGTTGCCAATCGCCGTCGCTCCCTCGCCCTTTCTCTTTCCTTCTCTTTCAGTGCATGGTAGGGACGCTTCTGCGCGGCCAGCAGAAGATCAGGCAGAGGCTGGCTGTGCAGAGCCGTATACACGAAGAAAATCACCAGCAGCGTAATGCTTACGCCAATGACGTCAAAGGCGAGGCGGATACGCTTCCAGCGGGCTTTGCGGGGATCGTAAAAGACAGGTTGCGCCATGAATTTCAGTGTTTCGTCCATCCTAAGCTGCGAGATAAGGGCGGTCAAACCTCAGCTTGTAACCAGAGCGATTCCACCCGACGAGCGCACCCGGTGGCTCTGGTATGGCTGAGGTATATTCTTAGCGTGCGCCAACTTGTGCGCCAACATTTGCGATTCTTTCTATTCGCCACGCTGGCTGCCGCGGGTCTGCGGCTCCTTTTCATTTTTCGTTTTCCCGGCATCACCACCGATTCCTTCGTCTACGGGGATATTGCCAAGAACTGGCTGCAACACGGTATATACGGCCTGAGCGGGTTAGACCAGATTTCTCCAACTTACATTCGCTTGCCCGGGTATCCCGCGTTTCTGCTGGCAGTGTTTGCCATTTTCGGTATGGAGCACTACCGCGCCGCGCTGGCAGTGCAGATGATGGTGGATATCGCCACCTGCTTTGTGATCGCCGACCTGGCGCGGCGCTTAGTTTCTCCGAGGGCGGCGAGAGTCGCCTTTCTGCTGGCCGGGCTGTGTCCGTTTCTGGCGAGCTATGCGGCGGCGGCGCTGACCGAGACGTTGGAGGTCTTCTTTACCGCGTTGGCTCTGGATCTGGCCATCGTGGGGCTGACCAGGGCGCGGGGAATGCGTCCCTGGCTGGGTTGTGGACTGTCGGTGGGCGCTGCCATTCTACTGCGGCCCGACGGAGGCTTGTTGCTGGCCTCCATTGAGGTATACCTGCTGGTGCTGCTGCTGCTCGACTGGAGAGACCAAGCGCGGGCGGTGGCGTCCGCAGCACACCGACCGCCCATGGCTCTAGTTCTCAAGGCCGGGTTGATCGTCGCGCTGGTCTCTTTGGCCCCACTCGGCCCGTGGGCCTGGCGCAACGTGCGGACCCTGCATCGCTTTCAGCCTCTGGCTCCGCGCTATGCCAACGAAGAAGGCGAGTTCGTCCCCGCGGGATTCAACCGCTGGGTGAAGACCTGGATTGTCGACTACGCCTCGGTGGAGGAAATTTACTGGCCGGTACCGGGAGAAACCGTGGATGCGGAAAAGCTCCCCGGGCGCACCTTTGATTCTGCAGCACAGCGGCAGCAGACGGCAGAATTGCTGGCGGACTACAACCACGTACTTCACGTTACGCCGGAATTGGATGCCCGGTTTGCCATGCTGGCCCAGGATCGCATTCGAGCCGCGCCCCTGCGCTACTATCTGTGGCTGCCATTGATGCGCATCGCCGACATGTGGCTTCGTCCGCGTACGGAAACCCTGCCCTCCGACACGCGATGGTGGGAATTTAACGATGATCCAAAGTGGTCCGCACTGGCGATTACGCTCGGGGTCGTCGGTTTGGCGTATGTGGTCCTGGCCGCGATTGGACTCCTAAAAGGACGGACCCTCGCTTCTTTGGGCTTGCTGCTTACATTTGGGTTATTGCGATCCGTGTTTCTGGGAACCTTGGAAAATCCCGAGCCCCGCTACACGCTGGAGTGTTATCCCGTGGTCATCCTTCTTGCCAGCTTCATCTTCCGATAAGCGCCAGCCCTAACGAGCCGCGGGCTCACCCACCTTGTCTGCGGCCGCGCGTTCATGCTGCGCGTCGGATGCTCGGCCCAGCTGCGCATAGGCTTCGGCAAGGAACAGATGCGCTTCCTGCGAGTCGGGCGCGACTTGCGTTGCTTTTTCCAGGTTGCCAAGTGCGCCCAGCGCATTGCCCTGCAGGAAGAGGATTCGGCCCAGCAGCAAGTTGGCTCGGAAGTGGCCTGGGCTCACCTGAATGACCTGTCGCAGCAGTTCAACCGCCTCGGGGACGCGCTGGACGCGCGCATAGACCGAGGCAAGCGAGTACTGAGCATCGGGAAATTTCGGACGCTTCTTCGCCACAAATTCGAAATATGGCACCGACTCTTGCCAGGCCCCGGTTTCAAACAGAGCCAGGCCCAGTTCATATTGCGCCTCCGTTGAGTCCGGCATCAGTCGCAAACCGTTACGCAATGCAACGATGGCGTCAGGATAGCGCCTGACTCTGGCCAGAGCTATCCCCAGCTGCATCTGCGCAGCCGGGATGGATGGGCTGTCGGCCAGCACGTGTTGCAACATTGGAATCGCTTCTGAATATCTTCCGTCTTCGACCGCGATCATGCCCTCGTGCAAAGTGTTGGAGATGCCGATTTTGTCCTTGGGGTCGGCGCCCTGCAATGGATCGGTGGAACCGGCGGTCGCGCTTGATGCCACGTAGCCGAGGGCGCTCAGATTCTCGTTTTGTTCGGGACTCACCGAGGCTGGCTCTGCCTTCCCGTGATAGCTGCTGGTGCGATCGCGAAATTGATCGAGTTGCGTCTGCAGAGTGTCGGTGACCGCGGGAGAACTTACCGCCAGATTGTGCTCCGCGCCCTGGTCCCGGCTTTCGTCGTAAAGTTCGCGTCGCGGGGCGCGTACGAACAAGTACTTGCCGGTGCGCATGGATCGTATCGAGCTCCAGCCAAACGCCCGGTGCGGATAGTCGGTCTCAGCATAGGCGGGGAGATCCGCTGGGGCGGGGTGGCCTTCTTTAAGCGGAGGCGTGCTCGACGGTGCTTTCCTCATCGCAGCCTTCATCCCCGGCGCGTTCATCATCGGGACCAGTGACTCGCCTTGAAACGTGGGCGGCAGCGGCAAACTCAGCATGCTGAGAAGCGTCGGAGCGACATCCACCAGACGCACCTGGGACCCCACGCGGCGTCCCGCCAACAACTCGCCGGGAAGTTTGAAAACCAGGGGCACGTGAATGGTTTCGTCGTAGAGAAAGATACCGTGCATACTCTCGCCGTGCGCGCCGAGCGACTCGCCATGGTCGGACATCATTGCGATCAGGGCCCGGTCGTACAGACCGCGCTGCCGCAGATAAGCCAAGAGTTTGCCCAGGGCGAAATCGGCGTAAGCAATCTCGCCATCATAGGCATCGCTAAAGCGCCGTTCGAAGGGAGCGGGTGGATCGTAGGGGGCGTGCGGATCATACAGGTGGATCCAGATAAAGAAGGGGGACTGGCGATTCTTGGCCATCCAGGCAATGGCGTGACCGACGACATCTCCCGCGCGACGCTCAACGCTTTGGTAGCGGCTTTCGTTGGGCCCGTGCTTGGTATGAAAACCCGCGTCGAAGAAATCAAAGCCGCGGTCAAATCCTGGCGCCATATTGGCCTTAGGATCCAGGATCAGCGATCCGATAAAGGCCGCGGTGCGATAACCGCTCTTGTTCAGGATTTCCGGCAGGAATGGCAGCAATGTGGGGAGGGCGTGGCCGAAGTCGGTGACGGTGTGGAACTGCGGGTAAGTTCCGGTGAAAATGGTGGCGTGGGAAACCGGCGTCAGCGGCGCCTGGGAATAGGCTTTTTCAAACACCACGCCTTCGCGGGCCAGGGTGTCCAGATTCGGCGTAAGCCCCTTCTTGCATCCCAGAAAACCCATGCGATCGGCTCGCGTGGTATCCACCGTAATGAAGATGATATTGGGTGCCTCCGCACGCGCGGCGAGGCTTGCACCCAGGATTACGAGGAGGAGGCAAAACCAGCAACGGAGCATAAGAACAAAAAAGGGAGTTTACCAGAGGTAAACTCCCCGGGGTGATTCCCACCTAACGGATCAGAAAGACACTTCCAGGCCGAACTGCATGTTGCGTTGGGCGCCCGTCCCCAGAATCGGGTTAAACCCGAGCCCCACGTCCGGCGTGGCAAAGTATGTTCCCAAGGAGCCCACCTTGCCGGGAGTGTTGACGGCAAACATGGCGTGGTTGAGGACATTGAATACTTCCCACTTGAACTTCACCGCATAGCGATCCTTGAATTTGAAGCTCTTGAATAACCCCATGTCAAGTTGCGCAATGCCAGGTTGGCGAACGCTGTTGCGGCCGGCATTCCCGATGGTTCCGAGGCCTGGTGCTACGAAGGCATCGGCGTTGAAGAAGTGTTCGTTGACATTGCTGACGTGATAATTGTAATTGAGCGGCGCGCCTGTGTAGTCGGCATAGGTTGCTCGCAATCCCTGATTGGAAGGGTCACTGATCACCACGATGGAAAAGGGGCGGCCGTCCTGGGCACGGAAGAGCGAGTTAATCGACCAGCCCTCGCCAATCAGTCGAGGCAGAGCGTGAACCTTGGGCACGTCGTAGACCAGAGAGAAATTCGCGTTCCACGGCGTGTCGAAGTCTGACGGTGCGTAGCCCTTGTCGACATTGTAGGGATTCTGGAAGTCCGACAGGAAGGTTCCGCCCCGATTGGCAGATCCGGTGTCAAATGATCTCGACCAGGTGTAGTCTACCTGCCCGGTCAGGCCGTGCACTTGCCGGACCTTGAGAGCCAGTTGCAAGCTGTTGTAGTTCGAATAGCCGTCGTTATTCAATTGCATGACGTGATTGTAGAGCCCACCCACTCCCCCGGTCGGATCAGGAAATCGGGAAGTAAATGGCTGCCGGTTGACACTGGAGCTGGCGCATTTAACGGTACTGACAGGGCAGGCATTCAGGTCGCGCCAATTGACCAAGTCACGCCCCGCCGTTCCTACATAGGCAATGCTCATGGCCGTCTTGCTCCCCAAGGCCTGCTCGATCGTAAGGTTGTAGGCGTGATTCATTGGGGTTTGAAAATCTCGGACGACCTGCACCACGCTGAAGGGCGGCGGCGGTGTGGTGACCGAGCTCGCACCATAGATGTCTATCCCCGGCGCCAGACAGATAAAGGATTGGCAGAGCGAGTTCCCAGCGAAGATCGCCTGATTCTCAGCCGGTGTGAAATTAATGCTGACCGGGAAGTCGCCGTTAGCGAATTGCGTAAAGAATCCGGCCCGAGTTCCTGACCACTGTTCCAGATACGTTTGGGGAGCGGCGATGGTGCCAAAATTCGGCAAGTCGTAATTCAAAGAATAGCCACTCCGCAAGACTGTCTTGCCGTTCTTGAAGATGTCCCAGGCAAACCCGACACGAGGGCCGAAGTTATTCTTATCTGGCTTGTAAAGAGGCTGACTGGCAAGGCTCACAAAACCGTTGGCGTCTGCCTTCGGATCGTCGGGCAAAAAGTTGGCGCCCAGGTGGTCCTTCTCTCCCAGAGCTCCGGAAATGTCCCAGCGAACCCCCACTTCCAGGGTGAAGTTCGGCTTCACTCTCCAGCTGTCCTGCACATACAGGCCCATTGACTTTTGGTAAATGTGCCGGTTGGTCACGCCAAACGATCTGCCGCTCTCGTCCGCAAGGCCCAGCAGTAGTTCGTTGAGTGCAGCCACGTGGTTGCTCTGGTCGAGACTGCCGAAGGCGGCATTGCACGAGCCATAGGTAGAGCAGTAAGAGAAGCCGTTGTAGTAGAAAGACAGCTCGGCATGCGCCCGGTCACGACGCGATTTGGTGTAGGCGTCTTGAAATTGGCCCCCAATCTTGATGGTATGGTTGCCCTTGATCATCGTGAAGTGCTCCTGCCAATCGTAGGATGCGTTTGGACGAGTGATGATGGGGTAACCTTGCACGCCGCCGACCACCGGGTAATTCGTATTTCCGAAATATCCGAGATAGTAAAAGCTGGGCACGCCAAGATTTTCCTTGTCTTGCGGCCCCGCACCCAGCGGACCGGTGTTGAGGCCCAAAGCGTTGGGATCGATGTTGTTGTTAAAGCTAATGCGTTGCGAGAACCGTTGGTAGCCAACGCGGCTCTCGAGAACCTTGGTGGGGGTGATGGTCCAGGTGTAATTGAGTCCCGCGAGTTGGGCGCGGGACGGCGCGACGGAATTCCACATGTCCGGACTGGTGGCCAGCGGTCCGACCGCCTGGGGTACACCCGGGGCGGGCGGCTGACTCTGCAGGCTATCCCCGAACAGGTATTTCACCGACAAACGGTGATTTGGGCTGAAGATGTAATCGAATTTAACGTGGAAGTTGTTCACATCCAGCTTATTGCCCGCCGCGACATTTAGATTTCCCGTTGAAGAGGTCGGGATGAAGGACAGGATGTTTGCTCCGATGCTGTTGACGGTGCCGTCGTCAGCCGTACCGAAAATCTGGTCGCTGCCCGGGCCAGGTCCGCTGTTAAGGCAGATTGGAGCCCCGCCGGAATCGGTTGGGCCCTCACCCGAAGTGTTGGGATTGACGCCGGTTTCGACGCACGCGGTGGCGTCGAAGATTTCCGCTGAAGTGGGTACAGTGACCGAGGCGGGGAATACGTCCTTGAGATGGAAACCCTGGTAGGACATGTATACAAACGCCTTATCTTTCTTGATGGGGAACCCGCCAGAGGCACCGAACTGGTTCAGGCGAAAGGGAGTGACCTTGGTGGCGAACCAGTTCCTGGCATCGAAGGCGTCGGTATGACGATCCCAAAAAATGGTTCCGTGAATGTCGTTGGTTCCGCTCTTCAGTCCGATGTTGACCACCGATCCGCCACGCACGCCGAACTCTACGCCCGGGTTGGACTGCACGTTGAATTCTGAAATTCCTTCCAACGGGATCAAAGCCGCCGCCGTGCCTGAGATGGCAGCCTGGCCCAGTGAGGACTCGCCGTAATAGCGATCGTTATTGGGAATACCGTCGATCGCGAAATTGTTCGACGTGGCGCGCTGTCCGTTGATATTGAGGCTCTGAAATCCGCCACCGGGGCTGCGTTGTACACCGGGCACGCCGTCGAGGAGATTGTTAAAATCCCGCCCATTGTTGGGCAGGTCCGAAACCTGCCGGCCCTCAAATAGGGTGCTCAGCCTGTCTTCCGTGGTTTCCACCAGCGGAGACACGCCTTCTACCTCGATTACCTCCGATACCCGTCCGGGTTGAAGCTGAAAATCCGACTGCGTTACCAACGACAAACCAACTTGCACATCCCGGCCCGAGGTCTTGAACCCTTGCGCGGTAGCCGTGACCTTATAGTTTCCCGGCGGCAATTCCAGGATTCGATAAAAACCGCCGTCCGAGGTGGTGGCGGAGCGGGTTTCGCCCGTGGCTGCGTTCGTGGCGGAGATCTTCGCGTCTTTGACGACCGCGCCGGTGGTGTCTTGCACAGTGCCGGAAATGTCTCCCGTAATCTTCTGAGCAAAAACGGGATGGCTGAGGCACAAACCAACGAAAACAACCAAAAAGGATGTACAGGAAACCAGATGTTGCCGCATGTTTTCCCCCAAGTCGTGTCCTGACCGCGGCGCGCAAAGTTACCCACGCACGCCTTTAGGGCGGAGTCTAGTGGGCACCCTCGACGACTATCAAGAGGAATTTACTACACATAACATGATGAGTATGCCTATGGAGGTTGACTGACGGTCACGAAATCAGCCCTTGTGTAGCGCCCTGAGGGTTGGCAACCGAAATTTTGTATCGTGGCGAGAGTTCTTTTGGATTGCCCAACACTTGGCGCCAGAACACAGGGAGCCAAGAGGAGAGTCCGCTCATGCGGAAGCGAGTGCGAACATGTTTGGTAGAGCGATGTGGATCAACTGGAGCAACTTATTTTGGAAAATGCTCTTGTCCGGTGGATATGAGATTGCGGTAATATCCCTGTAACCATAACAGTATCAATATCACACCCTGTGTCGAGCGGCATGGCATGCCGGTTTGGGAATTTCAAGCGAGGGTCTTTCATGAAGCGAACGCTAGATGCATCAAGTCGCATAGTCGGTGGTTTGGTACTGGCAGTCCTGTTGTTTGTTTTTTCGGCGCATGCCGCAGAGGTCACAGCGAACCTTTCCGGGACGGTCTCCGACGCGACCGGGGCTGTCGTACCGAAAGCAAAGGTGACGTTGACGAATACCAGCACGAATGAGGTACGCAGTCTCGCGACCGAAAGTGACGGGTCGTACCAGTTCACCAAGTTGCCGATCGGTACTTACCGGCTGGCGGTAGAACAGTCTGGTTTTAATAAGTATGTCCACGAGGGAATCGTTCTCAACGTGAACCAGAACGCCAAGCTGGATGTCGCATTGCAAATCGGCGCTACCACTCAGATTGTGGAGGTGACAGGGGATGTCAACCAGGTCGACACCGTCAGCGCAACTCTGGGAAACGTGGAGACGCAACGCCGCATCGTGGACCTGCCACTGGTCGAGCGAGATGCGTTCCAATTAGGGCTGCTGCAGGCTGGGGTTTTTCCGCCCGATGAGGACGACGGCAGCAACAATCCATTTTCGGTGAGCGGGCAGCGCTCGGAGTCTCTGACCTTTCTGGTGAACGGCGCAGACAACAATGACTTCCTGGGCAATAATGCCGTGGTTGACCCCAATCCTGATGCATTGGGGGAATTCAAAATCCTTACCAACAATTACGAAGCGGAATATGGACGCACTGCCGGGGGCATCATCAATCAGGTGATCAAATCGGGCACCAACAAGTTTCATGGTGACCTGTTCGAGTTCTTCCGTAATGATGCGTTGAATGCGCGAAACTACTTCCTGCCTGCGGTCACGCCCTTCAAGCGGAACACCTTTGGCGGTACGCTGGGGGGTCCGATTCGCAAAGACCAGACCTTCTTCTTCTTGTCCTACCAGGGAGTGCGCCGCCATGAGGGTGAAGTGGCTCCGATTCTTGCAGTGCTAAGCCCTGCCGAGCGAACCGGAGATTTCAGTGAACTGCTGCCGGCCACTCAGTTAGTTGATCCGATTTCTGGCAATCCCTACGTCAATAATCAGGTCCCGGTGAGTCCGGTCATTGCCAACTACATCAACAAATACTTGCCTCTGCCCAATCTTCCCAATAACAACTTTGTGTCCTCCCCGATCGAAGTGGACCGCGATGACCAGGGCATCGTGCGAATTGATCATCGCATCGGTGAGAAAGACACAATTTCCGCTTCTTACATCATCGACGACCTGAGTCAGAATTTTCCCTTCCAGATCATCAATGGCGCCTCCTCGGGAGGCAACGTGCCGATCGGTTCGGGGTTTGACACCCTCGTACGGAACCAACTCGGTTCCATAACCTGGGTGCATAACTTCAGCCCGACGGTGCTGAATGAGT
>JACXTT010010145.1_pt1 | contig 12756 bp, 10 predicted proteins | sample 9270951 | NCBI WGS metagenome assembly JACXTT01 (sample SAMN15532306, study PRJNA645909) | rock metagenome | isolation source: weathered quartz diorite | place: Puerto Rico | collected 2017-06-21 | reverse complement strand
ACCCGCCGCTGCCGCCGCCTCGACGTCGGCGGCGTCGGCGGCACCGAAGCGCAGCGCCACGAGCCTGCGGAACGGCGGATATCCCGCGTCACGGCGCTGCGCCAGCTCGAACTCGAGGAACGCCGCCTCGTCGAGCCTCACGGCGGCGGCGATCGCGGGGTGGTCCGGGGTGCAGGGCTGGACCAGCACCTCTCCGGGGTCGCGGCCGCGCCCCGAGCGGCCCGACACCTGGACGAGCAGCTGCCACGTGCGCTCGGCGGCGCGGAAGTCGGGCAGGTGGAGCGAGACGTCGGCGTCGAGCACCCCCACGAGCGTGACGCGCGGGAAGTCGAGCCCCTTCGCGATCATCTGGGTGCCGAGCAGCACGTCGGCGTCGCCGCGACGGAACGCGGCGAGCGTCGCGCCGCGGGACGGCCCCGAGCGCGTGGCGTCGAGATCGAGTCGCAGCAGCCGCGCCTCGGGCAGCGACGCCGCGAGCTCGCGCTCGACCCGCTGCGTGCCGGCGCCCCCGAACCGCAGCAACGCGGCACCGCACTTCGGGCAGTCCGGGCGGAACCGCTCGACGCGATCGCAGTAATGGCAGCGCCACACTCGCGGCGTGGCGTGAAGCGTGAGCGTGATGTCGCACTGCGGGCACTCGGGCACCCAGCCGCAGGCGCGGCACTGAGTGTGGTGCGAATGGCCGCGCCGGTTGAGGAACAGCAGCGCCTGCTCGCGCTTCGCCAGCCGCTCGCGCAGCGCCACGAGCAGCGGACGCGACAACAGCGTCGCCCCCTCCGGTTCCGCGCTCAGGTCGATGACGCGCACCCGCGGCATGCTGCGGCGATCGACGCGATGCGGCAGCCGCACCGAGCGGTACTTGCCGCGCGAGACGTTCGCGAGCGTCTCGAGGCTGGGGGTCGCCGAGCCCAGCACCACCGGGATCCCGAGCAGCTGCGCGCGGCGCACCGCGGTGTCGCGGCCGTGATAGCGGAGCCGCTCGCTCTGCTTGTACGCGGGCTCGTGCTCCTCGTCGACCACGATCATCTGGAGTCTTGCGAGCGGCGCGAACACCGCCGAGCGCGCGCCGACGACGACGTCGAGCGAGCCGCGGCGGGCCAGCTCCCAGTTGCGCCGTCGCTCCCCCACGCTCAGGTACGAGTGCAGCACTCCCACGCGGCCCCCGAAGCGCCGGCGGAACGCGTGAACGACCTGGTCGCCGAGCGCCACCTCCGGCACCAGCACGAGCGTCTGACCGCCGGCCTCGCGAACGCGATGGGCCGCCCGCAGGTAGATCTCGGTCTTGCCGCTGCCTGTCACGCCGTGCAGCAGGAGCGGCGCGAACCGCCGCGCCTCGAGCGCTTGCTCCACCGCCGCGAGCGCCCCGCGCTGGCCGGGAGTGAGCACGATGCGCTCGGGCAGCGCCATGCGCAGCACCGGATCCTCGGCGGCCGCGCGCCGCGCGCGGCTCGCCGCGAACCCTTCGAGTCCACCCGGAAGCGTTGCGGCCAGCACCTCGCCGAGCGGGGCCAGGTAGTAGTCGGCGACCCAGCGTGACAACGACAGCAGGTGCGGTGACACCGCTTCGCGCTCGAGCACCGAGGTGAGCGATTCGAGGCGCGGCCGCTCGGTTTCGGCGACCCGCTCCACGACGAAGCCGCGCCGCGGCCGGCCGCGGAACGGCGCGATCACGTGGGCGCCCGGACGCGCGTCGGTGGCAAGACCCTCGGGAACTCGATACGTGAACGTGTGTCGCAACGGCAGGACGAAGGCGACCTGCGCGAGCGGGGCGCCGAGCATGCGGTGCAGCATCGGGCGCGCACGACCTGCAACGCAAACGCGGCGGGGGTGCCACCCCGCCGCGCGCGGAACCGTGCTCCGGCGATCAGCCGATGAGCAGTCCCGATTCGTCCGGCTTCGACGGAGTCAACGGCGCCGGCAGAGTGTCGGGCTGCGGTTCGGTCTTGTGCGCCTTGCGAATCGGCCCGAAGTGCAGCGGCTTGGAGATCGCCTGGTACTGCGACTCGTACCACATCGCGACGCCGACGAGCAGCAGCACCGCCACGACGGCCCACCAGGTGGAGAGCTTCTTCGGGCCCTTGGGGTCCTTCGGCAAGATCGGGCTCTTCACGTCAGATCTCCTTCCACGCGAGCGTCCGGGCGCTGGGGCTGTCGGCGTTGAACTGGACCGTCGTCGGGTAGAACGGCGGGACGTTGCCGCGCCGATCGTAGTGGAAGTCGCGCGCGAATCCCGTCTGCAGCACCCCGCTCGTGTTGAACGTGTAGAACGGGCCGTAGTCGTACTGCACGGCGCCGCCCCGCAAGTGGAACGTGCCACGCGGCGAGCCGGTGCTGTAGTTGTCGACCTGGAACGCGCTGTTCGTACCCGCCGCCATGACGAACGCGTCCAGGTTCATGTCGTTCGGCGCGCTGGTGCCGACGCGCACGTTGCCGCCGCTCGAGTAGATGCCGACGACGTTGTCGCTGGTCTCGTAGTCCTGACACGTCATGTCACGCTGAATGATGATGTCGCCGGTCGCGGCGAACAGCATTTGCGTATGAGCCTCGATCGCGGGCGGCACGATGCTTCCCGACCGATCCGGACCGCGGAGGTCGGACAACGTGCCGTTGACGTAGGTGCAGCCCTGCGGGACGCCGGAATACGTCGTGTTCGACGCCCCGACGGTCAAGGTGGTGGTGTTCGCGCCGTAGTCGACGGTGATCGTCTTCGTCGTAGCGCCCTGCTTCAGGATGTACTGCTGCTTGTGGGCCACCGTGTCGGCGACGGCCTTCAACTGGTCAAGCGTGCCCTGGACGTAGATCCCGCCGGTGACGGAGCTGCCCGAGGTCACGAGGTAGATGCCGTTCGGCGGCGTGCCGGTTCCCGCGCCGCTCCCAATCGCGGTGTTGATCTGCGAGTTAGTCGGCGCCGTGCCCGATGTCGGCGACAGCGGCGGGCCGAGCGCCGCATTCTGCTGATTGTACGAATTCGTCGGCAGCGGCACGCTGCCCACACTGCGCGTGAACCCGCCAAAGAAGTCAGGCACGTCGATCGTGCCGTTCGAGTTCGCCGCCTTCTCGACGGGATTGTTGTTGTTGTAGTACCACGCCTTGCTGTTCACGCTCGTGACCAGGTCCTGGAAACCGGGCTGGTAAGCAAAGCGGAACTCGCCGTTCGTGTGCACGCGGCCGTCGAACTGGGAGCTCGACGTGAACCAGATCGGGCTGCCCGACGGCGTGAGATGGACGTTGGTGTAGATCAGGTAGTCGGCGAACGTGCCGCGCGTCGCGCTGACGCGCAACACGCCGCTGCTCTGGACCTGGCGCTGACCGTACGCGCCGGACGAGCCCGTCGAGGTGATCGTGTAGTTGAAGTTGAAGGACTGGAAGCTGGGCCTGATCTCGCTGTCGGCCCATGCGATCGAGGCCGTGAAGGTGAAGTTGGGATTCGTGCTCGTCACCGCCGCGAGCGGGCCCACGGGGAACAGATTGTTCGGCGCCGGGATGATCGCGGTCCCAGGCCCGGGCCACAACGGCAGCAGGCTGTCGAGCTTCGCCTTGCCCATGTTCGCGAGCACCTGCTGGCCCGTGCGCACCCCCGCGTCGGCCGCGAGCAGCGACGCGCGGGACATCTGGACGTTCGAGGCGATCGAACGCTCGCCGCTCGTGGTGTTCATGAAGGTCGCGCCCGCGATCGCGAGCAGCACCAGGATCAACAACGCCGAGATCAACGCGATCCCTCGCTCGCCGTGCGATCCGTCACGCTGGGGTCCGACGTTCACGGAGGTCCTCCTTCGCTAGAATGTCCGCGGCCGGACTTCGCTCCACACCGAATCGTTGTAGGCCGGCCTCGTCGGGTCCTTGAGGCTCGTGAACACCGTGGGCCGCACCTTGTCGATCAGCGCCGTGTTCTGGCCGGTCACCGGCGGAGTCCGCGTCAGCGTGCTGTCCTGCATCCGGTACCACAGCTGGAACTTGTTGACGTCGTAGGACACCACCTGCGGCACGCCGTTGAACGGCCGGCGCACCAGCGCGGGACGGCGATAGTTCGTCGAGTCGACCGAGTAGGTCAGGATGTCGATCTTGTAGACCTGCGCGCCGGACGCGTACACACCACCGGTACCGCCCGGCCAGTTCCACGCCGTCGGCACCACGTTCCACGGCGAGGTGGTCGCGTGGGTGATCGCCTTGGTGCCGTTGTTGATCGCCGTGATCTGGAACAGGTGGCCGACGGTGCCGTTCGTGAGCAGGATCAGGTCGTTCACGGCGAAGTTGTTGGGGGCGAGCGGCAGGCTCTGGACGATGATGTCGTTGGTCTGAGTGGCGGCCGCGGTGGTCTTGGCCGTGGCCGACCACGCGCCGACGAGCTGGATCGAATCGCAGTCCCCGGCGCCGGGCCCCGGATTGATGGCGGAAAGGGTGATCGCGGTGCCGTTGTTCGACGCGTTGATCGGCATCTTGGCGAAGTTCGAGCCCGCCATGCGCACGTCGCGCTCGATCAGCTGGATCGTCGCCCGGGCCTCCTGGCGCGAGTTCACGAGCGTGCCGATGCGGCCGAGCTCGTTGCGCGCGCGGAAGAACGTCAGGAACACCATGAGGACGACGACCGTCATGAGGCTGATCGCGACGACCATCTCGATCAGCCCAAAGCCGCGGCTCGGATGCGCTGCCGAAGCGCGGGGCGTTGGGGGCACCGGCAGTTCGCCGCCTCGACCTGTGGCGTGGCCGTTGTCGCTCACGAGGCGCCTCACGGGCCCGTGTCGTTGGCTTGCGGGTTGACGCCGACGAGCCGCACCTGGTTCGACGCCGTCGCGTTCGGCCAATGCGTCTCCACCGTGATGCGCTTGCACTTGGTGATGGGTTGGTCGGCGTCGACGGTCCACGACACGTAGTAGTTGCCGGGGTACGGGTTGTTGGGGTCGGTGTGCGTGCCGGGGTCGAGGTCGGGGTCGTTGTACGGGGTCGACAGCAGCCTCTCCATCGTCACCGAGGCGAGCTCGGAGCCGCGCGTCTGCTGGCCGGCCTTCGAGTTCGTGCGGGTCCCGGCGGGGATTAGCGCCGTCAGGCTGAAGACGCCGATCGCGATGACGATCAACGCCACGAGGATCTCCATCACGGTGAAGCCTCGCGCTTCGAGTCGGGACTCGCGCGGGGCGCCAGGGCGGGAATCGGAGCGGGATGCGTTCATGGGTGATAGACCATCCCGATGGCGGAGACGTTCAGCGTGTCGTTGAACCCGCTGGGCCCCCGGAACATGAGCTGGCCCCCGGACGTGTTCGGCCACAGCGAGCCGCTCGGGTCGAAGATCACCGAGTCCGGCGGCGTCATCACGACGTTCGTCAGGATCGCGCCCTGCGGCAGCTTCCGGTTCAGCACCAGCTCGCCGCTATCCTTCACGCGGTTGGCGTTGGTGTCGGTGTGCAGCGTGTACGTCGTGATGTTCGTGGTCGTGACGCCGTCCCCAAACGCCACGACGACGGACCGATGCTTCGTCACCGCGAGCTGGCGGGCATAGCGCAGGTCGGCGATCAGCCCCCACTTCACCTGGTTGCGGACCAGGCCGGAGCGGAACTTGATGAACCCCGGCACGGTGACGGCGAGCAGGACTCCCGCGATCACCACGGCGACGAGCAGCTCGATCAGGGTGAAACCCCGTCCACTCCGCATGTTGCACCTCAAACGAGGCGGACTCGTCCTGAGCCGCCCCGCGGTGGCTGGCGAGGTCCGTGCCGCACCTGCCTTCCCTGCAGATCGATGCGGTCCACCGGGTTGCGGCACCCGGCCCGAATTCCCTTCGGCGCCCCACACGGGCGGGCTGCATGTTTCGACGTGCAAACTGCCCGACACCCGCTCGACGTCATCGCCGAGCGAGCAGCGCGGCCCGGCGGCGTGGCAGTCCCCTGCCGACGGGCTCGCCCCTGCATGACGCGAGCGATTAGGCCTGCATCCGCTGCTGCGATCCGAACTGGCCGAGCAGCGTGTTGATGCGGTCGACGAGCTTGCGCGGGCTGAACGGCTTGGTGATGTAGTCGTCCGCGCCGACGTCGAATCCGACCTTCTGGTCCGTATGCCGGCCCTTCGCCGACAGCAGGATCACCGGGATGTTGCGGGTGCGTTCGTCGGCCTTCAGCATCTTGCACGTCTCGTAGCCGTCGAGCTTCGGCATCATGATGTCGAGCACGATGAGGTCCGGCTGCTCCGCGCGGGCCCGTTCCAGCGCCTGCTCGCCATCGAGCGCCGTCAACACCTCGTACCCTTCCATCCCGAGACTGAAGTCCAGGATGTGGACGATGTAGATCTCGTCATCGACGACCAGAATCTTGCCCTTCGCCATGTTCGGTTCACCTCCCCGGAGCTGCGAGGGACGGGTTCGTGGAAGCCGCGGCTTCCGGTCCGTTCTGCGTGTCCAGTTGCTCGAGCGCGCGTGTGAGCGTTTCCACGACCCGCGGATCGAATTGGGTTCCGCTCAACCGCTCGATCTCCTTGAGCGCTTCCGCCCGCGAGATCGCGGGCCGGTGCGGGCGCCCCACCGTCATGCTCTCGTAGGCGTCGACCACGGCCAGGATGCGACTGCCGATGGGAATCTCTTCGCCGCGAAGGCCTCGGGGATACCCGCTGCCGTTCCACCATTCGTGATGCGAAAGCACCAGATCCCGCACGCCGCCCGCCGTCTCGAGCGGCGCCAGCAGATCGGCGCTCGCCTCGGGGTGACGCTCGAGCTGCTCGCGTTCGGCGGCGGTCAGCGCGCCGGGGCCCTCCGCCAACCCCTCGCCCACCGTGCGCATGCCGACGTCGTGCACGCTGGCGGCGAAGCTGACGACGCCGACCTGGTCTTCGGGGAGCTGCAGCTCGCGGCCCAGTGCGCGCGCCAGCCGCACCCGATCGGGCGCGTTGCGCCGGCCGCGCTCGAGGTGGCGCAGCAGCTGGCGCAGCGAGTTCGCGGTGTCCGCAACGCTGGCCTGCTGGTGCTGCGCCTCGAGCGCCTGGCGCCAGGCCACGGCGATCCGCTGCGCGAGCTGCAGGAACAGATGGCAGTCCTCCGCGTCGAAATGTCGCTGCTCGACGGGATCGGTGGCGTTCAGCACGCCGAGCAGCGTGCCCGAGTGCTCGATCGGCACCGACACGAACGTGCGGCTCTCGTAGAGCGACCGCCCCGAGCCGGCGACCTCGGGGTGCTCCTCGGAGCCGGAGACGCACACGGGCCGGCGGTTCGTCGCCACCCAGCCGGCGACGCCGCTGCCGGGCTCGACGCGCACGCGCCGCACGATGTCCTCGTCGAGCCCGATCGCCGCGCGAATGACCAGCGCGCCGTCCGGCTCGGGGCACAGCAGCGAGACAACCCGCGCACCCATGACCTCCGCAACCATCTCGATCGCGAGCCGCAGGATGTCCGCCGGCGCCGCCTCGGGCTCGGGACCCGGCTGCACGACGACGCGCGGCCGGCTGCGGCGCGGCAGTCGCACGACGAAGCGGGATCCCTTGCCCTCCGCGCTTTCCGCGTGGATCCGGCCGCCGTGGTACTCGACGATCGACTTGCAGATCGCGAGCCCCAACCCGGTGCCGCCGTAGCGGCGGACCAGAGACGAGTCGACCTGGTAGAAACGCTCGAAGATGCGCTCGAGCGACTCCGGGGGAATCCCGATCCCGGTGTCGACGACCTCGAGCCCGACTTCGGGGCCCTCTGCCGAAAGCACGAACGTCACCGATCCTCCCGGTGGGGTGAACTTGACCGCGTTGTTGCCCAGGTGCAGGACGAGCTGGCGCATTTGATCGCGGCTCGCATCCACGCGGGTATCGGCATCCGGGGTCTCGAGCTTAAGGGCCACTTGCCCCACCTGGGCCACTGGCTCAAGGAGTTGCGCGGTTTCCCGGACCGTGTCGGCCAGCTCGACGGTCTCGCGCGAGCTGGCCATCACGCCCGAATCGAACCGGTTCAGGTCGAGCAGCGACTCGATCAACCGGGACAGGCGTTGCGCCTCCTCGTTGATGATCGTCAGGAAGTGCTTCGCCTGCTGATGGGTGATCTCGCCGTACCCGGCGCCCAGCATGGTGTCGACGAAGGCGCGAATCGCGGTCACCGGCGTGCGCAGCTCGTGGGAGACCGTGGACAGGAAGTTCGCCTTGAGCTGGTGCATCTCCTGATGCAGCAGCTGGGCGTCCTCGAGCTCGCGCGAGTGGCGCTCGAGTTCCCGGTAGAGTCGCGCGTTCTCGATCGCGACGACCGCGTGGTGCCCGTAGATCTCGAGCATCTCGACGACCTCGCGCGAGGGCACCAAGCGGTCCTCGGGATCGTCGACCGAGAAATACGCCACGAGCTCCTGGGTGCGGTTGAACAGCGGCACGAACAAGACATCGTCCGCATGCCACTCCCACTCCTTGCGGGGGCCGAGGTCCGGCCGCACGCCGTCGGGCAGTGTGCGGTTGAACGGATGGGTGTGGCTGATGAAGTAGGAATGGCTCACGCGGAACTCGTCGCGCGTCCACGACAAGAACTCGTCGACGGTCACGTCGCGCTGCTCGAGCTGCTGGCGCGCGGCGTCGTCGAGGCCGGCGAAGGCGCGCGCGCGCAGTCGGTCCGTGCCGGGCTCGCGCATCCGGATCAAGATCATGCGGAACCCGAGGCTGTCGTGAATCGTGGCGGCGACGCGATCGAGCAACGCGTCGAGATCGAGCGCCGAATTGATGCGGCTGATGTTCTCGAGGATCAGGTGCAGCTTCTGGGCGCGCTTGCGGTTTTCCTCGAGCTGGTTGAAGTACAAGCGGCTCAAGCGCTGCTTCGCCGACGCGAGATCCTCGACCTGGGCGCGCAACCCCACGAGCTCGTTCGCGGGAGCGTCCGGCGGGCGGTGGGTCGTGGATTCCGTGGGCGGTGCATCGCGCGCGATCGCGTCGGCGAGGATCGCGGCGGTCGCCTCCGCCGATGGGGCGACGGCCGGCGTGCCACCCGCTGCCTCCGTGACTTCGGCCGGTCCGCCTTCGGCCGCGGTCGTCTCGGCGAGCTTGCGGCGCAGCTTCTGGACCTCGCGCCGCAGCGTGTCGAGCTCGCCGCGCATGCGGATCTCGTTCGCGGACGGCTCGTCGGGGCGTCGTCCCGCCTTCACGCCGCGCTCCGCGTCGGCGCCGGCCGAATGCCGGACGGCCGGCGCCGGCGCTCGCCGACCAACACGCTTCCGGCGATGCCCTTGCCGTGCTGCTTCAGCTCCTGCGCGATGTCCATGAGCTGGGCGGCGTGCGACACCGGCATGCGCTCGGTGCTCACCATCGCGATCGTCACGCTCATGAGCGGGAATCGATCGAGTTGGTGCAGGCGGTTGCGCACCTCGATGAATCCGCGTTCGCGATCCACCGGGTCGTACAGGCCCAAGACCTGGCGGTCGAACTCGGCGATGATCTCCTCGCCCAGATCCTCGGCGTAATCGGGGGTGGTGACGACGATGAAGTCGTCGCCGCCGATGTGCCCGACGAAGCTCGCGGCGCCGCCATGGTGGTGCCCGGCGTCGACGATCGCGTGCGCCAGGCTGCGGATCGCGACGTCGCCGCGCTGGTAGCCGTACAGGTCGTTGAACGCCTTGAAGTGGTCGATGTCGAGCTGCAGCACGGTGAACGGCTGGTTGGAGACGAGGCGCCGGCCGATCTCGTCGCCGATCGACGTGTTTCCCGGCAGGCCGGTGAGCGGGCTGACCGAGCGCTGTTGCTGGCTCAGCTCGAGCGCGTTGCGAACGCGCAGCATCAGCTCGCGGACCGACCACGGCTTCGTCACGAAGTCGTTCGCGCCTTCCTCGAGGCCCTGCACCCGGTCCGCCGGTTCGCTCTTGGCCGTGAGCATGATGATCGGGATGCCGCGCGTGAGGAACTGGCCGCGCAGCTGCCGGCAGGCCTCGTAGCCGTCCATGCGCGGCATCATCACGTCGAGCAGCACCAGGTCGGGAAGTTCGCGCTGCGCGATCTCCAGCGCCTGCAATCCGTCACACGCCTCGAGCACGTCGTATCCGGCGTTTTCGAGCTGCAGTCTGAGGACCTCGCGCAGGTGGGGCTCGTCTTCCGTGATCAGGATCCTGGGCGTCGACACGCGAAGCTCCGGGTGGTGGCAGGCCGATGGGCACACTGCCTTGGTGGCTTGAAACGCAACCCGTGTGCCATGCAACGGGTTCCGCGGTCGAGACTTCGGCGCCCGGAAGTCGTGACCGGGCCACGTGGTAACAATCGGTTGCGGCGGAGCCCTGGGGTGCCGGGGCGCCGGTCGCGGCGGCGCCCGTGCAATTCGCAACCGGAGGGTGCACGTCGCGGACAGGATCTGGCCGGCTGCCGGCTCGGGATCGGACGCCGGCGGCGTTCCGAGGGCGGCTACGCCTCCACGAGCGGCAGTCCGGAGTCTTCGAGCGACGCCGCCGCGTCGAGCGACGACCCCGACGCCGTTCCGCGATCGAGCATCCACGCGCCGAGCAGCGCGATCATCGCGGCGTTGTCGGCGCACAGCCGCGGGGACGGCACGCGGAACGCAACGCCGCGTTCGGCGCACGCCGCACTCAGCCGGGCGCGCAGCTCGAGGTTGCAGGCCACGCCACCTCCGAGATTCAGCGCCCGCGCGCCCGTCGCGTCCAACGCGCGCAACGTCTTGACGCACAGCGAATCGACCACCGCGGCTTGGAACGACGCCGCGAGATCCGCGACCCGCGTCTCGTCGAGCGGTGGCGTGAGCGACGCCACCACCTGCGCGACGGCAGTCTTGAGCCCGGAGAACGAGAACTCGTACCCCGGTCGGTCGACCATGGGGCGCGGTAGATCGAACGCGTCACGGCGGCCGCGTTGCGCCAGCCGATCGATCGCCGGCCCACCCGGGAAGCCCATGCCCAGCAGCTTCGCGACCTTGTCGTAGGCCTCTCCCGCCGCGTCGTCGAGCGTGCTACCCAGCCAGCGATACGTCCCGATGCCGCGCACCTCGACGAGCTCGGTGTGGCCTCCCGACACCACCAGCGCGACCGCCGGGAACGGACTGTCACCGTGTTCGAGCGTGGCGGCGTGCAGGTGCGCCTCGACGTGGTTGACGCCCACGACGGGCAACCCCAGCCCCAGCGCGTAGGCCTTGGCGAACGCCAAGCCGACGACGAGCGAGCCGACGAGCCCGGGTGCGCGCGTCACCGCCACCGCGGTCAGCTCGCCGGGCTGGACGTCCGCCTCGGCCAACGCCCGGCTGACGAGCGGCGGCAGCAACTCGAGGTGCGCTCGGGACGCCAGCTCGGGCACCACGCCTCCGTACCAGCGATGGACGTCCTGGGTGGCGATGAGATGCGACCGCACCATCACGCCACGCTCGAGCACCGCCACCGAGGTGTCGTCGCACGACGTCTCGATCCCCAGCACCATGCGAGCCGCGGGAGAGGCGGGAGCGGTGATCACGACCCCTCCGGCGCGAGACTGTCCTCGAGCCAGGTCTGATACTTCGGCGCGACGGACGCCATGCGCACGGCGATCGCTTCCGGCGTCTCGTAGGGATGCAGCTCGTGGAGTCGGGACAGGAGCGCGGTCCAGTCCTGTTTGCGGGTCTTCAGCACGCACAGGACTTCCCGCTCGTCGGCCACGTCGCCCTTCCAGCGATAGATCGACCGCACGCCGGGGATGACGTTGCCGCACGCGATCAGACGTTCCTCGACGAGCACGCGCAGCACGCGGACGGCGTCCGCTTCGGTCGCGAACGTCGTGTAGACGAGCAGCAGGTCGGTCATCGGTCCTCCGGGTGTGAGCGGACCGGCCAGTGTAGCAGCCGGCGCCCCGAGCCGCCGGCCCCACGGGCGTTGCGAAACCCGCCCCGCCCGCGCAGACTGCGCGCCGCATGCTGTCGCCCGCGATCTCCCTACGCAACATCACTCGGCGTTTCGGCGCCGTCGTCGCCAACGACGACGTCTCGCTCGACATCGTTCCCGGACGCATTCACGGGCTGGTCGGAGAGAACGGCGCGGGCAAGACGACGCTGATGCGCGTGCTCTACGGGCTGCTGGCCCCCGATGCGGGCCGGATCGAAGTCGATGGGCGTCCCGTAACGCTGCGTCGGCCGGCGGACGCGATGCGGCTCGGCCTCGGCATGGTGCACCAGCACTTCATGCTCGTCGACACGCTGACGGTTGCGGAAAACGTGTGCCTCGGCCGCGAGCCGGGCGTGCTCGGTGCACTCGACCGCGCGCGCGCCGAACGCGAGGTCGCGGAGCGGTCCGCGCGCCATGGGCTGCCGGTCGACCCCCGGGTGAAGGTCTCGGCGTTATCGGTGGGCGAGCAGCAGCGCGTCGAGATCCTGAAGGCGCTCTACCACGGCGCGCGCGTGTTGATCCTCGACGAGCCCACCGCCGTGTTGACGCCCCAGGAGGTGGACGAGCTGTTCCGGGTGCTGCGGGAGTTGCGGCAAACGGGGGCGAGCGTCGTGCTCATCACGCACAAGCTGGCGGAGGTGAAGGCGATCGCCGACGAGGTGACGGTCATGCGCTCCGGCCGCGTCGTGGGCGGCGGCCCGGCGGCCGAGCTGTCGATCGAGCGCATCGCCGAGCTGATGGTGGGCCGCCCGATGGCGCCGCTCCACGCGCGCGCCCCCGGTCCGCCCGGCGAGCCGCTGCTCGAGGTGCGCGACCTCGTGGTGGTCGACGACCGCGGCCTCGAAGCGGTGCGCGGCGTGTCGTTCGCGGTCCGCGGACGGGAGATCGTGGGCGTGGCGGGCGTCGAGGGCAACGGCCAGCGCGAGCTGTTCGAGGCGCTCTCGGGGCTGCGCCGCCCGCGCGGCGGCACGATCGA
>JACXTT010010144.1_pt1 | contig 12758 bp, 13 predicted proteins | sample 9270951 | NCBI WGS metagenome assembly JACXTT01 (sample SAMN15532306, study PRJNA645909) | rock metagenome | isolation source: weathered quartz diorite | place: Puerto Rico | collected 2017-06-21 | reverse complement strand
GGCCGCGCGCTCCGCGTGCTGATCCTCGCCAAGCTCCCGTTCAAGGTCCCGAGCGAGCCGCTCACCGCCGCACGCCTCGAGCGGCTCGAGGCGCGCGGATTGAACGGATTCGCCCACTACCTCGTGCCGAACGCGGCGCTCAAGCTCAAACAGGGGTTCGGGCGCCTGATTCGCAGCCGGAGCGATGTGGGTGCCGTGGTCCTGCTGGACCGACGGGTGGTGACCAAACAGTACGGGGCGCTCATTCTACAGGGGCTTCCGCGGGCCAGTCGGGTGGTGGGGCAGTGGGCAGAGGTCCTCGGCGCCTGCGAGGAATTCTTTGCGCGACATGGGATTGGAGCGGAAGAACGGGCGGTGGAGGGGGGGAGAGGGCGGTAGAGGTTGCAGAGGTCGTAGAGGTCGGTAGAGGGTGAAAACGACTGTAACGGAATGCGCGGGCGAGGGGTAAATTCTCAGGATAGCTTGCGCGTATCTGTGGAGAGGACCAGGACGTGACTCAATTCAGCAAGCGGTTGGCGGCGCTGCCCACGTATCCGATGGCCGAGATTCCGGCGGTCAAGCGTCGTCTCGTCCAGCAAGGGATCGATGTCATCGACGTGGGAGCCGGGGACGCGGACTTCGCGCCGCCCGAAATCGCGGTGGACGCGCTCAGCCGCGCCCTCCGCGATCCCGCGATGAGTCGCTACGCGTTCCAGATCGGCCTCCCCGCCTTCCGCGAGGCCGCGGCCGCGTACATGAAACGCCGCTTCGCGGTGCGATTCGATCCGTTCACAGAGCTCCACCCCCTCATCGGCTCGAAGGAGGGCATCGCACACTTGGCCGTCGCGATGCTCGACCCGGGTGATGTGGCGATCGTGCCCGAGCCGGGGTATGCCGTGTACGAGGGCGGCACCCTCCTCGCCGGGGGAGAGCCGTATCGGTACGCGCTGGCGCCGCGAACCAATTTCCTGCTGGAGCTGGACGAGCTCCCGCCGGACGTCGCCCGCCGCGCCAAACTCGTTTACCTCAACTACCCCAACAATCCCACCGCCGCGATCGCCCCGAAAGACTACCTCGAGCGCACCGTGGCGTACTGCCGCCAGCACGGTATCGTAATCGCATACGACAACCCGTACTGCGAGATCACGTTCGACGACTACGTCGCTCCGAGCATCTTCGAGATCCCCGGGGCGCGCGAGATCGCGGTCGAGTTCCACTCGCTGTCGAAGAGCTTCTGCATGACGGGGTGGCGGCTCGCGTGGGCCGTGGGGCGGCCCGAGCTCATCGCCGCACTGGCGCGTGTGAAGAATTACGTGGACACGGGCGCGTTCCTCGCGGTGCAGGCGGCCGGGGCGGCGGTGTTGCCGCAGGCGGAAGCGCTCTCGCGCGGCTACGTGGAGCACTTCAAGGAGCGCCGCGACGGCGTCCTCCCGGTGCTTCGAGCCCAGGGCTTCGAGCCTGAGACGCCCGTGGCCACGATGTATCTATGGGTCCCGCTCCCCGACGGTGTCGAGTCCGCCACGTTCGCGCGCCGCGCGCTCACCGAAGAGGGCGTAGTGACGTTGCCGGGGACCGGGTTCGGCGCGGGGGGAGAGGGGTTCTTCCGGATCGCGCTGACGGTCGGCACGCGGCGGCTGGTCGAGGCCGCCGAGCGGCTGGGAAAGGTGCTCACCGTTGTTTGAGGTGCGGCGGACCTCGCGCGAGGTGCGGCGATTCACCTGGATCGCCAGCGCCGTGCTGCACGGCGGACTCATCGTGTGGGCGATCACGTCGTCATGGCAGATCGACCGGCACCAGCGGCTGATCACGATCATCCCGCCGCGCAGCCCGCAGTTCATCGAGCTGCCCCCGTTCGGCGGAACGCGTCGGGGGATCGGCCCGAGCGGTGGCCTGGGGCGGCCGCTTCCGAACGCCGCCGTCCCGGACACGACGCCGCCGGTGCCGGCACCGGTCGGGCGACCGGACACGAACCTCGCCACGAGCTCTGAGGCCGTCGGCCCGCATATCATCTCGCCACCCCAGGTCGGCGACGGGCGGCTGTGGGTGACGCCCCGTCCCGCGCTGCCGTCCGAAGTGGCGGACGCGCTGTATCAGCCGCAGGCCGACCGCGACACGGCGGTGGTGCACCGGCTGCACGCGATGGTGGACTCGCTCAACGTGATCATCGACCAGGACCAGCGGGCCCGTCAACGCCCGACCTGGACCACGGAAGTCGCGGGCCAGATGTTCGGCATCGATTCACAGTTCATTCACGTGGCGGGGATCAAGATTCCCACGGCGGCCCTCGCGCTGCTCCCGATCAGCCTGCCGCAGGGGAACTACGACGAGCAGATGCGCGCGCGCCAGCTGGACGAGATGCGACAGGATCTGATGCAGGCGGCGCGGCGTACCGAGACGCTGCATCTGTTCCGGCAGTACGTGCGCGAGCTTCGGGAGCGCAAGCAGGAAGAGCGCGACGCGGCGCGGCGGGCCAAGTCCGATACGACGAAGGCAAAGGCGGATACGGTCAGCGGAGTGCCCTGATCGCCCCCTCGAGCCGCTTCAGCGCCGCTTCTTTTCCCACGACATAGAGTAGCTCGTTCACAGGCTCGGACACCGTTCCGCCGCTCAGCGCGATGCGGATCGGTTGGAAGACCTTGCCCGCGGCGACGCCGCGCTCTTCGGCCAGTGCGCGCAGACGCTGCTCGAGCGCCGTCGTGGTCCACTCGGTGCCGGCGAGCGCCGCGAGACTCGCCTCGAGCGACGCCTTGTAGCCTGCCGGATCCTTGGCGATCTCCTTTTTGGCCTTCTCATCGAGCTGCAGGTGCCGCGCGTCGAGCCGGACCGCGACCTGGCGCGCCACGTCGAGCGTCGTGCGGGAGCGCGTCTTCACCGCGGCGATGGTCCTGAGGATCGCCTCACGATCGCCGCGCAGTCCGTACTGAGTCAGATGCGGGGCCACGAGCGGGTAGAGTCCGTCGGCGGCGCTGGCGGAGAGGTACTGGCCGTTCATCCACTCGAGCTTGGTCATGTCGAAGATTGCGGCCTTCTGCTGGATGCCCTCGAATGAAAACAGCTGGATCATTTCGTCCTGCGTCATGATCTCGCGGTCGCCGCCGGGGCTCCAGCCGAGGAGCGCCAGGAAGTTGCGCATGGCGGCGGGCAGGATGCCCATGTGCTGGTAGTCTCCCACCGCGGTCGCCCCGTGGCGCTTGGAGAGCTTCTTGCCGTCGGGGCCGTTGATCATCGGTACGTGGCCGAACACCGGCGACGGCGCGCCGAGCGCGCGGTACAGCGCGATCTGCTTGGGGGTGTTCGAAATGTGGTCGTCGCCCCGCAGTACGTGCGTGATCCGCATGTCGAGGTCGTCCACTACCACCGCGAAGTTGTAGATGGGGGTGCGGTCGGACCGCAGGATCACGAAGTCCTTGATGTCCGCGCCCTGAAACGAAATGCGCCCGTGGACCGCGTCGTCCCAGGCGATCTCGCCGGGAGGCAACCGGAACCGGATCGCGCCGTCCTCGACATAGGCTTGTGCCTCGGCCAGCAGCCGGTCGGCGACTTCCTGGTGGCGCGCAAGCCGGGCGCCCTGGAAGACGGGCTCCTCGTCCCAATCGAGCCCCAGCCACGTGAGGCCATCGAGGATCACGCGGGTATGCTCGTCGGTTGAGCGGGCCTTGTCGGTGTCCTCGATGCGCAGCAGCATCTTGCCGCCCACATGGCGGGCGTACAGCCAGTTGAAGAGAGCCGTGCGCGCACCGCCGACGTGCAGGTAGCCGGTGGGGGAGGGAGCGAAGCGGACGCGGGTCATGAGAGAGGTGTCCGGTGTCCGGTGTCGGTTGTCCGCTGGGCGCCCCTAACACCGGACGCCAGATACCGGACCCCGCTTTTACCACGGAGAGGGGGGGATTCGAACCCCCGATAGAGGTATTAACCCCTATAACGGTTTAGCAAACCGCCGCCTTCAGCCACTCGGCCACCTCTCCCACGTTGCAGCGCCTCAACTTAGCGACCCACCTCCGATGATGGTAGCCCGCTGTGACGCGTTTCATGACACGATAGTGGGGCTCATGTCTACAGCATTCGTGCCGACGAGATCACGACTTGGACTTCGTATTCTCCGGGCTCAGGGAGGGCGCGTCCCGCCTCCGGGCCAACCGCCGTTTGACGGCGAGGCTCACCGCCGGCCGAGAAGGGTGTGCGGTAGGACTACGCCTTGCGCACTGGGTAGCGCAGGTGTGTAACACCGACGCCCGCGCTCACCGTCGGGTTGCCAAGGACGGCTGGCGTGCCGGCGAGGTGGTCAAAGAGTCGAACTCCGGAGCCAAGCAGAAGCGCCGCGATGTCGACGTGGATTTCGTCGAGGAGCCCAGCGTTCAGGCATTGCTGGATGGTGTCGGCGCCGCGGACCCCAACGGACTTCCCGGCAGCGGCGGCTTTTGCTTGGTTCACGGCGCTTCCGATGCCGTCGGTCACGAAGTGGACAGTTGAGTTGGGTCGCGGCCATCCGGCCGGGATGTGGTGGGTAAGTACGAATGCTGGTCCCCAAGCGTGATTTCCCCCCCCAGCCATGGGCAACGTCGAAAGTGCGTCGCCCGGTGAGCACGGCACCAAGTTCGGACCAGAGACCGCGAAGGTGCTTGGCGCTCGGCCCGGACACCTTGGACGTCATGGGATCCGACCCTCCGGTGTGGAATTCGACGTCCCCCGAGGTGAGGTACCAGTCGAACACTTCGGCCACGCCATCGTTGCGGTCGGCCACGTAGCCGTCGAGCGACATGGACATGTTTGCGACAACCTTCGACATGGCGTGCTCCTTTCGAGGGGTGGAGACTGCGTTCGGGGGATCGCACGGTTGCTACGAAAGAGTACTAACGCACATCAACATTGCGACCCATTGGACGCTAACGCTGTCATCCCCGGATCGTCCGCCTAACGAATGGCGCCTAAGCTGCGGCGCTTGGCTCAGCGTGTCGAGCCCCACAGAGGCAGCGCGCCCGCGCCGGGCCGACGCCCCGCAGCGGTTTCATCGTGCGCCAAGTGCAAGTCCTTCCCCTGCACTATATACCTCCTTGATGTTATACCATCCATATATTATACTATCTATAGTTGTTATAACCGTACAGGAGGACTACCATGGCGGAATACCGGGGTCAAAAGATTCGCTATCGCCGGCGGGGGGCGGTGCGGTTGCGCGTGCGGCAGCTCCTCGAGTCGCGCGGCTTGTCGCCCTACGCCCTGGCCAAGTTCACCGGCCTGAGCCTGAACAGCATTTACCGGCTCACCAGCGCGAGCGGCCGTTTCCGGCTCATTCGCGCGGACACGATCGAGCGGCTGTGCGGGGCCCTCAGGGTGACCCCGAGCGAGCTGTTCGACTACGAGAAGCGGGCGTAGCGTGCTCATCTTCGCCGCACACCTGTTACGGCGCGGCCACACGCGTGGCGCCGGCGCCATCCAGCCGCGGACGGGCCAGATGGCACCGGCTTTGCCCCCGAGTGGGGGTATGGCCCGGATCCTTGTGGTGCTTCTCGCCGCGGTACTGACCGGCCTGGCGGCACCGGCGACCGCCCAGGAGGCCCTCAAGGGGGTCAGTTTTGGGGAGTGGGCGCACGTCGACCGCCAGCCGAACCCATTCTTAGGATCCCTGGCGGGCGGCGGCCGCGTTTCCACGGGCCTTCGTGTCAGCAAGGACGCGCTGCGCATGGTCGACATCACCCAGCCCGTGCGACTGTCATTGAGCACTTCGACGATCACGGACATCCCAGGGCGCGTTTCCTGGACCCAGACGCATACCGTGCTCGCAAGCGCGTTCGTGGTTACCCTGATGATGGATGCTGCGCAGACCCGCGAGCTCGCGCGTCACGGCTGGTCCGGCTTCCGTGAGGCGAACCCGCTGCTGGGCGCCCGTCCCAGCGTGGGCCAGGTGAACACGTACACCGCCATCGCCGGGCTCACGGTCCTCGGCGCCGCCGCCGCCCTTCCGCCCAAAGTCCGGCCGTGGCTGCTGGGCGCTGCGATCGCGGTGCAGGCGTTCACCGTGGCCGGCAGCATGCAGAACGGTCTTCCGCTGCGGTTCCCCTGACGCGTCTCGCAGCTCTGTAGCACGGTAGATTCCCGGCATGTCTCCTGGCGCCTTCGCGACCGTCGCGGGCGTCAATCGCGCCATCGTCTCATGCGCCCGCTGCCCCCGGCTCCGGTCGTACTGTCGCCGCATCGCCCGCGAGAAAAAGCGCGAGTTCGCTGACTGGACCTACTGGGGAAAGCCCGTGCCCGGGTTCGGCGATCCGGGTGCGCGGGTCCTGATCGTCGGGCTCGCGCCCGCGGCGCATGGGGCGAATCGGACGGGTCGCATGTTCACCGGCGATTCGAGCGGGCGCTGGCTGTACGAGGCGCTGCACCGCTTCGGGTTCGCGAGCCGGCCGGAGTCGCTCCGGCGGGACGACGGCCTGCGGCTGATCGATTGCTACATCACGGCCGCCGCGCGGTGCGCGCCGCCCGGGAACAAGCTGCTCCCGATGGAGCTCGCCCGCTGCAGGCGCTTTCTCGCGGCCGACGTGCGCTTGCTGTCACGCGTGCGGACCGTGGTCACGCTGGGCCGCGTCGCGCACGAGAGCTGGCTCAAGGCGACGGGGTGGTGGGAACGGCTCGCGCCGGGGGCGCGGCCGCCGTTTCGTCACGGGGCGGCGAGCGAGCTGCCGGACGGCACGATCGTCATCGCGTCGTATCACCCGAGTCGGCAGAACACCAACACGGGAAAGCTGACGCGGGCGATGTGGTACGACGTGTTTCGGCGGGCGCGGCAGTCGCTCGACGCTACTGGATCTCGAACTCCGCTTTGACGTCGTAGTCATCCACGGCGCAGATCCCCACCGAGGCGACGTAGTGACCGGGACGCGGGGCCGCCTCCCGGGGCAGGCGGATCTGGTCGCGAAAGATGCCGGCGCGTTGCACGGCGAAGCGGCGCGCGTCGGGATTCGGGACCTGTGTGGTCGAGTCCCACAGCGTGACGTTGTCCTTGGTCTTGACCGTGACGCACGCAAAATCGTTGTTGGGGAGGATGAACCAGATCGGCGCTTCGCGCCGATTGAGGATCGAGTACAGCACGATCGGGTTCACCCCGGTCTCTTGACCGGTCGCGTCGGTCCAGCTGAAGCGGTTGGGGATGACGGACAGCGTGACGTCCGCGTGCAGCGTCATGCCGCGGTCCACGGTGGCGTGACCGGTGCCCGGGGGCTCGACCTCCTTGGCCCTTTCGATCTCCATCGCGATCGGCGGATCGCCGCGCTCGGGGATGCGCGTGACGCGTCCGGTCGCTTCGATATAGCGGTTGACGTAACGGCTCCAGCGATCCTGTTTCCCCACGATCGGCACCACGTAGGTCCGCGCGCCCAACGCGCGCAGGGGGAGGGGCACCACGATCGTCCACAGTCCCACCTGATCGTCGTGCTGGAGAAAGCCCTGCGCCGTCACCGTCGTGTCGACCGCCTGCGCGGAGGCCAGGGTGGCGGATGCAACGAAAACGGTAAATGCGGCGACGGTCCGCATGCCTCAATACTTCACTGTGCAACGCGGGTGCGCTAGGGCGTTTTTGCGGCACGACGGGGTGGAGACGCGACAGGAGTCCCCTGGTTACGGCCGGGACCGGTGGGTATTGTGGGGAAATCCCACGTCGGGGGTCGCTCCATGATGCTTTTTGGTCGGTTCGCGTTGATCGGCGGTCCCAGTCTCACCTTGCTGCTCACGCCGTCTGCGGCGCGCGCGCAACGGTTCGTCGCGTTCGGGGGCGGGGTCAACGCTTCGCAAGGACCTGTCCTGCCCCTGCAGAGCGTCAGCGCAGGCGTGGCCGGTCAAGCGTCGTTCGGGTATCGCGTGGCGCCGCGCCTTCGCGTGCGGTTCGACGCGATCGTCAGTCATTTCACTGCGGCTTCTCAACAGTCTACTATCCAGTGGCGCCGCCTTGCCCGTTCAACGGTTCGTGCGGAGGGGAATTCGCCGCACCCCAAGGCGGGGTTGGCGTCGCGGGCCTCACGATGAACGAACTCATCGACGTCGTTCCCGCTGCCCCCGAAGGACTCGGTCTCTATCTGATCGCGGGTGGCGGCGCGTACTTCCTATTTCAGCATCCGACCAGTCCGGCGTTGACGCGCCTCGGGGTGTCCGGCGGGGCGGGAGTCGAGTTTCGGTTGCAAGGGAATTCGGCGCTGTTCCTCGAGGCCCGCTACCACGGGCTGATGAACGCCCCGGCAGACGCGCGGTGGCTCGTGCCGGTAACCCTGGGAATGCGATTCTAGCGAGAGCTACCTAGCGCTTCCCCGTGAGCTGCCGGATCAGGCGAACCTCGGCCTCGCGATAGGGCGTGCCGTCCGGACGAAGCACGTCGTGAAACCACACGGGAGGCTGCTCGTGGACGTAGGGATGGCGCCACGAGTCCCATGGCAGGTAGGTCTGCGTCTTGCCGGCCACGAAACCCCAGTTGATCACCCCGACCTTCTCCGCCTTCGCGATCGGGAGCACGCCGTCGAACGTGCTCCCTACGGCGCGCGCCAAGAATTCGGTACAGATCACCGGGCGGTGATACGTCTTCAGCCACGTCGCTTCCCGACGGAAATACTCCGGCCAGCTGTAGTTGTGGAAGCTGATCACGTCGGACTCGCGCAGCTGGATCCGCTGCAGCTCGCCGAGGTGTGAAGCGTCGCGCGCGGTGTCGACGGCCCAGATGCCGCTCGTCAGGGGCTGCGCGGGCTTCGCCTCGCGTGCCCACTCGAACACCTGTGGCAGCAGGGCGGCGACCCTGGCGCTCTTGTCGGGCAGCTCCTGTTTATCGTAGCTACCGATGTTGTCGGCACCCGGCTCGTTCCACACGTCCCACGCGAGAATGCGGTCGTCGTGCGCGAAGGCCCCGACCACACCCTGCACGTACGCCTTGAGCCGTGGGATTTCATTCGAGTCCGCGAGCGCCCGGGCGCCCGGACTCTGGACCCAACCCGAGTTGTGCACTCCGACGGTGGGCGCGTGCTGCGGACCCAGATGCGGCGACGGGTCCCAGCACGAGTCGAACAGTACAAAGAGCGGTCGAATATGGTGCCGCGCGGCGATGGTCAAGAACCGATCGATACGCTCCCGAAAGCCCGTCGAATCCTCCTGCCACAACAGATCGTGGAGAAACACGCGGAGCGTGTTCATGCCCAACGCCTCCGCCCAGCTCAGCTCCTGATCGATCTCGGCGGGATCGAAGGTCGCCTGCTGCCACATCTCGAGCTGGTTGATCGCCGACCTCGGAACGTAGTTGCTGCCGATCAGCCAGGGCTGGCGTGCGTACCAGGCATTCGCCTCCTCCACCGACCAGCGGTCGGTTTGTGCGGCTGCGGGGGTCTGCCCAGGCGCGAGCACGAGGAAGAGGGCGATGACACGCGTAACTCTTTGCATTGGCGCTGGCTCCGTAGGGCTGGGCGACGTACAAACCGGCCGCACGAAACGTCACTCGTCAAGACCACGCCCGACGCCTATGCGAGGTCGCGTTGGAGGTGCTCCGCGGCGGCAGGCTCGACAGCGCGGTGGTGCTTCTGCGCTCCTCGCTCGACGCGTCGGGTCACCCGACGCGGGACGATCAGGTCCAGGCGCGGCTCCTGCTGAGCGTGATCGCCTTCTACAAGGGGACGATGCGGGAACGAGTGCCGATTTTCAGCGCAGCGGGTCCCGATCCTTGTCGAGGGTAAGCTCCAATTCCGCAGTGGCGATCTGTACGCGGAGGTGCCGGTGTCGCCGAGGCGGCGTCCACCTTCATAGCGGTCGACACTCGCTCCGGGACAGGCGCCGCGGAGTGGGGACCCGAACGTCTCACGCAAGCTTCAGGGCGTGTCTGCTCGATGCTCCAGGAAGAGTCGCCCGTGGGGGTAGTCGAAGGTGATCCGGAAGCGCTCCAGAATTCCGGTGCCGATCTGCCGGCTCACTTCGTCCGTGGCAGCGCAGCACGCAGACTGAGTGCGTGTAATCGTGGTTCGGCCAAGTCTGAACCACTCGTTTTCCCCGATCACCCCGTCCTGCGACTCACCGAACCCTCCTGCACCGGTGCGCGTACGGCGCAAGCCGCCCGACGAGCGACGGATGATGGGATGGTTCACAAAGTCCAATGAACCCGTGTCGATCAGGAAATCGTCGTCCACGGGCGGCTGCCCCGGGACCTTGAGAGTCCCCCTCACGAAGGGCCAGCGGCCGCGAATGGTGAGCGGGAGAACATCCGCGTCAGTCGGTGAACGGGACGCTGTCGGGGCGGAGACCGTGAGCCGGCGCGCATCGTAGTCCACGGTCACGACGGAGCCGCACAAGAGATCGTAACCCAGGATCCCCGCCGCGTGCGGCCTGGGACCACCGTCCGAGCCCGGAATGGATGCCAAGCGCAGCTCCACGTTGGCGATGGTCACACCGGGAAGCGATACGGCGACGTTGGGAACGATGTCCACCGCCGTCGTCCCCTTGCCGACGCCGCTGATTGTCCCCTGTGACGTCGCGCGCAATCCGAGCCGGCGCGCAACATCCCGCTCGAGCAGCGTCCGGCCGGCACCGGTGTCGAAGAGGAGCCATAGCGTATCGGGATGGCCCGCGACCTGTGCCGGAACGAGAATGCCCTCCGCTGTACGCGCTACCGAAAAGCTGCTCGAACCGGCCCCCGCGGCCCCCGCGGCCCTCGCGACGTGTATTCCGGTCCTGCACGAGTCCGAGTCAAGGGAGGGCAGCCGAGGCAGCGGAGCGAGCGCGAGCCACACAAGGAGGGCGTGCGTACTCAGGTGCCCTTCAGCTCGGCGGCGGTGAATTCAGCGGACTCCGATTGAAATCACTGTAGCGAATCCATGTGGGTCGTACGCGTACGTAAACCAGCCCAGGCCATTTTTGGCGATCGCGTCCGTCAGGAAACTGTGCGAAGTACACCGTCTTGAGACGCTCGAGCTCGCCGTTCGTGGGCTCGTCCGCCAGGCCCTCGTACTGCACCGTGCGCTCGTCACCATCGGTCAAGCCCCCGATGACGAACGCGATCTTGGGATTACGCCGCAGGTTCTGCACCTTGCGCGTCGTGTCGAGCGTATCGAACACGAGCTCGAAGGTGTCGGTCACGGCCACGCCGACGACGGCCGCTTGAGGGCCGTCGGCCGAGGAGACGGACGTTTGCACGCCCAGTGTTCTGCCGCGCAGGAATTCCAGGAGGTCGCGCCGAGTCACTCGATGTCGAGCAGCCCTTACGCCGCCCGCGGCAGCAGGTACCCGCTCCCCACCCACGAGTCCCTGTTCTCTCGTTGTCCCTTCAGAAGCACGCGCCAGCAATGCTGATGCGGATCCACGATGCCCCCGGTCCGCTCGATGTCGACGAAGGCAGAGATCAGCGCTCTGGATTGCTGCCAGTGGCCCCAATCCTCGTGCGCTTGGCGTAGAGCCTGATAGTACAACGCGTGGTCGAATTCGGCGGCGCGGTGGAAGGCGCGATCGTGAATGTGTACCGTGGGGAAATACAGCCCGCTCGGGTCGCGCTGCGGGAACTCGAACGCCATTGGGTGGACGCGGTCGGCCGAGGTGCGGCTCTTCCTCAGTTTGAAGACCGCGAAGCCGTAGTCCGCGTACGCCGGGATCTGCGCCCAGACGTGCCGGGGAATACGGAACCGCTCGTCCAACCGGTCGAAGGCGTCCAGCGAAGGGACAAAAGATGCCTCGTAGTCGCCGACGTCGTGAACCTTGAGCGTCGGAGCGCCCGTCCAACCCCCCGTCAACCAGAGGCCCCGTGACTTGTGCTGGGGAAACGCCGCGGCTAAGTCGTCGAACAACGTCGGGTAGCGCTCGAGGTTGATGAATCGCAGGGCGTCTTCCCTGGTGCGCGGCGGGACGGGGAGGGGCAGCACCATGGCCAGCTCGCTCCGCGCGGCGTACGTCATGCTATAGACCAGGAACTGATGCCCATTGTCTCTGCGGGCAAAGATGTTGGTATCGGATACGAGATCGACCGCCGAGGAGAAGCAGCACATGGCCGAGTCCTCCTACCCGCGAGACAACCGCAACACTACGAGAAACGCAACCACGGCGGGGACCGTGAACACTAGGAGGAAGTAGGGAAGCTCCTCGCGGACTGAGTAACCGGCCTTCGCGACGCCCACCCAGATGTTGATCCCCGCTCCGACGAGCCAGAGCGGGAGGAAAACCTTGGCGCCGGTGGCGAGCGCGGTCGGCGAAGCCGGACCGCCGCTCCAGCGCGCGATCAGTAGGCAGAGACAGAGGAGAACGAGCCCGCCGGCGATGACCTTAACTGTATGAGCCATGGATCTCCGCAGTATCCAGCCGGTCGCACGCCCTAATGGATGAGCGGGTGGCTTATCGACTTACCGCCCGCTCACGGGCACTCGTGGATCACTGCCGTCTCGTCGAATGCGATCGGCGTCATGAGTGGCGGCGACAGGCGTACGAGATCCACCGGCTGCGTCATCACCGCGAGAGTGCCACAGTTGTGCCCCGGGGCAACGCTCGTGAGGTACGCGATGCTACCGAACGCGAACTGTACCGTGCTGTCGATCCGGATATCGTATCCGCCCGAGCGGCGCTCACCCAGTGCAGCAAGAAGAACCCGATCCGTGCGAAAGTCGACTGGGGGTAGCTGGGGCTGTGGTCGCACGCCCGCGAACACCTGAGCCCAGATCGCGGCCCAGGTTGCCGAGTCGGCGATGACGAGCCGGGCGGCATCGCCCACGCCGCTGAAGTAGGAGTGGGCGACGTCCGCCGAGGGGGTCACGGCAACCCGGGCTCCGAAGGCGCCAGCCGGAGGG
>JACXTT010010143.1_pt1 | contig 12759 bp, 12 predicted proteins | sample 9270951 | NCBI WGS metagenome assembly JACXTT01 (sample SAMN15532306, study PRJNA645909) | rock metagenome | isolation source: weathered quartz diorite | place: Puerto Rico | collected 2017-06-21 | reverse complement strand
GCCGCCACCTTCGTCAACGCCGACGTCAGGGTCGTCTTGCCGTGATCCACGTGCCCGATCGTCCCTATGTTCACATGCGGCTTGCGCCGCTCATACTTCGCCTTCGCCATACTCCCCCCTACCTAAATTAATTTGCATTGCGCGAGCTGGGCGTGGAGCCCACGACGCGGATCGAACGCGTGACCTCGTCCTTACCAAGGACGTGCTCTGCCAACTGAGCTACGTGGGCATCCGAACCCATTTCTAGGCCTTTCACGTTACGTGGAGCGGGCGACGAGATTTGAACTCGCGACAGCCAGCTTGGAAGGCTGGAGCTCTACCCCTGAGCTACGCCCGCCCGGCACGCACCCCTCTGCGCACTGGAAGACTTCGGAGGCCGCAAGCGCCCACGCCGAATTTGGTGGGCAGGCAAGGATTCGAACCTTGGAAGCCGATGGCAACAGATTTACAGTCTGCCCCCTTTGTCCACTCGGGTACCTGCCCCAAACCATACAATCCCTGATCGGCATCTCCATCACTTGCTAAGTAAAATAACGTATATTCGGCAGCCTGGTTATACCAATCAAAAATCTAGCGTATCGAAGGAAAGGAAGGGACGAAACATCCCCTCCGTCGTGAAAAGACGGCACCCCTCCCCTCAATTTGACACGGATCAGGTGAAGTCAAAATCTATGAAACAGCACATTATAGAAATCGCAAACGGTTCTGTCAAGCCAAATTGAACAATTTAAACAAAAAATTCGTGGACTTAGGCGGGAGCGTCCATGGCGGGGGTCAGCGTGGAGCGGAAGGCGCTTGGTCCGCCATCAAACGGCGCTTGAGATAGAAGAACAACCAGACCGCGATAAAGAGGCCAAGGAGGGCCCATCCGGAGCGCCCGACGATTTTGATCAGGAGAGGCAGATTGACCGCAAACGTGTACGCCATCAAGGAGATGGCCGTGACCCAGGTAATAGCGCCGAGACAGTTGAACAGTAAAAACCGTGACCACGGCATCTGGGTCGTCCCGGCGACCAGGGCCCCGATCACGCGGACCCCCGTGATCCACCGCTGAATGAAGATCGTTTTGTCCCCGTGCTTTGCAAAAAAATGCTCGACGTGCGCGAGCCGCTTTTTGGTGATCAGCACGTACCTGCCGTATTGGAGGATGAACGGGCGTCCCAGCCGGCGCCCGACATGGAAGCTGATATTGTCGCCGAGAATGCATCCCGCGATGCCCAGGAGAATGACGTACATCAAGTCAAGATCCCCGTGGTGGGAATAGAACGAGGCGATGATCAGGATAGTCTCGCCTGGGACCGGCAAGGACGCATTTTCCGCCATCACGCCCAGGAACAAAACCAGATACCCGTAATCGTTGACGTAGGGCCGGAAGAGTTCGATCCACTCGAGCAGGTGTTCATGCATACGCGGCGCGCCGGACCGTATCACGGCACTCCGTGGCAGTCAAGGATTCTGCGTGCCTTGACAGCCCCGCGACCCGCACGTACCATGAGCATTCGTGATGCATTTCTTCATTGCATTGGCAGTTGTTTTTGCCCTCGCCGATCCGGTCCATGCCCAAGTCGCCCTGACGATTCTACACACGAGCGAGCACCAGGGCACAATCCAGCCGATCGACCAAGGCGCGTTCACCGGCCAAGGAGGCGTTGCACGTCGCGCAACGCTCATCAAACAGATCCGCAAGGAAGCCGAGCATCTCCTGGTCATCGACAGCGGGGATCTGCTGATAGGAACCGCCCTGTCCTCCGTTTCTCGGGGAGAAGCCGACATCGCCGCCATGAATCTGATGGGCTATGATGCCGTTGCCGTCGGCAACCACGACTTCGATTTTGGCGCGCGGCACCTCAAAGACCTTCACAAAGCGGCTGCCTTTCCTTTTCTCTGCAGCAATGTGCGGCCATCTGAACCGGAGACCTGCAAGCGTTACGTCATCAAGACACTCGGCACCCTGCGCATCGGACTGATCGCGCTCATCGGCAAGAAAAACTACCCCGATACCTTCGATCGCGCAGCCGTTCGCGAGGTGGAGTTTCAAGATCCTATTGCCGCAGCGAAGAACGCCGCGGAAGAGCTGCGGGACCGCGTCGATCTGCTGGTGGCGATTACGCATCAAGACACGGAAGAAGACTTGGCCCTTGCAAAGGGAGTCCCTGCGCTGGATGTCATCATCGGGGGGCACACGGAGGGTTTTGACGGTTTGGTGCCCCAGGGCCAAACCGCCCCCGTCGAAGGGAGAGTCGAGCTGACCGGCGCCGGGCCGGTCTTCGTCAAAACCCATCGGCAAGGACGGACGCTCGGCCGCTTGGACCTCGTCATCCACGATAAGACCATCATGGTCGCCGAAGCCCGCAACCTTCCCCTGACGGCCACCGTGCCGCCCGACCCGGAGGTCGCCAAGCTCGTCCGAGAGTACGCCCAACGACCGAGCCGGAAAACTACCCCGTTCCTCGACAGGGCAACGCCGCCGGACAATCCGCCACCAGACGCACGCTGAGCGCGAGTTCCTTCGAGAGGCTTAGAACAGCTGGGTCTGCTGAGGGTGCGGCCGGCGGAACGTCGAGGGCATCGGCGGCTCCGGCTCTTCCGGGAAACCGGCCTTGCGCCGGGCCGTAAGGAACAACTGCTCCAGCATCTCGCCGTAGGTGCCCTGCCCCTGATGCCGCTCAAAGAACCTGGACCCGCTCAGTATTCCGCCTCGCACCTCTTGCAGCCGGTGGGTGATCTTCCTGATGCGATCGGGGTACGCCTTCGCCATTCGTTCAAGAAACACCGGCTCCACGTTGCCGGGCAGCCGCAACAAGCTGTAAAAGGCGTTACGGGCGCCGGCTTCGCGCGCCTGCTGGAGGATCTCAAACATATGGTCGTCATTCAGTCCCGGGATGACAGGCGCAACCGACACACCGACAGGAATGCCGGCATCGGCGATGGTCTTCAACGCCCCCAGCCGCTTGGTGATCGAAGGCGCTTGCGGCTCCACCTTCCGAGCCATCGCATCGTCAGCGAATGGAATGCTGAAATAGACACGGACCGCGGCCTCTTCGTGAAGCCGGCGAAGCACATCCACGTCCCGCAAGATCAGCGCGCCTTTGGTGATGACGCCGACGGGATTGCGGAACTCGGCACAGACCTCGAGACAGGCGCGCGTCAGGCCCAGCGTCGCTTCCACCGGCTGGTAGCAATCCGTGACGCCCGAGAACACCACGACCTCGCCGAGCCAGGAAGGCTTGAGGAACGCTTCGCGCAGCAAGGCCGCGGCCTGCCGCTTGATGACCAGCTTGGACTCAAAATCAGTCCCGGCTCCGAAACCCAGGTACTCATGGGACGGACGCGCGTAGCAATAGGCGCAGGCATGAAAGCACCCACGGTAGGGGTTGACGCTCCACCGGAAGGCAAGATCGGGACTTTCATTGTGGCTCAGGATCGAACGGCTGTCGTCCTCATAAATCTGCACTTTGACCGAAGGCGGAGGCTCCAGATACTCACGGTACTGGGATTCAAACGGGTTCGGTGGATTGTTGACCAGCTTCACGGGCGGTATTGTAGCAGAACCGACCTACGTTTTCCCTTGCCTGCCGCCCGAATTATCCGTAAGCTTTGCCTTCATGTCCTCCTTATTCGACAGGCCGGTCGTCCTTGAGACCCGCTTCGAAGGACTCCGGTTGAAAGGCAAAGGCAAGGTCCGGGACATCTACGATCTGGGCGAATCCCTGCTGATCGTCGCGACCGACCGCATTTCTGCCTTCGACGTGGTGCTGCCGAACGGCATTCCCGGCAAGGGCGCGGTTTTGACCCAGCTGTCCGCCTTCTGGTTTCACTGGCTGGCGGAATACGAAGACATCCTCTGGAACCATTTCATGTCCATCGACGTGGAGGACTTTCCCGCCTCCTGCCGGCCGCACCGCGCCGTGCTGGAGGGCCGCAGCATGCTCGTCCGGAAGGCGGACCCTCTGCCCGTCGAGTGCATCGTGCGCGGGTACCTCTCGGGGTCGGGCTGGGCGGACTACCAGAAGACCGGCGAGATCTGCGGGCAGGCCCTGCCGAAGGGGCTCGTCGAATCCCAGAAGCTGCCGGCGCCGCTCTTCACCCCGTCCACCAAGGCTGAGCAGGGCGCACACGACATGAACATTCCGTTTACCAAGATGGAATCGCTCATCGGCGCGGACGTCGCCAAGCTCGTCCGGGAAGTCAGCCTCAAGGTGTATCAGCGCGCGTCCGACTACGCCGAATCCAAGGGGATCATCATCGCCGACACGAAGCTGGAATTCGGGCTCGATCCGGCATCCGGCCAGCCCATGCTCATTGACGAAGTGCTGACGCCGGACTCTTCCCGCTTCTGGCCACGCGCCGAATACGCGCCGGGTCGCGGGCAGCCGAGCTTCGACAAGCAATTCGTCCGGGACTATCTGACGTCCCTCAAGTGGAACAAAAAGCCTCCGGCCCCCGTCCTTCCCGATGACGTCGTTCGGCAGACCGGCGAACGCTACTGGGACGCGTACCGCCTACTGACGACCGACAAAGCCTGAGTGCATGACGGCCGCCTGGGCCTCCGGCCTCATCTTTCTCACCACCATCGTCTTTCTCCTGACAGACTGGGTCCACCGGACCATCGTCGTCTGGGTCGGCGCCGCCGTGATGCTGGCCGTGGGGTTGGCGATGGGGTTCTACACGCAGGGGCAGGCACTCGCCTCCATCGACTTCAATACGCTGGGCCTGCTCCTCTTCATGATGATGCTCATGGCCATGTTCCGGAATACCGGCGCCGTCGAGGCGCTGGCGATCCTCGCCGTGCAGAAGGCAGGCGGCAGCCCGGTGCGCTTGCTGGCGATCCTGGGAGGGCTGACGACCGTCATTTCCATGCTCCTCAACAATGCCACCGTCATTCTTCTGATCGCGCCGGTCACCATCACGGTAGCTGCTCGCCTCAAGATCAGCCCCGTGCCGTTGCTGATGGGCGAGGCGTTCCTGTCCAATGTTGGAGGGACCGCGACCTTGATCGGCGATCCTCCGAATGTGTTGATCGGCTCCGCCGTAGGGCTCACGTTCAACGATTTTCTCCTCGTTCTCCTGCCCATCGTGCTCGTCGCCTACTACCCGACAATGCGGACGATTCGCCGGCTGTTCGCCCCGGAGCTTCGCGAACAGAGCCGGCCTGCGGACCTCGCATCCATGCGACCGCGCGATTCAATCAAGGACAGGGCCGGCTTGACCAAGCTGCTGGTCGTGCTGGGCCTCATCCTCGCGCTGTTCATGCTCCAGGACGCATTACATCTCCAGCTCGCCGTCATCACCTTTCTTGGCGTCGCCCTGGCGATGGCCTGGCTCCTGCCGAATCCCGGGGACCTTCTCAAGGCCGTGGATTGGAACGTGCTGCTGTTTTTCACCTCGCTGTTCATCGCGGTCGGCGGGCTGGAAGCGGCCGGCGTGCTGAAGGCCGCCGCGCACGCCATTGCGGGGTTGGCCGGCTCCCATGTCTTGCTGACGGCGGTGCTGCTCCTCTGGGTCGCCGCGCTCCTGTCCGCGATCGTGGACAACATCCCCTTCGTAGTCGCCATGATCCCGATCATCAAGGGCTTGGACGCCCAGGGCATGGCAGTCGAGCCGCTCTGGTGGGCCCTGGCGATTGGCGCGGGGTTCGGGGGGAATGCCACGCCCATCGGAGCCAGCGCCAATATCATCACAATGGCGCTGTCCGAGCGCGCCGGCTATCCGATTACGTTCCGCATGTGGCTCCGGTCGGGCGCAACAGTCACCTTCGTCTCGTGCGCCGTCGGCACACTGGCGTTTCTCGTGATCTTCGGCCTGATCAAAGACTAGACTGATTCCTCCGGCCAGGTACGCTGCGGCGCACCATTTCTACATGAACTTGCGTCGCTTGAACGCCGCGACATCTGCAGCGTTGAGATCGAACCATTCTCCGTTCTTCCATTTTGCCTCGAACCGCTTGTGCCAGTATGCTTCAATCCCTGTCGGATCATCGGTGCGTATCACATGAACCGTTGTAGCCTTTTCTGGAAGTTGTAACGCAAGTTCATATTCTCTGCGTCCAGCAGCATTGGATTTGCCAATCTTGTAGAACCGACCTGACTTGCTGAGATAGACGAAGCCTAACTTGACTTCTTGAGCTTGCGATTCATCTCGCAAATCTTTCTTGCGAGAGGCATAGGTTTCACACATGTGTACAACATCTTTGTATTCGTTGTGGCCCCGGCAGAATTCAGTGAGTTGTCTCACAAGTTCAGATTTAGCGCCGAATCGCTTATCGAACACAGTGTGAGTAGGAAAATCTGAGTCTTTACGAGCTTGGAGACGAAGTTCAGGACCTGTGGGAAGGTGATCCAGCTCAAGAGCAAGCTTCGCATACTTGTCGAGGAGTTCCTTTTTTTTAAATGCTGCTTGGAATTGGTTCGGAGTAAATCCTGCTTCCCGGAGAGCATCACTCCAAGTAACCCAGTGCACTCCAAGCCAGTCATACTTTTTGATCCCAGTCTCTGACCTGAACCTTTGGGCGCCGAGCGGAACGCCATCGTTTGCTTTAGCGGTTCGCTTTATTTCCTGAAGTATGTGTTCCTTCTTCATGGAGCAGGCTCATAATTCAGATTCGGCGTGAGCCAGCGCTCGATCACACCTAGATCCATATTTTTGCGCCGGGCGTAGTCCGCGACCTGGTCCTTGCCGATCTTGCCGACGGCGAAGTACTTGGCCTCGGAGTGCGAAAAATACAATCCGCTGACAGAGCTGGCCGGGAGCATCGCGAAAGTTTCGGTCAGCGAGATGCCCACGTTCTTCTCGGCCTGTAAGAGGTCGAACAGAATCCGCTTCTCGGTGTGGTCCGGACAGGCCGGATAGCCGGGCGCCGGCCGTATGCCGCGATAGCGCTCCTTGATCAGGTCCTCATTGCTCAGCCCCTCCCCTTTCCCGTAGCCCCACTCCTCCCGCGCCTTCTTATGCAGAAGCTCGGCGAAGGCCTCCGCCAGCCGGTCCGCCAGCGCCTTGGCCATGATCGAGTTGTAGTCGTCGTGCTCCTTCTCGAATTTCTGGCAGATCGCCTCCAGGCCGATGCCGCTCGTCACCGCGAACGCGCCGAGGTAATCAGCGACACCGCTTTCCTTCGGCGCGATGTAATCGGCCCGCGCCTGATTGAACTGCCCCTCCGGCTTCGGCTGTTGATTGCGCAACGTGTGGAACGTCGTCAGCGTTTTTGTGCGCGACTCGTCCCTATAGACTTCAATATCGTCACCCACCGTGTTGGCCGGAAAGAAGCCGTAGACACCACGCGCCGTGAGCCGCTTCTTGCCGACGATCTCCTTTAAGAGAGCTTGCGCGTCGTCGAACAATTCCTTGGCCTTCGGGCCGACGACCGGGTCCTCGAAGATTTTCGGATAGCGTCCGCGCAACTCCCAGGTATGGAAGAACGGCGACCAATCGATGAACGGCACAATCCCATCGAGCGGAAATTTATCCAGGACCCGGATGCCGGTGAAAGCCGGTTTCGGGATGTCCGTGGCCTTCCAGTCGATCGCGATTCTCCGCTCGCGTGCTTCGGCCAGTGTGAGCAAAGCTTTCTCCCCACGCTCCTGATGCGCAAGCCGCACCTGTTCCTGAGCCAGCCGGTTCTTCTCCGCGAACGCGGTCTTCTGCTCGGCGCTCATGAGCGCGCTCACGACGCCCACCGCGCGCGACGCGTCCAGCACGTGCACCACCTCGCGTTCGTACGCGGGCGCGATCTTCACCGCCGTATGCGCCTTGCTCGTCGTCGCGCCGCCGATCAGGAGCGGCACCGCGAAGCCTTCCCGGGCCATCTCGCGCGCCACGTGGACCATCTCGTCCAACGACGGCGTGATCAGGCCGCTGAGCCCGATGATGTTCACGTTGCGCTCGCGCGCGGTCTTGAGGATCTTGTCGCAGGGCACCATCACGCCCAGGTCGATCACCTCGTAGTTATTGCAGCCGAGGACCACGCCCACGATGTTCTTGCCGATGTCGTGCACGTCCCCCTTCACGGTCGCCATCAGGATTTTGCCCTGTGCCCTGGTGTCGCCGGAAGCGCGCTTTTCCGCTTCCATGAAGGGCAAGAGGTACGCGACCGCTTTTTTCATCACGCGCGCGCTCTTGACGACCTGCGGCAGGAACATCTTGCCGGAGCCGAAGAGATCGCCGACGATGCTCATCCCCGCCATCAGCGGGCCTTCAATCACCTCAAGCGGTTTCGCATACTTCCGTCTCGCTTCTTCAACGTCCGCTTCAATATAGTCCACGATGCCCTTCACAAGCGCGTGAGCGAGTCGCTCTTCCACGGAAGCCTGCCGCCAAACATCCTCCTGGATCGCTGTTTTGCCCTTCTGTTTCACGGTCTCGGCGAAGGCCACCAGGCGCTCGGTCGCATCGGGCCGGCGGTTCAGCAGCACGTCCTCCACCAGGTCCAACAGGTCCTTGGGGATCTCCTCGTACACCGCGAGCTGCCCGGCGTTGACGATGCCCATGTCGAGCCCCGCGCGGATCGCGTGATAGAGGAAGGCCGAGTGCATCGCTTCCCGCACCGCGTTGTTACCGCGGAACGAGAAGGAGATGTTGCTCACGCCGCCGCTCACCTTACAGCCCGGCAGCGTTGCCTTGATCCTCCGCGTCGCCTCGAGAAAGTCCACGGCATAGGTGTTGTGCTCCTCGATGCCGGTTGCGACGGTCAGGATGTTCGGGTCGAAGATGATGTCTTGCGGCGCGAAGCCGATCTTCTGCGTAAGGATGCGATAGGCGCGCGTGCAGATCTCCACCTTGCGGTCGAGCCTGTCGGCCTGCCCGACCTCGTCGAACGCCATCACGACCACCGCCGCCCCGTACCGCTTGACCAGCCGCGCGTGATGCGTGAACGCCTCCTCGCCCTCCTTCAGGCTGATCGAGTTGACGATGCCCTTGCCCTGCACGCACTTGAGCCCTTCCTCGATCACCTCCCACTTCGAGCTGTCCACCATGAGCGGGACGCGGGCAATGTCCGGCTCCGAGGCGATCAGCTTCAGGAACGTGGCCATCGCCTGCTTCGAGTCCAGCAGCGCCTCGTCCATGTTCACGTCCACGATCTGCGCGCCGCCTTCCACCTGCTGTCGCGCAACCGCCAGCGCGCCCTCATAGTCGCCGCTCAGGATCAACTTCGAGAAGGCCGGCGAGCCGGTGATGTTGGTCCGCTCGCCGATGTTGACGAAGTTCGTGTCGGGGCGGATCGTAAGCGGCTCCAACCCACTCAAACGCGTATAGGGCTCGGGCGCGGCCTTCACGTGCGGCGAAAGCCCGCGCACCGCCTCCGCAATCGCCTTGATGTGCGCCGGCGTGCTACCGCAGCAACCGCCGACGATGTTGAGCCATCCCTGCGCGGCGAAGTCCCGCAGGTCCGCCGACATGATCTCCGGCGTCTCATCGAACCCGCCGAACGCGTTGGGGAGGCCGGCGTTGGGGTAGCAACTGATATACACAGGCGCAAGGCCCGCCAGTTCTTCAATGTACGGCCTCATCTGTTTCGCGCCGAGCGCGCAGTTAATCCCCACGCTCAAGAGCGGCATATGAGCGATCGAGTTCCAGAACGCCTCTCCGGTCTGCCCGGACAGCGTGCGCCCGCTGCGGTCCGTGATCGTCACCGACACCATGATCGGCACGCGCCTGCCGTGTTTCTCAAAATACTGGTCGATGGCAAACAGCGCCGCCTTGAGGTTCAGCGTGTCGAACACCGTCTCGCACAGCAACAGATCCACGCCGCCGTCCATCAACCCGCGGATCTGTTCGCTGTAGGTTTCCACCAGCTGATCGAAGGACACGGCCCTGAACGCCGGGTTATTGACGTCGGGCGACATCGACGCAGTACGATTGGTGGGGCCGATAGCCCCTGCGACGAAGCGGGGGCGCGTCGGGTCGGCGGCTAGGACCTTCTCCGCGGCCTTGCGCGCGACCCTGGCGCCGGCCACGTTCAAGTCGTACACGATGTGTTCGAGCTTGTAATCCGCCATCGAGATGGACGTAGAGTTGAACGTGTTTGTTTCGATGATGTCAGCGCCCGCCTCGAGGTACTGGCGGTGGATGGCCTCGATGAGGGCCGGCTGCGTGAGACACAGCAGATCATTGCACCCCTTGAGATCGCGCGGATGGCGCGCGAACTGCTCCCCTCGGAACCCCGATTCATCAAGCCGGCGCGCCTGAATCATGGTCCCCATCGCGCCGTCGAGAATGGCGATGCGGTCCTGTAAGAGCTGCTCTATGCGCATATTAGGGGACTATACTGCATAGCGCACGCCTTCGCAAGACGACTGCCTTGACAATCGCATGGTCGGCCCTTAGGATTCCCCGGATTGGAGGCGCATAGTTGAGGACGGCTCTGCTGCTGTTCGTCGGCGTCATCGCCTGGGCAATCTCGCCTTCCCCGGCGCACGCGGGCGCATTCTTTTCAGACGGGTATCTCGGCCTGACACAGGAAGAACTCCGCGCCAAGCTCGGCAAACCCCACAAAGTCAGAGACATATCGGCCGCCCTTCGCGTGTATAAATACTATTCGTTCGAAGAATGGGAAGGTGTCGTGAAGGAGCAGCTGCCGGACGCCATCGGCGAGGACGTGTACCTTTATGTCCGGGACAAAACCAATGTGCGGTACTCGTTTCAGTACGCTGCGGAAAGCAAGCCCGGCTCTGACCAGCGTACCCTGATTGTGAAGCTGGTTGAAATCGAATTCTTGAGCCCCGATCCCTTGACCGGGTCCGTCGAAGGCCCGGTCACGGTACCGCTGGCTGTGCCGTTGGCCGACCTGCCCAGGCTGGTGCCGGAATTTAAGCCTTCCGCGGCGGACGACGCCCCCACCTATCGATCAAGCGCCTTCGTTCTTCTGATCCAGAACCAGGTATCGAAAGAGGCCCGCCGTCTGATCAAAGACCGGCAGCGCGACAATTACGACTGGTCGTTCTCGTATCGCCTTTATACTTATACCATCGAAGGATTTCCGTCTTACCTGACCTTGCGCGCGCCCGTGAGCCGCATCGAATTCGGCATCGACAGCGTTCAACTCATCAAGGACCATAACAAGTTGACCCACGAGGCGATCGTCAATCCCTTTTCAGCCAAGGCTGCTTCGCTGCCCCCTCCATCGGAACCGGGCCGGAAGAAAATTCCCCAACCGCATTACGCGCCGTAGCATCAGCAATCCGGATCGTCGGCGAACCGGACGTCCCGCTGATCCGCCAAAAGCAGATAGGCTTCTCCCCATTGCCGCGCACTTGTGAGGCTCCATTCCTCATCGGCGTCGAGAGGCTTCAGCCGCAGCCCCCAATTCCCCCCGGACACCAGGTAGACGGCGCCGGCGCCTGAATCCTCCACCGGTTGAGCCATCGCCGGGCACACCGGTACGGCGGGGTCCTCCCGCCAACCGGTCACCCGGCACCATTCACCGGAGGCGATCCGGTCGTATACCCGCACCTGCGAAACCGGACGCGCCGGCCCCAGTTCCCGGAACCGGACAAAGACTGAATTTTCACAGTTGGGATTCGGGTCGACTTCGACGTACATACGAGCACCTAACCGGGAATCCGGCGCGCTTGACCATCGGGAAACCACGCTGGTAGATTATACGAGATGCACGCTCCTGACACCGTGACGAACGAGGCGGCTGCGGCTCCGCAGCCCCTTCCTTTTCTGCGCCGGCGCGTCGTCCGCGCCGCCCTGTACGCCGTGCTCGCGGCCATGCTGCTCGGAATGGTCACGTGGCGCTTCCTTCCGTATTATCAATACACGTCTCTCGATGAGGCCATCGCCAAAAAACGCGTCGTCGTCGGCATGAGCCGCGAACAAGTCCTGAAGAGTTGGGGGTCTCCCTACAAAATCGAGGTCACGTATACCGACTCAGGCATCCGCCGGGAACTGTGGGTCTTTGAGGATTGGATCGACAGCTCGACCGTCAAGCACCGCTATCTCTATTTCGAGGAAAGCGCCCTGGTCGGTGGGTGGTACTGACGTGCGGTCATCCCACATGCCCTTCGTACTCGGGCGGCTCTGTCTCAGTGCGTAGAAAATCGCGGGCCAGCAGTGAGGCCCGGGCAAAATCGGACTCGGCGACCAGAATCACCCGTTCGTTGAAGGGAAAGATATTGAGGCCCGGATACAGGCCGCCGAAAAATTCATTCTGGACGTAAAAACCGATGCCGTTGCATTCCAGAAGGCTCGTCAGCACCATCAGCTCGGCTTCATCGCGGGGCGATAGGAGCTTGGTCATGTTTGATTCTAGGCCCCGAGTAGCTCAAAATGCAACGGTGGAGGCAGCCAATAGATCAGGGAGTCTCGGTGATTTGAATACGCCGCACTTGGCCCGGTCCGCCGGATACCATCATGACACGTTTCCATTCGCGGATCGTGTAAACCGCCCAGGCGTTGGGAGTGCCCTGATAGTAGGCGTCGGGATCCTCCCCGGTGGCGGTAAAGTGGATGGGTTCCGTGAAGCCTTCGTCAAGGACCGTATCCAGGAGGCTCTCGGCCGTGACGCCTCGCCCTTTGAGCGAGACGTCGGCAAGAACCTTCAAGATCTCTTCGGTGTTTTGAATGGTGATGGCCTGCATCTGGTGACACATTCTAACGGCTCGCCTGGAGCGATGCAACGGAGAACGTTATGAAGCCTCTCTCAAGCGAACAGTTCCGCGAAAAAATGATGGTGATCATGGATCGGAAAGACCACTGGGCCTGGCCGCATTTTTCCGGCCCCCAAATCACCAAAGCCCAGCTTGAAATCCATTACCGGCA
>JACXTT010010141.1_pt1 | contig 12761 bp, 9 predicted proteins | sample 9270951 | NCBI WGS metagenome assembly JACXTT01 (sample SAMN15532306, study PRJNA645909) | rock metagenome | isolation source: weathered quartz diorite | place: Puerto Rico | collected 2017-06-21 | reverse complement strand
CCCTTGGGTCGCGGGGGCGGCGGGTGATCTTCCCTCCACGCGGGCCGGTGAACGCGAAGGACTGTTGCGGCTTTGTCTTGTCGGGCTTGACGGTGACCGTCTTGTCGGGGGTTTCCTGGTTTCCGAGGTTGTCGACGCCGTGGTAGCTGATGACGGTGGTGCCCTCGGTGTTGATCACGATCTGGACGTTGCCAGCGCCGTTGTGGGTGGTCTGGCCGATCGGCTGAGCGCCGGTGGCGGAGTAGGTGATGGAGGCGACACCGGAGCCGGCGCCGTCACTGGAGCTGAGCGTGACCGTGGTATCGGCCTTGTTCCAGCCGGCGCCGTTCGGGCTCGGGCTGAGGCCGGCCGAGCTGGTGGGGGCGCTGTTGTCGACCGTCACCGGCTGGATCGCAGAGTAGGCGAAGTTGCTGGCGTTGTCGGTTGTCTTGGCGATCAGGCTGTAAACGCCGTCAGCGAGCAGATGGTTGTCCCAGGTCACCGAGTAGGAGCCGCTGGTGGCGGTGCCGATCGACGTCCACAGGCCCGGATTGCTCGTGGGCGTGGTGGCGGCGCAGCCGCTCGAGCAGCGGAAGTACTCGACGGTGGCGACCCCGGAGCTTGCGCCGTTGAAGATGGGGTCGCTGGTGCTGGTGTCGGTCAGCGCCTGCCCGGTCTTGATGTAGGTGGTACCACCGTTCACGTAGGCGCCGCTCGTAACAACCGCGCCCGGGTCAGGGTTGTGCTCGTCGATCCGGACCGTTGTCCCGGTCGTCTGCACGCCCTCCTGGTTGCCGACGTGATCTGTGGAGAAGTACTTCACCTGCCAAAGCCCGTCACCGTTCAGCGCAACCGAGGTGCCATTGCTCGAGCTCGTTGTCGGTGTTGCGGCGGACGGCGAGCCCTTCTCGTAATAGGTCTTGTCAACGCCGGAGTGCACACCGCCCGTGACCGGATCGGTCGGGGTCAGGGTAACGCTCTGGTCGCTGTTGAACCAGCCGTTCCCGACCGTGGCGCTGTTGTCGGTCGTGTTCGGCGGTGTGTTGTCGACCTTCACGATGGCGATCGCCGTGTAGTCGAAGTTGGTTGCAACGTCCTTGGTCTTGCCGATCAGGCTGTAGGTGCCGTCCGCCGGCTGCGAGTTCCAGGTCACCGAGTAGGAGCCGCTGGTGGCGGTGCCGATCGACGTCCACAAGCCGGGGTTGCTTGTCGGTGTGGTGCCGCCACAGCCGCTCGAGCAGTAGAAGTACTCGACCGACGCGACACCGGAGGAGGCGCTGTTCACGGTCGGATCGCTCGTCGTCGTGTCGGTCAGCGCCTGCCCGTTCTTGACGTACGTGTCCGGCCCATTGACGTATGCGCCTGAGGTGACGACCGCGCCCGGGGTCGGCTTGGTCTCGTCGATCATCACAGTGTTGGCGGCGGTCTCAACGGCTTCCTGGTTACCCGCCTTGTCGACCGAGAAGTACTTGAGCTGCCAGAGCCCGTCGCCGCTGAGCGAGACGGTCGTGCCCTGAGTTGAGCTCGTGGTCGGATCCGCCACGCTCGGCGAGCCAAACGCGTAGTAGGTCTTGTCGATCCCCGAGCCACCCGCATCGGTCGGGGTCAGGTGCACGGTCTGGTCGGTGTTGTGCCAGCCGGAGGGGGCGTCATCTGTCGTGCTCGGCTTCTGGGTGTCGATCTTCACCGTCACCGACTGCGCCGTCTCATCGTTTCCGGCCGCATCCGACGCGAAGAACGTGATCGTGTGTGAACCGTCGTTGGAGTGGTCAGACGGCGCCGGGATCGTCACATCCGTGCTCGCCGTCCCACCTGATCCCGCCACGTCCACCGCTGTGCCGCCGTCGACGCTGTATTCGAGGTTCGCCACCCCGCTGCCCGTCGACGGGTAGCCGGAGTCGCTGGCGTCCAGGTGCACTTTGACGTCGCTGTTGTGCCAGTTCGTGTCGGAGCCGGTCGGCGTCGTCACGGGCTTGACCGTGTCCACGAACACCGTCTGCGCGCTGGGTGCGCTGTCCTTGAACCAGTTGTGGAAAGCAGCCGAGACGACGTACGTATGCGGCCCATCCGGCACACCCGTGTCATCACAGAAAAGCGCCGTAATCGTCGACGTGATGCTGGTGCCGCAAGCGGCCACGGGAGAGGAGTAGCGGGTCACGTAATAGCCGCCAACCGGGCTCCCGTTCGACAACGTCGAGCCCGTCCAGCTCACATGCACCGTCCCCGTCGTCGAATAGGCCGGCACCGTCACATCCGTCGGCGCGCCAACAGTCCCGGCGATGGCTTGACCGCCGGTTCCGGTGGCACCAGCGGTGAAGTAGGCGTAGAGACCGACGCCGATCCCCGCAATCGCAATGACAGCAAGGACGATTGCCAGCCGCCGATGCCGCGGCAAACGCCGCTGCGACAGCAGACCCGGCCGCGGCAGACGAAGCGGTAGACGCGGGAGACGCGGCAACGGCTGCGGCAACTCGACCATCAAGGCGACTGCCAGCCGGCGCTGCCGCCGCTTGCGTTCCATCCAAACGACGACACGCAACCGACGCCGCGGCCGGTACGGGACGGCCAGCGCTTGTGACGGGACGGCGACGGCTGCGGCGGCAAGGGCGGGGACGGCAGGGAGGCTCGGCTGGCGCGCGCTGGGCAGCGCGGGCAGGCTCGGCAGCGACGGCCGCGGCAGGTGATGCTTGCGTTTGCGTGCCCATTCCGGCAGTTGCTGGCCGTCGGCGAGGATGCCGCTGACACCAAAGATCCGCTTCTTTTCGTGCCGTTGGCGGCGTTTGCGTTCGATCCAGACGATCAAGCGCAGGCGGCGTCGTGGCCGGTGGCGCGCCAGGCCCTCCCCCGAATGACGTGGCGCGCTCTCCGGCGTGTTCCCGGGCTCGAGGTCGCGCCCGAGACTCTCGGACGGCACGGAGCCCCCGAGGCCCATCCCCCGCGGCGCATCCGCAGCCCACGAGGACAAGACATTCATCAGCCAGGCGACACCGGTCAACATCGCCAGCAGACCGCCCAGGGTGCGTAGCGTGCGGCTCATCCGGTCGCCTGCCCGTTTGTGAACGAGAGGGTGACGTGGATGCCCTTGCAGTTGTCCTGGTTGCCGTTGTCGGCCATATGCAGCCGCGGCCACAGGTTCGGGTTGACACCGAGATCAGACAGCGACGTTCCGGTGCTGCCGGCCGGGATCGGCCCAACCGGCCCGGTAAAGGCCTGCGAGACCGTCACCTTCGCCAGCAACAGCGAGCAGTTGGCGTTGTCGGTGCCCGTGACCGCGATGTCGAGGCTGTTGATCGTGATCGGGCTCGGGTTCGGGTTCGTGAAGACCAGATTCAGCTTCACGTCCGGCCCGTTCGGCGTCAGCAACCCGATCGTGTTCTTGACGCCGATCACGAACGACTGGCCGACGTTCTTCTGCACCTTCCACTTGTAGGAGACGGCCTGGGAGACGTTGCCGGCCGCATCAACCGCCTCCACCGCGAACTGGTGCTGGCTGATGTTCGGGTTGGCGATGACCCAGGTGATGCTGCCGCTGTTACCGCTACCGCAAGCCTGGAAGGCCCCGTTTTCCTGCGAGCACAGGTACTGCACGATCCCCGACGCAGGCGCCGGATCCGTGTCCGTCCACTCAAAATGGGCCGTCTGCGTGTCCGACGGATCCGGTGGCTTCACCGTCAGCGTGGGTGTGTTCGGCGCGATCGAGTCGATCTGGAAGCTGCGCCTCGCTGTCCCCACGTTGCCCGCCGCGTCCACCTGCTCCACCTGAAACGTGTGCGTGCCCTGCGCCAACCCCGAGTAGCCCTTCGGTGAGGAACACGCCAGCCAGCCACTACCGTCGAGGTTGCACAAGAACGAGCCACCCACCTCCGCACCCGTCCAGGACGCGTTCGGGCTCGTCGTCGTGATCCAGGCCGGTGACGCCGCCGGAGCCGTGATCGACGGCGACCCAGGCGGAACCGTGTCGATCGTGAACGACGCCGTGGCCGCATAAGTCGACCCCGTCTGAGCGTTGCCAAGGCTGTCGGTCGCCTGCACATGCAGCAGATAGGTGTCGTCGGGCGGCAAGGCCAGCGTGTAACGCCAACTGGTGCTCGTCCCCCCCGGCGTCCCCAGCGCCGTCACGCTCACAAACGTCTCGCTGCCCGGGCTGAAAGAACTGCCGTTCCACCACTTCCCCGTCGAGTTCTGCTTCACCGACACCCGCACCGACGCCACCCCGGACGGATCCGCCGCTGAACCACACAACCCCGCTGGCGTGCAGCCAGCGCTGTAAGAGCTCGCCTTGTAGACACCACCACTCGCCGGGAACGTCACCGACGCGGTCGGCGGGGTTCGGTCAATCACCCACGTGTACGACGCCGCCGCACTCGTCCCACCCGACACCGCCCGCACCTGAAACGTGTGCGACCCCGCCGCCAGACCCGAGTAGGGCTGCGACCCCGACGTCCCCGACCCACAACTCGCAAACGAACTCCCATCAAGCGAGCACTGGAACGTCACCGACACCGAATCCGTGTACTGGAAGGCCGCCGACTGCGACATCGTCGGATTCGTCGGCTTCGACGCATTCACGATCGTCGGCACCGGCGGCGCCGGCGCACCCAAAGCCGCAAACGCAAACCACACACCCGCCACCACCGCGAGCAAGACCGCCCCCACCACGGCCCTACCCGCACCGCTCCCAAGAAGCCGACGCACCGTTACGGCCCCACCGTCAGATAGACCGTGAACGTCGCGCCCTGACAGGCGTTGACCGCGTTCACGTTCATGTGAACCGAGTTCGCGAAGTCGAACTCGCGAAACCCGTTCGTTGAACCCACCTTCGGATCAACGTCCCAACCGTTGGCGCCGTTGTCCTGCGTCGAAAACGTCAACGCAGGCGGGACGCTCGTCAGGTTGCAGCCCGCCGGCGAGGCATCAAAACCGCTGTTGCCCTCACCTCTCGCCGTATCAAGTGCGATCTGGTTGATGTGGATCTTGAACGTGTTCGGGTTCTCTACCCGCACCGTCACATCCCCGCTACCACCCGGGAACAACGCCGTACCCGGAGCAACATCCGAAGAGATCAGCAACGCCTGCGCATCACCAACCTGCGCGCCGCCGCTCCCGGAACCAGTCGACGTGTAATAGGCAAGGGCAGCGCCAGCAAGCCCGAGCGCGACCACCATGGCCACGACCAACCTGCCCCGCCACCCCATAAACAACCGCCGCAACACCCGACCAAACTCCCCTCGCTCAACTGACCTGGACTGACCTGGAACTACCGCCTGCCTGTTTCGGTGAGCCGCTGGAGGGGCGAGCCGAAGCCCACCCCTCCACCGAGGTGACTTGCTAGCTCGTCGTGAAGGTGAGCAGCAGGTTCTTGCTCTTGCAGTCGTCCTGGCTGACGGAGGTGTTCTCCATCAGGATCGTTCCGGTCGACGCGAGCGCGCGGTTGTCGTTCGCGGCCAGCTTGCCGTCCGACGAACTCGTTGGATCGACCGTCGTGTCGGGCATATACCAGTTCTTAGTGCCCGAGTTGCTCGCTGTCTCGAACCCGCCAGCATCACAAGCGGCGTCGGCCGTTGTGTCTGCCGGGAGGCTGTCCGAACAGGTCGGTGCAGGCACCGGATAGCTCGTCAGGTTCGGTGCCGACCACGCTGCGACGCACGACTGCACGTTTGTCAGGTGGATGCTCGACACCGACTGCCCGAAGTTGGCGAAGTTCTTCGCCGTGAACGACACCGTCTGCGAAGGCCCACCCGGATACAAAGTGCCACCCGTGGTGCCCGACACATAGATGTTGTTCGCTGATGTGCCCACCGTGGCGGTACCTGTGCCCGACCCGGTGGCCGTGAAATACGCATACGCACCAACCGCGAGGCCGATAGCCACGACGGCGGCGCCGAGGAGAACCAAGGTTCTCTTCTTGAGCCTCATAACCATCTCCCTGTCTGAGGTTTGCCGACGTGCCGCAAGGGGCGGCTCAGCCCCGTTGGCTATGGGTTCGAAAGGTTGCGCTTCACCGGACGTCCCCCTCGTCCGTCACTACCGCAGTGCAGCTCTCCCAGTTCCCCCTGCGGTGGACTCTGCTCCCCCATTCGGGGTAAATCAATAGGGCGAACAGCAAGACTGTCCACAGGTCGAGCAACACCTAAACCCTGCACTCGACCACACCGGCCAGGCGCCCGACGAGCACCAGCTGGACAACGGCGACGGACCAAAAAATGGAGCCCACATGGCTCCCAGACACCCGCCACCCGTTACTGAAACGGGCAGTTCCACCCTGATTCCTCTAACCCCCGATAGCCACGACGGCGGCGCCGAGGAGAACCAAGTTTCTCTTCTTGAGCCTCATACCATCTCGCTGCCTTGAGGTTTGCCGACGTGCCGCAAGGGGCGGCTCAGCCCCGTTGGCTAGATGGTTCGAAAGTCAGAGGCGATACCGGACGTACCCTCGTCCGTCATGCCGCAGTGCCGCTCTTCCCTCTCCCCGCCCTGCAATCTTCTCCCCTGACCGAACGTCCACGAGCCAGAAGGCGGTTTTGCCTGGATCTGCGGGATGTCTACAATTCATACATTGTAGTGATCAGTAGCAGTATGCCCAGAGGTCGCTCGCAACCCTTCTCGATCCGGCTCGGCCCGACCGCAAGCCTGCTCGTCGCCGAGGAGGCGCGCCGCACGGGTCGGTCGCGGAACGCAATCGTCGAGGAGCTTGCCGAGGAGGCGGCGAAGATGCGCGTATTTCCCGGCATCGCTTTCCGCGGAGTGCCGCGACGGGCGTGGGTGATCGGCACGGCCCTCGACGTCTGGGAGATCGTCGACCTGCTGCGCGCCCACGACGGAAAGCACGACGAGCTGCGCAAGCAGAACCCCCTTGTCGGCGAACGACACCTCACAGTCGCGAAGACCTACGCGGAGCGCTTCCCCGCGGAGATCGCCGCCTCGCTCGACGACGCAAAACGGCCCCTCGACGAGCTCCTTTCTCTCTACCCCTTCGTGCACACGATCGACGGATAGCGGTGGGCCTGCGTCTCCTCCTCGATGCGACGATCCCCACCGCGACCGTTGGGCGGCTTCTGGCCACGCACGGGCACGACGTCGCGGGGCTCAACCAGGAACCGGCGTTGGACGGGCTCGATGACGAGGCGGTGCTCGAGCTCGCAACGCGGGACGCAAGCGTGCTCGTGACCGGAAACACAGCCGATTACCCGAGAATCCTTCGCGAATGGGCGAGCCTCGGGCGATCGCACGCCGGCGTGATCCTCCTACACGGGGGCGACCCCACTGCGCCGGAGATCGTCCTTCGGTGCATCGACCTGTGGATCGAGCGGCGCCCTAAACAGGAGAACTGGATCGACTTCGTTGCGCTGGCTGATGTTGGAGCCGGTGCCGGCGGCCGAAGGCCGGTTCGTCAAGAGGTCTAGACCGAGACCGGACTCTGTGCAGGCGCGGGCCTTTCCGGGGGCTTTTACACGCCTCTTACAAAGCGTCCACCGGCGTCTAACGGCCCGACCCGACGATGAGCCGATGCGGTTGCTGATCGCACTCGCGGCGCTCTCCTCGGCCCTCTCCCTCGCGGGCACGGCGACGGCGGCTACCCGCGATCTCACGGTCGACCGCGGCATCGTCCAGTCGGTCTCTCCCACACGCATCGTCCTGCGCGAGCTCGACGGCAACACCGTTGCGATCACGGTGAGCCAGGAGACGACGGTCCGCGTCAACGGTCTGCCGGCCACGGTTCTCGACATCCAGCCCGGATTCGTCGCGGCGGTCACCCACCGCGGCCCGAATCCGGCCCTGCTGATTCGGGCCTTCGGTCGGATTCAGCCGATCGTCGACCGCGGCGTCGTCCTCTCCGCCTCGCCGCGCGGGCTTGTCATCCGCACCCTCGACGGCGCGAATCTCACGTTCCGGGTCACGCTGCGGACGAAGATCCGCTGGCGCGGCCTGCCGGCGACGATGGCAGCCGTGCGCCCCGGACGCCTCGTCGAGGTCGCACACACGCGAGCGGGTGTCGCGATCCGCATCGCCGTCCGCGCCCGCAGGGCGCTCTGACGCCGTGGCAGGAACGATCCTCCTGGTCGAAGACGAGTACGAGATCGCAGCCCTCGTCAGCGCCTACCTCGAACGCGACGGCTTCCGCGTCGTCTGGGCGTCTGGCGGCGTGGACGGCCTGCTCGCGCTCGAGCAGCACGAGGTGCGGTTGGCGATCCTCGACCTGCAGCTCCCGGACGCCGACGGGCTCGATCTCTGCCGGGCGATCCGTGAGCAGTCCCGGCTACCGATCGTCATCCTGACGGCGCGGGACGAGGAGGTCGACCGCATCACCGGTCTGGAGCTGGGAGCGGACGACTACGTCCCGAAGCCGTTCTCCCCCCGCGAGCTCGTGGCGCGCGTCCGTGCCGTCCTGCGGCGCGCCGATCCGACGTCCGCCGAAGACGTGCCGACGCTCGGCGAGGTCGCGGTCGACCGGGCCGCGCGCGCGGTCACGGTCGCGGGCGCGCCTGTGGAGCTGACCGCGAAGGAGTTCGACCTCCTGGCCTACTTCGTCGACCATCCCGGCATCGTCCACTCGCGTGAGCGCCTGCTCGACCGGGTGTGGGGGCTCACATTCCCGGGCGGGACGCGTACGGTGGACGTCCATGTCGCCCAGCTGCGGAAGAAGCTCGGCCGGTCGGAGCTGATCAGGACCGTGCGCGGGGCGGGCTACAAGGCGGTCGCACCCTGATCCGGCGAGCGCGGCCGGCGTCGCTGCGCGGGCGCCTGTTCGTCGGGATCGCCGCCACGGTCGCGATCTCGATCGTCGTCACGCTGCTGACCGGCGCCTACCTGACGCGCCGTTCGGTCGAGCGCGAGGGGATCCGCTCGCTCGCCCGCCAGATCGACCTCATCGCGGCACAGCGTTCGGCAAAGGGAATCGCGCGGCGAGGCGGCCCCGGTGTCGGCGACTTTCTCGCCACCGAGCAGGAGCGCCTCGCGATCCTCACCCCGGAGCAGGCCGACCTCCTGCTCCCTGAATCCGCCGTCGCGGACATCCGCGCGCATCGCGTCGCATCCGGAACGCTCGAACTGCACGGCACGCGCTACCTCTACGCGGCACGCCGAAGCGGGCCCGAGTCGCTCGTCCTGCTCCGTTCCGCCCGCAAGCAGTCCGCCGACTGGACACCGTTCTTCACGGGCCTCGGGATCGCCGCCGGCGTCGGCGCGGCGCTCGCGGCGATCGTCGCGTTCGTGCTCGCGCGGGCGATCGCCCGACCGATCACGCGGGTCTCGGAGGCCAGCCGCCGCCTGGCCTCCGGTGAAGCTCCCGATGTGCTGCCCGAGCGAGGCGCCGGCGAGGTGGCGGCGCTGGCGGCCTCGTTCAACCACCTCGCAACGGAGCTCGCCCGTGCACAGGATGCCGAGCGCGCCTTTCTCCTCTCCGTCAGTCACGAGCTCAAGACACCGCTGACCGTCATTCGCGGCCACGCCGAGGCCCTGCAGGACGGCGTCGTCGAAGAGCGGCACGCGACCGGCGTGATCGAACGGGAGGCGGGCCGCCTGGAGCGCCTGATCCGGGATCTCCTCGACCTCGCGCGGCTTCGACGCCGCTCGTTCACAGCGGTGCCGGGGATCGTCGATCTCGGGGACATCGCTCGCGAGGTCGTGGCGCGTTTCCAGCCTCAGTCGCGCGAGTTCGAGGTGGCGTTGACGGTCGCGGTCGAGAGCGACGCGACGGCGGCCGGCGACGCCGATCGCGTCGTCCAGGCCGTGTCGAACCTGGTCGAGAACGCGCTCCGCTGCACACCCGGCGGCGGCGCCGTCCGCGTGCTCGCCTCTCCCGGCCGGATCGACGTCGTGGACGACGGTCCGGGTCTGCGGGCGGACGACCTGGAGCGGGCCTTCGAGCGCTTCTACCTCTACGAGCGCTACGGCTCCGATCGTCCGGTCGGCACCGGACTCGGTCTCGCGATCGTTCGCGAGCTCGCCGAGGCCATGGGCGGGACCGTCGACGTCCGCAGCACGGTCGGCGTCGGCTCGACCTTCTCCCTCCTGCTGCCACCGTCCGACGGCGTCGGCCGCGAGGCACGCTCTCTGCAGCTCGGCCGACTCGTGCCGGATGGGCCCGCGCCGCGGCGAGGCTGACCACGGGGGACTTCACCACCCCGTAACCACCGCGTCAGGGCCGCGCCTGCATGATGATGCCGATGGTGGCCAAGCCGGATACCGCAGAGACGAAAGTCGATCCGGGGCCGCGGCTGATCAACCGCGAGCTGTCTTGGCTCGACTCGAGCGAGCGGCTGCTCGATCTCGCCGCCGACACCACGGTGCCGCTGCTCGAGCGGGTCAAGTTCTGCGGCATCTTCTCCGCGTCGCACGACGAGTTCTTCATGGTCCGCGTGGCGGGCCTGATGGACCAGGCAGCCTCGGGACTCGGCATGCGATCGGCCGACGGGCTCACACCACAGCAGGCGCTCGCGAGCATCCGTGATCGTGTGACGGCCCTCACTGCCAGGCAATCCAAGCTCTGGCGGCGCGAACTCAGACCGGCGCTCGCCGACAACGGCATCGACGTGGCGGGGCTCGACGAGTGTGGGGAGAAGGAGCTCGCCAGACTGGAAACGAGGTTCGAGCGCGAGATCTATCCCGTGCTGACGCCGCTCGGCGTGGGCCTCGGGCAGCCGTTCCCGTACATCTCCGGTCTCTCGCTGTCGCTCGCCGTCCTGGCGGTCGACCCGGAGACCGGCGAGGAGCGGTTCGCGCGCGTGAAGGTGCCCGAAGGCCTGCCGCGGTTCGTCGAGGTCGGGAACAAGGGCCGGCTGGTTCCCCTGGAGGCGGTCATCGGCCACTTTCTCCCCTCCCTCTTCCCCGGCATGGACATCGCCGAGCGCGCGACGTTCCGCGTCACCCGCGACGCGGATTTCGACGTCTCCGACGACGCCGCCGACCTGCTCGAAGCGGTCGAGTCCGAGCTTCGCCGACGGCGCTTCGGCGACGTCGTGCGGCTCGAGGTGTCTGCCTCCGCGTCACGGAAGATGCTCGACCGCCTCACGACGGGTCTCGGCGCCACCAGCGACCAGGTCTACGAGATCGAGGGGCAGCTCGACCTCGCCGACCTCAACCAGATCGCCGCCCTCGACCGCCCCGAGCTGAGAGACGAGCCGTGGATCCCGGTGATCTCGCCCCGGCTGGCGCGGATTCCGGGGAAGGGGGCGTTCTTCGACGAGCTGCAGAAGGGCGACATCCTCGTCCACCAGCCGTACGAGTCGTTCCGGGCCAGCTTCGAGGCGTTCGTCCAGGCCGCCGCCGACGACCCCGAGGTGATCGCCATCAAGACGACCGTCTACCGGACGAGCGACGACTCCACTCTCGTCAGCGCACTGATCGACTGCGCCGAGCAGGGCAAGCAGTCCGTCTGCCTCGTCGAGCTGAAAGCGCGCTTCGACGAGCGCCGCAACATCGAGTGGTCGCGCGCGATGGAGCAGGCGGGAGTCCACGTCGTGCACGGGTTCTCGGACCTGAAGATCCACGCCAAGATGGCGCTCGTCGTGCGACGCGAGGGAGACGCACTGCACCGCTACGTCCACATCGGGTCGGGGAACTTCAACGCGGCAACGTCGCGCCTCTACGAGGACGTCGGCATCTTCACGGCGGACGAGGAGATCGCGGCCGACGTGGCCGACCTCTTCAACCACCTGACCGGCTTCGGCCGTCCGCAGCGGTTTCACAAGCTCCTCGTCGCTCCCTTCTCGATGCGGGCGCGCCTGATCGACGAGATCCGCCGGGTGACGGCGGCGGCGACCGCAGGCGAGAAGACGAGGATCCGCCTGAAGCTGAACCAGCTCGTCGATCCTGTGCTGATCGAGGAGCTGTACTCGGCGTCTCAGGCGGGCGTACCGATCGAGATCTGCGCCCGCGCCATCTGCATGCTCCGTGCCGGAGTGCCTGGGTTGTCCGAGACGATCAGCGTGCGGTCGATCTTCGGACGCTTCCTCGAGCACAGCCGCATCTACTCCTTCGAGTCCGAAGGTCTGGCGACGATGTTCATCGGCAGCGCCGATCTCATGCCCAGGAACCTCGACCATCGCGTCGAGGTGCTGATGCCGGTCGAGAGCGGCAGGACCCGGCAGGAGCTGAACGCCGTCCTCGACAGCGTCTTCGCGGACAACACCAACGCCTGGGAGCTCAACACCGACGGTAGCTGGCACCGGTCCTCCCCGGCCAAGGGCGAGCGATCGCACACCCATCAGGCGATGCTCCAGCGGCGTGTGACATTGCGTGCCCGGCGCCAGCTCGAGGGACGCGGTCGCAGCCGCTGACATGAGTCCAGCCGAGCCGACGAGGAGACTCTCCGCGATGCAGGTCGCGATCATCGACATCGGGTCGAACACGGCGCGGCTGCTGGTGGCCAACGTGCAACCCGACGGGACGGTCCTCGAGGTCGCGCAGGAGGGAGTCCATCTCGCGCTCGGCGAGGAGCTTGCGCGCAGCAGGGCCCTCGCACCGGAGAAGATCGAGGAGGTCGCGACCACGGCGCGCCGGTTCGCCGAGGCGGCCCGCCACCACGCCGTCGACCGGGTCGACGTGATCATCACCGCCCCGGGTCGCGGCCCCAGCGGCCCGCAGTTGACCACGGCCGTGCGCGAGGCCACCGGGTGGCCGGCGCGAGTTCTCACCGCCGACGACGAGGGCAGGCTTGCCTACGACGGCGCGGTCGCGCGAGGAGTGGATCTGCCGGAGGTCGTCGCCGTCGTCGACGTCGGAGGCGGATCGAGCGAGATCGTCGTCGGCACACCCCTGCTGGGCGGCGCCTGGGTGCGCTC
>JACXTT010010140.1_pt1 | contig 12762 bp, 14 predicted proteins | sample 9270951 | NCBI WGS metagenome assembly JACXTT01 (sample SAMN15532306, study PRJNA645909) | rock metagenome | isolation source: weathered quartz diorite | place: Puerto Rico | collected 2017-06-21 | reverse complement strand
CCCGGCCGTCGTGGCCGCCCGCGCCGGCGCCGGGCACAAACCCGCCGCCTGCGGCGCCGATCAGCTGGCCGACGTCTCGCCCACCGCGGCCACCTTCGGCTTCGACCTGGCGGACATCTCCGAGGCGGGGCAGCAGCGCCTGGCCCGCGCCGCCGCCTGGCTGAAGTGCAACCCGGCGGCCGAGGCGGTGATCCTGCCCGCCGCCCAAAGCCGCGGCAAACCCGACCACGAGAAGGAGCTGGCCGTGCGTCGCGGCGAGGTGGTCAAGGCCGCCCTGCGCCAGCTCGGCGTGCAGAACGACATCCAGATCGCCGCGCCCGGCGCCGCCGACCCGCTCACCGTCCCGCACCTGGTGATCCTGGCCGCCGACCGGGGCTGGTAGGCTGCCTATATAGGCAATTCACCTCGGCTTTGAGCTCTTCTTGCCTCTCGGTAGTTGCTTAAGCTCTCGAATTTCATGGTCGTAGCCGAAGGCTCGGGATAGCTTTTTGTCGCGGGGTGGAACCGCGTCTCCAGTATAAAAACCAAAGTCACTTTCGTACTTCACGCCAAATATATCCATGAACTCCATGCGACCGGTGATGTACAATATGTTTTCGCGGGATATATTCGCCTTTACCACTATTTCTGGATTGACAACCCCAAGTGCTGTTTCCTCCGAAGAAGCGGCACCTATCAGCCACCCACCTACCACGGTCAACGTAGGGACAGCTGGCCGGTAGTTAACGTCGCCGTACTCGGCTTTGGCCCCAGCCTTCACATCCAAAGCAGGGGTTTGACCGCTATTCCGAAAGACTATTCTGAGATTGACTGTCGTTTCGTTATACCAATGCAAGCGCACGGCTTCGACATAGACATAGGCTCTCAATCTTTTCCGGGCCGTATCCTCCGCAACCTCAACATGCCTCTGAGCAGCCACCGCTGCGTCCGTGGCAGCCTTCAGTTGCTTCTTAAAACGTACTGCCTGCTCGGTGGCCTCCGTCCTAGCGTGCTCCAACGCGGTCGTGGCTGCAATGGCGCTGACCTGGGCGGCTTTCCACGCCTTAGCGGCGAAGAACACAGTAAAGCCCACGCCGATCAACCCGGCGAAACCTATGACCAATTGCCCGAAGGCCATGTCCGCCGCGTCCTGCGTGGCGTCTGCCGACCGGATGCTCGCTTTTAGGGTCTCCGCGCCGCATTCATCGCTCTGGGCGATCTTGCAGGTCTCTATTTTCTCTACCGCTTCTCTGCGGGCGTGGATTGCATTCAGCCATCCAAGCCCAGAAAAGCCGGCAACTTCAGTGGCGATAATGGCGGCTAAGAGAAGCGCTAGTCCTCGAGGCGTAAGGTCATCGCGCCCATTGCTGTCAGACATTGGATCAGAAACGCCCCGGTGAATCCGCCCCGGCGGATCTTATTGCGCAGGTTGGCCTCGGAGTCTTTCGCGCCGATCTCGTCCACCCGCCGCGGATTACCGCGAATTATCTTTCAAGCGCCACATTCTGCGGAGACATAGGGGTCTGACGAGGGCGCGCTGAGGGGCGGCGTTCTCGATTCGGGGAGTTTCTCGTGATCGCCGCCGCCATCCTCGCCGCCTCGCAGCTCAGCCTGTCGTCGCCGGACCTTCCGCGCCTGCCGCCGGTCACCCGCGACGCGCAAATCACCTATGTGGACCGATCCGGCGCGGTGTTGGGCGTGCGCGGCGGACGCTTCGCGCCGCCCGTCGACCTGGCGCGGCTGCCGCCCTACGTCCCCGCCGCCTTCGTCTCCATCGAGGACCGGCGGTTCTACGACCACGCGGGCGTCGACCCCATGGGCCTGGCGCGCGCCATCGTCACCGACCTGACCAAGGGCAAGATGCAGGGCGGCTCGACCATCACCCAGCAGCTCGCCCGCGTGCTGTTCCTCAACACCGACCAGACGGTGGAGCGCAAGGCGACCGAGGCGGTCTACGCCATCCAGCTCGAGCGCACCTATTCGAAGAAGCAGATCCTGGCGCTCTACCTGTCGCGCACCAACTACGGGTCCGGCGCCTATGGCCTGGAGGCGGCGTCCTCGCGCTACTTCAACAAGCCGGCGGCCAAGCTCACCGTCCGCGAGGCGGCGATGCTGGCGGCGATCATGAAGTCGCCGACCCACTACAATCCCGTGGCCGAGCCCGACAAGTCCGCCGAGCGCACCAGGCTGGTGCTGGACGCCATGCTCGACACCGGCGCCATCACCCAGGCGCAGTACGACAAGGCCTTGGTGGAGAAGCCGAAGGTCTGGAAGGACGCGCCCACCGCGCCGGCGCAGTATTTCGTGGACTGGCTCGACGGCCAGACCCGCGCCGCGGTCGGGCCGCTGAAACAGGACCTGGTGGTCGAGACCACGCTCGACCTGCCGTCCGAGATCGCGGCCGGCGAGGCCGCCAAGGCGGTCGCCGAGCGGTTCGCCAAACAGGGCGTCGAACAGGCCGCGGTGGTCAGCCTGGACGGGGCGGGCCGCGTGCGGACCATGGTCGGCGGCGTCGACTATCAGAAGGCCCCCTACAACCGCGCGGTGGACGCCCACCGCCAGGCGGGCTCCGCCTGGAAGCCGTTCGTCTACCTGACCGCCATGGAGGCCGGGCGCACGCCGGACGTGATCGCGGTGGATGAGCCGGTGACCATCAACGGCTGGTCGCCGCGCAATTTCGAGCCGGAGTTCTTAGGTCCCATCACGCTGGAGAACGCGCTGGCCCACTCGATCAACACCATCGCCGCGCGGCTGGCCGACGAGGTGGGACGCGACAACGTGGCGGCGACCGCGCACCGCCTCGGCATCACCGCGACGCTGAACACCGATCCGGCCATGGCGCTGGGCACCAACCTGGTGACGCCGCTGGAGATGGCCCAGGCCTATGACGCCTTCGGCAACGGCGGCTATCGGGTCGCGGCCTATGGGGTGGAGCGGATCCGCACGACCGGCGGCCAGGTGCTGTTCGCGCACCGCAACGCCGCCCCGGTCCAGGCGATCCTCAACCCGCCGCTGGGCGAGATGCAGCAGATGATGCGCACCGTCATGCGGATCGGCACCGGCACGCACGCGGCGGTGAAGGGCTACGACCTGGCCGGCAAGACGGGCACCACGTCGGACTTCAAGGACGCCTGGTTCTGCGGCTACACCGGCGGGCTCTCGACGGTGGTCTGGGTCGGGCGCGACAACAACGCACCGATGAAGGGGATCACCGGCGCCATGGCGCCCAGCGAGATCTGGCGCACCTACATGGCCAGCGCGCTGAAGCGCCTGGCCAACGGCCCGATCCCACCCGGGCCACCGCCGCCGCTCGCGCCAGACGCCCAGCCGGTGGCGACGCCCGCGCCGGCCATGGCGCCGATCCCCAACCCGGCTCCGACCTAGGCCGTCCCAGCGGAACCTGCCGGCGACGCTTGCCGTTCATCCGGCCGCGAAGCCTGGAAGGACGCTCACGATGAAATCGACCCTGATCAGCCTGGCCGCCGCGAGCGCGCTCGCGCTCAGCCTTTCGGCCTGCAACAAGGAACGCTCGGCGGAAGCCGACACCGGCACGGCCACGGCGAAGGTCTCGACCGACGCCCCGCCCGCCGCCGTACCCGACGCGCAGCTTCAGCAGCAGGCGCAGCAGGCGGCGACCGCCGCCTCGACGCCGGTGGATGGCTCGGGGCCGGTGTCGACGACCACGGCCGTCGCGCCGACGGCGCCGGCCAAGAAGTAGCTCAGTTGTAGTTGACGGTGACGCTCAGCGCGCCGGTGTAGGCCTGCACCGGCGTGGCCGCCGTCAGATCGAAGGCGCCGCCGAAGCGCAGTTCCTGCACGCCCGCCGCCGGGATCACGCCGAGCGCGCCGCTGCCGGCCACCGGCGCGGAGGCCGTCACATTGGTCAGGCCAGGCTGCGCGAAGGTCAGCGACTGGGTCGTCGAATAGGTGATGCCCGCGTCGCCGATCAGGCTGAACTTGGCGACGCTGACCGCGCCTGCCGCGCGGGTCGCATTGCCGGCCCCGCTGAGCGACAGATTGGCGGTCGAGGCGTCCAGGGTGACCGTGTTGCCGGCGCTGGCCGGCTTGGTCACGGCGCCGAAGTCCAGCGCCTGGGTCGCCTGCAAGGTCACCGGCGCGAGGATGGTCACGCTGGCCTGCGCCGTCGCGGTGACGCTGCCGCCGGCGAACGCCGCGGTCGGCAGGACCACGGCGATGATCGCCGCGCCTATCCTGAGTGCATTCTGCAGGCTCATGCCGGAGACAATGCGCCTGAAGTCTTGATATCGCGTTTCTGTACTTGAGATTACAAGTGTTCAATTTTGGCACACTTAAATATAGAACTTGTTATCCATGTGTTTCGTGAATTCTGTATTGTAAATGCTTCCCTGATTTTTGTAGTTAAGCTTGCGTTGCCCGCCCTGTGGCGGCGGGCCGGCGAACATGCTGTGCTGCGGGCATGAAGACCTATCGGATCGGCGTCATCGGCCTGGGCCAGCGGATCGCCCACGTGCTGGCCGCCATGGTGGAAGTGGGCTGGCGGCTGGATCTGGCCGCCTACGTGGATCCCGCGCCGGTGGGCGCGCCGATCCTGGCCGCGGCGGGCATTCCCATGGGCCGGGCCTTCGAGACGCCGCAGGCGCTGCTGGCGGCCGGACCCTACGACCTGATCATGCTGGGCGCGCCGAACCATCTGCATTTCGAGCACGTCAACCTGGCGCTGGATGCGGGGCTGCCGGTGTTCGCGGAGAAGCCGATCGTGCGCACCCAGTCGGAGAGCCTCGCGCTGGCGCACCGGCTGGCGGCCGGCGGGACGCCGCCGGTGTTTATCGGCCTCGTCATGCGCTCCATGCCGATCGTGCGCGAGGTGATCGCCCGGGTGGATGGCGGCGAGCTCGGCGAGATCGTGTCGATCGACGCGACGGAGCATCTGCCGCCCGAGCACGGCGGCTATCTGGCGCGCAACTGGCGCCGCCGCGCGGAGTGGGGCGGCTCCTACCTGCTCGACAAGGTCTGCCACGACTTCGATATCTTCGGCCGCATCGCCGGCGCGCGGCCGGCCAAGGTGGCGAGCTTCGGCGGCCGGCGGATCTTCACCGCCGAGCGCGCCGAGACCGCGCCGCGCACCTACGACAACGGCGACGCTGCCTACGCCCTGCGCGACGCCGGCTGGATGGGGGCCAACGACAGCTTCCAGTCCGACATGGACGTCACCGACCATCAGACCGCGATGATCGAATATGAGAACGGCGTGCGGCTGAGCTTTCACGCCAACAGCCACGTCGCGCTCACCGAGCGGCGCTGGTACGTGGCCGGGACCGAGGGCACCTTGATCGCCGACCTCGTGCGCAACCGGCTGATGGTCAGGAAGGCGCTGGATCGCCGCAAACCTGAGCGGATCGACTACGGCGACCGGACGGAAGACGCCCACAACGGCGCCGACCAGGCCATGGCCCGCGACCTGCTGGCCAGCCTGAGCGAGGGCGCGGCCTTCCCCGTGACGCCGTTCGACAGCCTGGAGGCCGGCCTGACCGTGATGGCCATCGACGAGGCCATGGCGTCGGGCGAGGTGCTGGACTGCCGGCCCATGTGGGCGCGCTACGACGCGGCGATGAAGGGCTAGACGCCGAGCAGGGTCTCGCCCAGCAGCTCCTGCAGCAGCGGCGAATGCGGATAGGGCTGGTGGCGGTACTGGCGGAAGCCCTCGGCCGTCGCCACGCCGAAGTCCTTGCCGCGCCGCCGGGTCCAGGTGGTCATCGAGGCCAGGTGGTCGGAGATGCCGTGCTGGCGCGCCACCCAGGCGGCCTGGCTCTCATGGGCGCTGAGCATCTGCTGCTTCTGCGCGAAGCCCGCCGCCACGTCAGCGCCGAAGTCGGCGACCACCGGGCGGCCCTCGCGATCGCGCCCGCCGATCGGATCCATGAAATAGAGGTGCGGGATGGCGTCGAGCGGCGCGGCCGGGCCGGTCCGGTAGTTGGGCACCGAGGCGGCGAAGCAGGCGTCGCGGGTGAGCTGGCTCGCGGCCTCGTGGTCGGGATGGTAGTCGGCGGGCGAGGCGGCCAGCACCACGTCGGCCCGGGCCCAGCGGATGAGCTCCGTCACCGCGCGGCGCGAGGGGTCGTCGTTGAACACACCCAGGTCCGGCAGGTCGGCGCAACGATAGTCCGCCCCGATCACCGCGGCGGCGCGCGCGGCCTCGGCCTTACGGATGGCGCCGGTGGCGGAAAGGTCGGTCTCGTCGGAGCCGCATTCGCCGGCGGTCAGCGTGGCGATCATGATCCGGCAGCCCTTGGCCGCCAGCACGGCCAGCGTGCCCGCGGCCAGGTGTTCGATGTCGTCGGGATGGGCGTGGACCGCCAGGACAGTCGTCATGCGGGCAACGCTACGACGACCGCCTGGCGGACGCTACCGGCCGCTCCCCCAAGCAGCCGATCGCGTGGGGGGAACCGCGCTCAGTTGTAGTTGACGGTCACGCTGAGCGTGCCGGTGTAGCTCTGGGCCGGGGTCGACGCGGTCATGTCGAATTGCGCGCCGTAACGGATTTCCTGGATGCCGCTGGCGGGGATCGTGCCGGCCACGCCGTTGGTGGTGGTCGGCGTCGAGGCGGCGACATTGGTCAGGCCGGTCTGGGTGAAGGTCAGGCCCTGGGTCGTGGAATAGGTGGTGCCGGCCGCGGCGCTGATATTGAACTTCGCCGAGCTGGTGGTGGAGGCGACCGTCGAGCCGTTGCCGGTCCCGGTCAGCGTGACGGTGTTGTTGGCGTCGAGGACGACGGTGTTGGTGTTGGCGTTGGACGGGCGCACCACCTGGCCGAACTGCAGGTCCTGGGTCTTGGAGAGGGTGGTGGGCGACAGCACCGTCACGCTGGCCGGCGCCGTGGCCGAGACCGAACCGGCGGCGCAGGCGCCCGAGGCCAGGGCGATCATCGCGGCGGCCGAGACGGCGGCGGCCAGGATGTGGCGGGTCTTCATTGAACTCTGCACTCCAAACCCGCCCAAGCACGCCCAAGGACGCCAAGCGGGACCGTTAACTGATGAGGCTGGAGAGTCTCGATCCGGGACAATCGCGCCCGCCTCTCCCGATCTGCCGCAAGTCGCGGACCGGATTGAGCTTTCGGCGTCGAAAGGGCGGCGGGTGGGCGCGTATGTCGCAGTCGTCAGGGTTAAGGGCGGGGCTCAGCCGCCGCCGAGCCGCCAGCCCATTTCCTTGACCAGAACGTCGTAGAACTCCGGGGTGTAGGCGGCCTCCGGGTCCTTGCGCACCATGGCGTCCATCGTGTGCGCGTCGTCGCCCACCAGGATCCGCCAGCGGTCGGCCTTCACCCCATCGAGGATGATCTTGGAGGCCTGCGCCGCCGTGGTCGGCGCGTCCTCCAGGAAGCGGCGGTGCTGTTCGGCGACCATGGCCTGGATGGCGTCGTCGGTGAGCTGGCTCATGTCGACGCCCATCCGCGAGATGCGGGCCCGCGCGCGCTCCAGGTCCTCGGCGCTGAGCTGGTCCTCGTCGGTGCGGTTCATCACCTTGCGCGAATTGGCGACGATGGAGGTGCCGATGTGGCCGGGCATCACCACCGAGACCTTGATGTGCGGGGCGGTGAGCGCCAGGTCGGTGATCAGCGCCTCCGAGAACCCCTTCACCGCGAACTTCGACGCCGCATAGGCCGTGTGGCTGACCATCGGCCCGAGGCTCGCCCAGAAGCCGTTGACGCTGGAGGTGTTGACGATGTGCGCCTCGTCGGCGGCCTGCAGCATCGGCAGGAAGGTGCGCACGCCCAGATAGACGCCGCCCCAGCAGACGTTGAACGTCCGCTCCCAGTCCTCGCGGCTGTCGTTGATCATCGAGCCGCCGCCGCCGATGCCGGCGTTGTTGAACAGCAGATGGATCTTGTCGGTGTCATGCGCCTTGGCCGCTTCGTCGCGGAAGGCGATCAGCTGGCCTTCGTCGGAGACGTCGGCGATGTGGGCGGTGACGCGGGCGCCCTGCGGCACGCCGTCGGCTTCGCAGAGCGCGATGGTCTCGGCCATGTTCTTCGCCGAGACGTCGCACATGGCCACGCTGCAGCCCTCGGCGATCAGCTGGCGGGCGAGCTCGCGCCCCATGCCGGTGCCGCCGCCGGTGACGATGGCGATCTTGCCCGCGAAGTCCTTCATGGCCTCATCCCTCAAACGGTCCGCGTTGGCCGCGGGCTCGGCGCCAACTCTGGCCCGGCCTCCGGCGGGCGTCCACCGTGACCCAGCGGAACGGAGGCGGCGACGCGCGGGTTCTTGCGCTGAACCCCGGAGGTCACCCCATGAAACTCTATCTGATGCCCGGCGCCTGCAGCCTGGCCGATCACATCGCGCTGCACGAAGCGGGCTTCGACTTCGATCGCATCCGCGTGGACGGCAAGACCAAGCGCACCTCGGACGGCCGCGACTACACCCAGATCAATCCGAAGGGTTATGTGCCGGCGCTCGAGCTCGACGACGGCCAGCTCCTGACGGAGAACATCGCCATCCTGAGCTGGATCGCCGACAGGGATCCGTCCCTGGCGCCCGACGGCCCGATGGGACGCTCCCGCCTGCTGGAGATGCTGGCGTTCATCTCCACCGAGATTCACAAGAGCTTCAAGCCGTTCTTCAAGCCGGGCTCCAGCGACGCCGACAAGCAGGCGGCCAGCGAGCTGATCGGCAAGCGGCTGGGCTTCATCGCCGCCCAGATGAAGGGCGACTACATCTTCGGCGCGCAGTTCAGCGTGGCCGACGCCTATCTGTTCGTGATGCTCACCTGGGCGAAGAAGAACGGCGTGGCGATCCCGGAGCCCCTGCCCGCCTTCTTCAAGCGGATGATGGCCCGCCCCGCCGTCAAGCTGGCGTTCGAGCATGAAGAGCTGGCGACGGCCTAGGGCGGCTTCCTGAAGCCTCCGTTCAGCGACGGTTCAGTCAGGACTTCCTAACCTTGTCCGAACGATCCGGCCGCCTGGCCGTTTTGCAGGAACAAGGAGGCCAAGATGAGAAAGATCCTCACGGCCGCGATGGCGGCCCTCACCCTCGGCGGCGCGGTCGCCGCGACGGCGACGCCCGCGGATGCGCGCGGCTGGGAGCACGGCTATCACGGCGGCGGGTACTACGGTGGCGGCCGCTACTACCGCAACAACGACGGCGCCGCGGTGGCGGCCGGCGTGGTGGGCCTGGCGCTCGGCGCCGCGCTGGCGAGCGGCGGACATGGCTACGGCTATGCCTACGCCCCGCCCTACCGCACCGTTTATTACGCGCCCGAGTACTACGGCCCGCCCGCCTATCGCGTGTGCGAGAGCGAGCGGTGGGTCTGGGACCCCTACTATCGCCGCAACGTGCCGGTGGTGACCCGCTACGCCTGCTGATCACCCTTTGGACTAGGGACTAGCTTTCGACCGTGAACGTCAGGCCGGCGTTCGCCTGGAGCCGGTCGATGAGCTTGGATCGCATGGCCGCGCCCGGCGTCCAGACGCCACCTGGAACGTCGGGCGCATCCTTCACCAGGCAGATGGCCGCCTCGGCCAGCATCTTCGACGTCGAGCCGTAGCCCGGGTCGCGATCGCCCTTCACGGCCACCTTCACCTTACGGCCATCCTCGGCGATGCCGATGAACAGGATGTCGTAGAACCCCGCCTCGCGCTCAGCCTTCGACGGCCCCTCGCCGGGCTTGGGCGCATTGGGACCCATGCCGGTGAACTCGGTGGGCGCGCCCGGCACGACGATCGACATCTCGTCGTACTTGAAGTCCTGCCCCCAGGGATGACCCATCAGCAGGTTGGAGCGGTGGACGTTCTTGGTGTTGATCATCGCCATCATGAACGGGCCCACGTCGGCGCCGACGTCCGGGTCATGCTCGACGGCGTTGCCGGGCGGCTGCGCCGGGCCGGTGAAGCCGGGCGTGAGCGCGAAGGGGTTCATCAGCAGCATGCCGACGGCAGGGTCCTTCTGGACCGCCGCCATGGTCGCCGCGCCGCTGGCCGCCGTGCCGCCCGAGAGGCCGCCCGACATGGCGCGCAGCCGGCCCTTCACGCGCGGGACCGGGCCGCCGAGCTTGGCCTTGGCGGTCTCCTCGCAGAAGTAGACGCCGAGCTCGAAGGGGATGGAATCGAAGCCGCAGGAATGGACGATCCGCGCGCCGCTCTTCTTCGCCGCCGCATCGTGCTCGCCGATGATCTTGGCCATCCAGTTGGGCTCGCCGGTGAGGTCCAGGCAGTCGGTCCCGGCGGCCACGCAGGCGGCGACCAGCTTGTCGCCGTAGAGCTGATAGGGCCCGACCGTGGTGATGATCGCCTTGCCGCGCCGGACCATGGCGTCGAGGCTGGCCGGATCGTCCGCGTCGGCCACCACCAGCGGCGTGTCGGCCGGGGCGCCGATCAGGTCGCGCACCTCGGCCAGCTTCGCGGCCGAGCGGCCGGCCATGGCCCAGGTCACCTGCCCGCCGATCCCGTAGCGCTGCGCCAGGTACTCCGCGACCAGGCGGCCGGTGTAGCCGGTGGCCCCATAGACGATGACATCGAACTCGGCATTGGGGTTCATGGCGCGATCTCCTATTGATTGAGCGGCGGCAACCTGCCGGATATTTACACTGTAAGCAATCGTCGAACGGAAGAGTCGAAATCCTATGCGCCAGAAGGTGCTCGTCCTCTACCTCGCCAATTCGGCGCTCGATGCGCCGACCGTGGCGTGGGCGGTCTATGACGGCACGGGCGAAACGCGGCCGATGGCCGGCGACAATGACGAGGCGCCCTATCGCACCGGCGTCGACGCGCTCAAGGACGGCTGGCGGCTGATCCAGGCCGCGCAGATCCTGCCGCATTCGCGCGGCGACGAGTTCGACCTGGCCTACCTCAAGTACGAGTTCTTCTTCGAGAAGCTGGTGGAGACGACGCCGTGAGCGACCTGCCCCTCCTGAATGCGCTGGACATGGCGCGCTTCGTCGCCCGCGGCTTCCTGCGCTTGGACGCTGTCGTGCCCGACGAGATCAACGCCCAGTTCCTGGCCGAGGCCGGCGAAGCGCCGGAGCCGGGCGCCAAGATGCGCCAGACCTATGGCCGCCTGCTGGCCGGATCCGGCATTCCCGAGGTCCCGCCGGGCGTCCCGCTGAGCGCGGCCTACGCCCAGGGCTCGGCCATCGACCGGCTGCTGAACCTGCCCCTGGTGGCCGGCGCCATCCAGAGCCTGGTGGGACCCGACCCGGTGTTCGACCACCACTTCCTGCACGTGACCTTCCCGCCGGCCTACTACGAAGCCGGCGGCGGCGAGAACGTCTCGCAGCACACGCACCAGGACTCGACCATCGACCCGCAGGCCGGCTTCGACCTGCAGATCATGTACTACCCGCACCAGGTGACGCGGCCGATGGGCGGCACGCGGTTCGTACCCGGCACGCACCTGCGCAGGGTCAGCGAGGTGGCGCTCGGCCGCTATCAGAACATCGCCGGCCAGCAGCACATGGTCTGCGAGGCGGGCACCCTGCTCTTCCTGCACAACGGCATCTGGCACGGCGGCGGCGTGAACCACGCCGACCGCACGCGCACCATGTTCAAGATCCGCATCAACCCCAGCCAGCCGCAGGTCCGGCGCTGGGACATGGCGACGATGCCCAAGGCGCCGGCCGAGCGGCCGATCTTCTTCGTGAAGAGCCACCTGCCCGAGACCGTGGAGAGCATATTGATGACGCCCGAGCCCTGGTTCGAGCAGGACACCGGGCGCCTGGAATTCCTCAACCGCGTGAAGCTCTGGCGGCATCTGTCCGGCGAGCCGGCCTTCGACGCCGACTACTGGGCGACCAGGCTGGAGAACCCCGCGCGGGCCTAGGCCGCCGCGCGGGCCGGCAGGAAGCGGCTGTTGCGCAGCAGGCCCGCCGCGATCAGCGAGACCAGCACACCCACCGGGAAGATCTCGATGAAGGTCATGGGCAACCGGTAGAGCGGGTTGGCGTACTGGGCTTTGAACTCATTGCCCGCCTGCACCGCGCGGGCGATGGCGGCGGGCGAGGCGCCCTTGGCCTGGGCCGCGTGGACCATGCCCGCGGCGTAGCTGTCGGCGAAGGTGTAGTGCGTGGCCGCCAGCGTGACCTCCCAGCCGAGCGTGTAGATGACGCCGGCCACGACGCTGATCCCCAGGCCCATCAGCAGGGCCGGGAGGAAGCGGATCACGCCGCCCAGCGCACGGTCGCGATAGCGCTTCACGCCCACGAAGACCAGGCTGAGCGCCAGCAGCATCATCGCGTAGCCAAAGAGCATGGAGCCCGAGGCGAACCCGGGTGCGCCGCCCGCGATGACCACGTCCATCGGCAAGGTGACGACGAGGCCGGCGGCGAGGCCGAAGATCAGGATGGTGCGGAGCATGGATGAAGTCCCCCTGGGCGTGATCGAGGCCGCCAGAACGTCCACGCCCCCCGCCGAGAACAATCGCCCAAAAGGGTGATTTTCGCGAAATCACCCGTTGGGATCAGGGGATCAACCGCAGTTCGCGGGCCCGCAGGACGGCGTCGGTGCGCCGCGCGGCTTCGAGCTTCTCATAGAGCCGACCGATATGGGTCTTGACCGTGTGGGGCGAGACGCTGAGGCGCCGCGCGATCTCCTTGTTCGAGCGTCCCGAGGCCACCAGCTGCAGGACCTCGTGCTCGCGCGGCGTGATGCCGAGCGCAGCTAGCGCCGGCAGGTTCGGCTCGAATTGCGCGGCCCGCGGCGCCTGGCGAAACAGCCGGGCGCCCACCCAGACGCCGAGGCCTAAGAAGGCGGCGGCGATCAGGCCGATGTAGGCCTCAGACACATGGCCGCGCGTCCAGGCCTGGAACTGCAGC
>JACXTT010010139.1_pt1 | contig 12764 bp, 11 predicted proteins | sample 9270951 | NCBI WGS metagenome assembly JACXTT01 (sample SAMN15532306, study PRJNA645909) | rock metagenome | isolation source: weathered quartz diorite | place: Puerto Rico | collected 2017-06-21 | reverse complement strand
GGTCCAGTCCCGAGAGCATTCCCTGAACGGCGTCTTCGAGAAGCTTCTTGTCCTCGACCGGTTCAACATAATCGGCCTTGATGCGACTGAACACCTCGGTAAAGGTGCGCAGTTCATCCAGCGGCAGCGGGGCCAGTGCCTCCTTGTCCGGTTCGCGCTCGGCCAGGACTCCCATGTCCAGGATAACGGCGGCACCGACGAACATCCCGAGAAACAGGACCAGAATATAACGTGTTGCTAGTTTCATATTTAGATGATGCTCCGTTCGTTTTGAGATAAGCAAATGTAGCCCTGCTCGCTGCGCTTGTTCGTCTTGAGATAATAATGGCAGTAATCGTTATCGTGCCTTGCACCAGATCAGCGGATCGCGCGGTTCTCCGTTCTGGCGAATTTCAAAGTAAAGTCCCGGTTGCGCCATGTCACCGGTGTTGCCCACGCTGGCGATGACATCGCCGGCTTCGACCCAGTCGCCAACTCCCTTGTGCAGGCTTTGATTGTGGCCGTACAACGTCATATAGCCATCTCCGTGATCCAGAATCAAGAGTAGCCCAAAACCACGCAACCAGTCAGCAAACACTACGCGTCCGCGATAGACGGAAATTACGTTCTGGCCCTCACTGCCGCCGATGAGCAGGCCGCGCCATTTAAGGTTACCCACGTTTTTGTGGGCGCCGTAGCGTGCAAGTATCCCGCCGCGGGTTGGCAGGGGTAGACGGCCCTGCAGTTTGGCAAAGTGCGTGTTGGTCCCGGATGGCAGAGGGGTATCGGACAGGACCGTTTTCAGCTCCTCGACCAGCTGTTCGAGACGTTTTTCATCTGTGCGCAGTCGATCGATCTGGTTTGACTGGTCGCGCACCTCATGGTTCAGGCTGGCGAGCAGTTCGCCGCGGCGTGCCCGCGAAGTTTCGAGCGCGGTTTTTTGTTCGCGCTGGTCTGTACGCAGGTTTTCCAGTTCGCGCCGCTGTTCGCGTATCTGTTGCTCCAGTGCTTCCAGCTGGGAAAGAGTTGTCTGGATTTGGCTGATGCGTTCGGTTCGCGCCTGGTTAAGATACTGATAGTAGGTAACGACGCGCGAGACACGCGACGGATTTTCCTGGTTTAGCAGCATTTTGGGGTATTCCTGGCGACCCATGAGGTAGGCTGTGTAAATCTGGCGCGCCAGTTGTTGCCGTTGTATTCCAAGCTGGCTTTGTTCCCGGGCGGCGCGGGTATTGAGGTCCGCCAGTTTTTTTTCATTGGCGCGCAGCCGTGCGTCGGTTTCCCTCAGGTTATGCAGCAGACTGCCAATGCGACGTTCGAGTCCGCGAACTTCCTCGCGCATGTCATTGCGCCGGTCACGGGTCTCATTGAGTTTTTCCTGAAGTGTTTCGATGCGGACACGCAGCTTCTTCAGTCGTTCTTCCTCCCCGCCGCGAGTGTCGGCCCCATAGGCTGAATTGAGAAAAGCGACAAGCACAGTACACAGGAGTATCGAAGTCCCTGTGACTGCGAATCCTGATTTGCAGCAGTTCTTCTTTGGTGCCAGTGTGGAAACGAAAGGAAAGAACACCGTATCCGTCAGCCGTGACCCTCGGCGGTCGTTGCTTGCTGGCTTTGCAGGGTAACCAGCGGACGGCCGGTCATCTCGGTCGGCAGAGGAAGGCCCAGAAGATGGAGCATGGTCGGCGCGATGTCCTCGAGCGCGCCACTCGGTGCCAGCGTGGCCGGCCTGCCTATATAAAGGAATGGCACCGGGTTGGTGGTGTGGGCTGTGTGCGGCTGGCCGGTTTCAAAGTCGAACATCTGCTCGGCATTGCCGTGATCGGCGGTGATGAGCATCTCCCCCCCGGTTTCCTTGACTGCTTTGTATATGTTGCCCAGGCACTGATCCACGGCCTCGATGGCTTTCACGGTGGCTTCAAAATCACCGGTATGGCCGACCATGTCGGGATTGGCGATATTACAAATGATCACATCGTAGTGTCCCACGCGGATAGCCTTGATCACTTCCTCGGTGAGTCGTGGCGCACTCATTTCGGGTTTGAGGTTGTAGGTCGGCACATCCGTCGGCGAGGGGATCAGTATCCTATCCTCGAATTCGAACGGTGTTTCCACGCCACCGTTGAAGAAGAAGGTTACATGCGCGTATTTTTCGGTTTCCGCGATGCGCAACTGATGTCGGCCGAGGCTGGCCAGATAGGAGCCCATCACGTTGCGCAATCGTTCCGGTGGGAACGCGACCGGCACGTGGAATTCGGAGTTGTATTCGGTGAGGCTCACGAAGGCGCCCAGTTTGGGAACCACCTCGCGATGAAAGGCATCGAAATTTTTTTCGATGAAAGGGCGCGTGATCTGGCGCGCGCGGTCGGAGCGGAAATTCATGAAGATGACGACGTCACCATCGGCGATACACGCCGGTTTTTCGCCGGGCGGCACGATAACGGTGGCTTTTACGAATTCATCGGTTTCGCCGCGCGCGTAGGCCATTTCCAGCGCCTCTGACGCGGTGGGCGCGGTGAAATCCGCCTTGCCCAGCGTCATTAGATCGTAGGCGGCCTGGATACGTGGCCAGCGGTGATCGCGGTCCATGGCGAGGTGACGGCCGATGATTGAGGCGAAGCGGCCGTGTTTCAGAGCGGTAAATTTTTCCTGCATCGTCTTGATTGAGACGGATGCACTTTGCGGCGGAGTATCGCGGCCATCGAGGAAGGCGTGCAGATAAAGCCGGTTGGCGCCGCGTCGCGCCGCCAGTTCCGCAACGGCGTGAATGTGGTCCTCATGGCTGTGCACGCCGCCGGGCGAAAGCAGGCCCATGATGTGTACCGCGCTTCCGGTTTTGAGCGCCAGGTCGATGGCGTCAGTGAGTGTCTTGTTGGTGAAGAAGGTACCGGTACTGATCGCGCGATTGATACGTGTGTATTCCTGGTACACCACTCGGCCGGCGCCAAGATTGAGATGGCCGACCTCCGAGTTTCCCATCTGGCTGGAAGGCAGGCCAACGGCGGCTTCCGAGGCGTGAATCAGGGTGTGGGGATATTGTTTCCAGAGCATGTCCCACGTCGGCTTGCGCGCGGCGGCAATGGCGTTGTACTGGGTATCCTGACGATATCCCCAACCATCCAAAATGATCAGAACCAAGGGTTTAGGAGTGAATGACATGCTCGGTGACTCAAATATATCGATAATTCAGCCTTTTCAAAATTACTAATATTGTATAATGTTTTCACTCGCGTATCAGCCGTATCCGCTGATTCCACGGTTCCGGAAAGGAGGCGTGGGCGACAAGCGATCCATGAGACCTGACAACATGAGCGCCGCCGCAGAAAAAATAGACGATGTTCTGATTACCAATGAAGATGATATTCATCTTGCCTCCCGGTCCCTGAAAGCCATGGCGCACCCGTTGCGCCTGAAAATCCTCTGCATTCTCGGGGGTCATGCTGAAGTCAGCGTGCAGGATATCGTCGAGCAGGTCGGTACATCGCAAAGCAATATCTCCCAGCATCTTTCCATTCTGCGCGACAAGGGGATTCTGACCGCGCGCAAGGATGCCAACAAGGTTTATTACCGGATTGGCGACCCGAAAATCCTGCGATTGATCGGTTCGCTGCGAGAGGCCTTCTGTAGCGCAGTGCGCCGCTGACCAGCCTATTGGAAACTGTTACCCGCCTTTTTAACCCAACAACGATCGGTGAAATCCAGCAAGGCAATGCCGACCCGAGCATTGCCGTGCTGATACCAAACGACACAAAATACATCTATGACACAATTCGTTATCAATAACTGGTATTTATTCGTCGCACTTGGCGTGATTCTCTTCTTGTTGGCGGCCGGCCCCATCAGCCAGCAAATGTATGGTGTCAAAAACGCCAACGCCGCACAGACGGTGCAATTGCTGAATCACGAGAATGGTGTGGTGGTGGATGTGCGTGAGCCCAAGGAATTCAGCGCCGGTCATGTCCCGAACGCGATCAATCTGCCGTTGTCATCGCTGAAAGACCGGCTGCGCGATCTTGATAAATACAAAAACAAGCCAGTCATTGTAAATTGCCGCAGCGGCAATCGTTCTCTGAAGGGGGCGGTACTCTTGCGCAAGCATGGCTTCCCGACGGTATATAACCTTTCCGGTGGACTGCAGGCCTGGGAGCGGGACAATCTGCCAGTGGAGAAGTGATCATGGCGAAGGTATTGATCTATAGTAGCCGCCTCTGCCCTTATTGCCGGATGGCGGAACGACTGCTGGAGCAGAAGGGAATTCAGGCCGAGAAGGTGATGGTGGATGAAGACCCGGTGCGCCGGGACGAGATGACCCGGCGCGCAGGCCGCACCAGTGTGCCGCAGATTTTCATCGGCGATAAACACGTGGGCGGATATGTGGAGCTGGCGGGATTGGAACGCGCAGGGCGGCTGGACTCGATGCTCGAGTCGTAAGTGTGCAGAATCAGAGTCGAATAACGCAAGCGAGGGGTAGAAACGGTGGAACAGAATCAGGAACAGAATATTGTTTTTAGTATAGAGAAGCTTTATATCAAAGATGTTTCTTACGAAGCGCCGGGTGTGCCACTGGCTTTCAGTCAGGCGCAAGGCGCGAGCGCGGAAATCGGCATACAGCTCGGACTGGAGCACAATGTGCTCAATCCTGAACAGGGCCTGTATGAAGTAGTAATCACGGTGACAGCCACCGCCAAGCGCGAGAACAAGAATATTTTTCTCGTGGAAGTAAAACAGGCGGGCATTTTTCGTATTGGCGGCATTGACAAAGATACGTTACAGCGTGCCCTCGAAATCACTTGTGCCAATGCGCTGTTGCCGTTTGCCCGTGAGGCAATTAATGACTTCGTCGAAAAGGGTGGGTTCCCGCAATTGCTGATTAGCCCGATTAATTTCGAGGTGTTGTACGAGCAGAAGCAGTCAGCCCAGGCAAGTCAGGCGAGCATTAATTAAGAGCCCCCAACAAAATGAAAACCGACACCCTGATGCCGGAAATAGGGATCCCTTCTCCCTCCGGGAGAAGGTCAGGATGAGGGGGATATATTTCAGCGCGAAGCCAAGATTCCCCTCACCCCGACCCTCTCCCGCAGGGAGAGGGGGTTCGTGCCGGCAGTCATTTTGTTACGGACTCTAGGGTAAACGCCTCGGATTTCCCGCTGTCTTCAAGGAGAGGGCGCAAGTTAAGGGCAGCACGATTGCCACAACAAATCCGTTCAACGCATGTTTTGTATTGCCAGACCGGGAATCAGGAATAAGGATGTCCGCTGCTAAGAAACATGCCATTGTCGTGTTGGGGGCTGGGTCCTGGGGTACGGCGCTGGCGTTGTTGCTCGTGCGCAATGGCTATGCTGCATCGCTCTGGGGTAATGACCCGGCGGGACAAGCGCGGCTGGAGCAGGAACGAGAGAATCGTGCCTATCTTCCGGGAATTCCCTTCCCCAAGAAGCTGCATGCCTATGTATCGTTGACTGATGTCGCGAAGGACACCCCGCATTTTCTGATCGCTGTTCCCAGTCACGCCTTTCATGCCACGCTCAAAGCGCTGCAACCGCTCCTGCCCGCGCAAGCTATCCTGGCGTGGGCCAGTAAGGGGCTGGAACCCGGGAGCGGAAAATTACTGAGCCAGGTCGCGACGGAGGTACTCGGTCAGCAGTGTTCACTCGCCGTGGTATCGGGCCCCACGTTTGCGCGCGAAGTGGCGCTTAATCTGCCGACGGCGCTGACGGTCGCCTCGGAAAACGATTCCACGGCGGAAGCAGTGGCTTCGTGGCTGCGCAACGATCGTGTGCGCATCTATACTAGTCGCGATGTCGCCGGTGTGCAGTGGGGGGGCGCCATCAAGAATGTCATGGCCATTGCCGCCGGCATCAGCGATGGGCTTGGGTTCGGTGCCAACGCACGCGCGGCGCTCATCACCCGCGGGCTGGCCGAACTCACGCGTCTCGGCATGGCCATGGGCGGACAAAAGGAAACCTTCATGGGGCTTGCCGGCGCGGGCGATCTGATACTGACCTGCACCGACAACACTTCGCGCAACCGCCGCGTCGGTCTGGCGCTGGGACAGGGGAAAAAATTGCCTGACATTCTTTCCGCGCTTGGCCAGGAGGCCGAGGGCGTGGCCACCACGCGCGAGCTTTATCAGCTCGCCAGAAAATCGAATGTTGAAATGCCCATCACGGTGCAGGTGTATCGCGTCCTATATGAAAATCTGTCGCCTCAGAGTGCCGTGGAAGCGCTGCTCAAGCGCGAACCGAGGCAGGAGTAAATGTCGTTCTGAGCGCTTCGCTTGTTTGTCCTGACGAATCAGCAGCCCTACTCGCTCCGCTCGTTCGTCTTGATATATGACACATGTTCCTGCCGCCTTTGGAACGAGTATGAGCTGGTGTTTCACCCCTGATTGTATATAAGTAGATAAGGAACCCGCCGCCCCATAACCGTCCGTTCAAGGAGGAACATAACGGTGATCAGAAAAAAAACATCCAATCTGCCTGCGGTGCATGTCAGCTCGCTGCTGTTCATTTGCGCACTTTTGCCGGCCCTGCTGTTCAAGGGTCCGCAAATAGAATTCTTTGCCGTCACCCAGATTGTGTTGGTGATGTGGCTCGGCTGGATCGTTCTTCATTCCCATGAATCGGGTCTGCGCATTCCCAAGACAGCGCTGGCGCTGTGCCTGACCCTGTTTTGGTTGTGGCTGGCACTGTCTCTTGCCTGGAGCCTGGCCCCCAGCATCAGCGTAATCAACTTCTGGTGGGTCGGCAGTTTGGTGCTGGTGTTCTGGCTTTATACCCTGACGCCGGACCGGGATGCTTTATGGTCGCACGCCGCGGCCATGCTTCTGGTGATTGGAGTCGTGCTGGCGTTGATGGGGATCTATCAAGTGCTTGTGCTGGAGCAGCACGCACGGTCCGTTTTCGAGACGCGTAACACACACGCGGCGTTTCTCAATCTCATGGCGCTGCCGGCCTCGGCGTACTTTCTGCAAACGATTGCTAATAAAGCCGTCGCGCGCCGCTATTCCATTATATTGGGAGCGGTTCTGTTTATTTTGTTTCTGTCCATTTTCCTGACGGCAAGTCGCGGTGCGAACCTGAGTCTCGCGATCAGCGTGGTTCTGTTGACCGTGCTGACGGCGCGGTGTGTGCCCAAGCGTGCCCTGGTTTTGTTGCTGGGACTGCTGGCTGCGGCTTTTCTGACCTCGAAGTTTGCACACGGGGAGCTCGGCGAGCGCCTGTCCCAGTTGATGCAGGATTCACCACGCCGTATCATCTGGGCATCTTCCTGGAATCTGTTGCAGGCGTCGCCGTGGCAGGGTATCGGTCTCGGACTTTTTTATCTGGCTTATCCCGCTTACCGAAATTCATTAGACAGTTCCGGTGGCTTCTTCGCCCACAACGATTATCTCCAGATCTGGATCGAAACCGGACTGCCGGGATTGATTCTTCTGGTAGCGGTGTTGGTTGCCGCGTTATGGCTTTTCATGCGCGCCCTGCGCAAGACAAATATGCGCGGTGATTCCCACGTCGAAATGACCGGTCTTTTTTGCGGGCTGCTGGCCGTGGCCGGTCACAGCGTAGTCGATTTCAATCTCTATATTCTGTCAATCATGATGACGGCGGGCCTGATCATGGCGCGCTTTCATGAATTGGCGACCCGCGACCTTAAAGTGTCTTCGTGGCCGCTGCGTCCTTCCCGCTTTGTCGGCAAGCAGGCATACCCGATGATCGTGGTGTTGCTCATTCTTTTGCCTGCTCTGTACTTTATTGCTTTGGGATTGGCGAACTCCTATTACGACAAGGCGCTATCGCTGGCGCGAGAAGGAAAACTGCAGCAGGCTGATAAGAGCCTCGCCATCGCGGAACGCCTGACCCCCTCGGACGATCGCATGCTGATCGCGCATGCCGATTTATACCGACACGCCATTTCTCTGCTTCCGCCGGGGCCGGATGAAGGAAAAAAGTCACTTTATAACGATGCTTTACGGTTGCTGGATCGGGCACAGCAGGTCAATACCCTGCGAGGATTGACGTTTGTTATCCGTGGCAGACTCTACCAGCAAAACCCGGCGTTCGCGGGTGAGAACATGCACGAACTCGCCGCCGAATCCTTCCAACGCGCCTTGGCCTTGAATCCCCGGCTGTTCCAGGGACGAATGGATTATGTTTCCTTGTTGCTGCAAGACGGCAAGAAAGAGGAAGCGCTTCACAGCCTGGACGAAGGCGTCAAATACGACTATTTCAACATACCGGAATTGATACCTTTTTATTCGTTGACCGCCAAACTAAGGCGGGAGGCTGGAAGAGTGGAGGAGGCCGGAATCCTCGAAGACAGAGTCAGGGAATTGGAAAAAATGACCACGGCCAGTTATTACCTGCGTGGATACTGAAAACCGGAATTCGTAATTTTCTTCCCTAGCCTGAAAGATGGCTTGGTATTTGCTAGAGATTCAAGGGTATTTAGATCCTCTGCCTGGAGCTTGGAGGGGCTGGGTTTTGCCGTGGTCGATAACCGGGCCCCCGGTTTTTTCGACTATAGTGGGGTTAAGTTCATTATTTTCAGCGTAAATGCAGCCCTACTTCGTTCGTTTTGACTATAGATTAGGCAGCCAATTTCATTTCCGGAATTAAGCAGCGGCCCGACGGGGAGTCACGATGGCAACAATAAGCGAAATGAAGCCCAAGAAGATTCGTATCGGCGACCTGCTGATTACGAATAAGATCATTTCGCAGGAACAGCTCAATACCGCGCTGGCGGACCAGAAAAAGAGTGGCCGCAAGCTTGGGCGCGTGCTCATTGAGAACGGGTTTATTTCTGAAGATCAATTGCTGACCTTCCTCTCGCAGCAGCTCAACATTCCTTATATTGATTTGCGGCGCTATCACTACAAGCCCGAAGTCGTCCGTTTGATCCCCGAGACGCACGCACGCCGCTTTCGCGCCATCGCGCTGGAAGATAGCCGCGAGAGCCTACTGGTGGGCATGGCCGACCCCACCGATATTTTCGCCTACGACGAGCTGTCGCGCGTGCTGCGCCGTCCGTTGCGTTTCGCCGTGGTCAAGGAATCCGAGCTGCTTAAGACCGTCGACCGCGTTTACCGGCGCACGGAAGAGATCAGCGATCTGGCGCAGGAGCTACAGCAGGAATTGACCGCTCAGGGCGGCGTGGACCTGGCGGCGCTAGCCGAGGCGGAAGGCCTGACCGATGCCCCGGTCGTCAAGCTTTTGCAAAGCATGTTTGAGGACGCCGTACAGGTAAACGCCTCGGACATTCACATCGAACCGGACGAGAAAGAACTGCGCATCCGTTTCCGCCTCGATGGCGTATTGCGGGTACAGACGATTGCGGACCGGCGCATTTCCAACGCGCTCGTGTCGCGCGTGAAGTTGATGGCGAATCTGGATATTTCGGAAAAGCGCTTGCCGCAGGATGGTCGCACCAACGTACGTATCCGTGACAAAAGCATCGATGTGCGCGTGTCGACCTTGCCGGTCCAGTACGGCGAGTCCGTGGTGATGCGCTTGCTGAATCCTTTCAGCGGTGTGTTCAGCCTGGAACAGATGGGCATGCCGAAAAATCTCCTTGAACGTTTCCGCCGGCTGATTCATAACCCCAACGGCATGGTACTCGTGACGGGCCCGACGGGCAGCGGCAAAACGACGACGCTTTATGCGGCGCTCAAGGAACTGAATAAACCCGAATTCAAGATACTGACCGTCGAGGACCCGGTGGAATACCGGATGGCCGGCATCAATCAGGTCCAGGTTAACGCCCGCATCGAGCTGACCTTCGCCCGCGTGCTTCGATCCATGCTGCGCCAGGACCCGGACATTGTTCTGGTGGGCGAGATGCGCGACCAGGAAACGGCGGAAATCGGCCTGCGCGCCGCCATGACCGGTCACCTTGTGCTTTCCACCCTGCATACCAACGATGCCATATCTACCGCTCTGCGCCTCACCGACATGGGGGTGCAGCCTTTCATGGTCGCGGCTTCGCTGCGCGGCATTATTTCGCAGCGGTTGTTGCGGCGCATTTGTGAATCCTGTACCGAGCCCCATGAAATATCGGCCGGACAGATGGCCATCGTGCGGGCCGAGGCTGGGGACAAGGCGGACCAGCTCAAGTTCAAGCGTGGGCGCGGCTGCAGCCACTGCAATGGCACCGGCTATTCGGGCCGTATCGGCGTTTTCGAATATCTGGAAATGGATGCCTCGCTGGTGGAGGCCCTGCACACGAAAGATCCCGGGAAATTCGAGGCCGCGGCGAAGCAACAGCCCGGATTTCAGACCCTGCGCCGCAGCGCTATCATCCTTGCGGCACAAGGCCTGACCACCATGGATCAGGTGGTGCGCGCTACCTTCTCGCTGGAGGAATAATTTTTTGTTGCGACAAATGAAGCCAGGACTTAGTGCTCCTGGTTAAAGACGAACGAACGGAGCGAACAGGGCTACTCATCTTATGGCAAAACCAACGAGCGCAGCGAGTAAGGCTGCTGATTTGTCAGGACGAACGAAATAGGGTTTCTTATCATATGACAAGACGAACGGAGTAGGGCTTCATTTATGGCGTTATTCCAGTACAAGGGACGCAACCAGCGTGGTGAATCGGTGCGCGGTCATCTTGAGGCCGTTTCATCGGATGCCGTGGCGCTACAGCTGATGAACAGTGGCGTCATTCCAATTGACATCGGCGTTGCCCAAGCGCGCGGGGATATCTTTGCTGCTCTAAAGGCACGTCTGGTCGCCAGCACGCCTATCACCCTGACGGACATGTCGTTGTTCAGCCGCCAGATGTTCACTCTTCTCAAGGCCGGCGTGCCTATCATGCAAGCGTTGCGGGGTTTGCGCGAATCAACCCATAATCCAGCGCTGGCCAAGGTCATCATCAGCATCGGTGAAAGTCTCGATACCGGCTTGGATATCACCAGCGCGCTGCGTCGACATCCGCAGGTATTTTCATCGTTGTATGTGAACATGGTCCAGGTAGGAGAAACCACGGGCAGTTTGCAAGAAGTTTTCCTGCAACTGGCGGTTTATCTCGAACGCGAAAAAGATACCCGTGATCGTATCAAGTCGGCGACGCGTTACCCCATATTCGTCGTAGCCGCTATTTTCATTGCGATATTTATCATCAATATCTTTGTGATTCCGACCTTCGCCAAGGTGTATGCCGGGTTCAAGATCGAACTTCCGCTGGCGACCAAGATGCTCATTGCCTCGTCCAATTTCACCGTGGCGTATTGGCCCATGATAGTGATGACGATAATCACCGTTATTTTTTCCATTCGTTACTACATTCGCACGCCGGAAGGCCGATACCGCTGGCACAAAATGAAACTGGATATACCGGTGGTTGGCAAGGTAATTTACAAGGCGACATTGAGCCGGTTTTCCCGGGCCTTGGCGGTGATGATGAAGTCCGGTGTGCCGCTGGTGCAGGGCATGACCGTCGTCAGCCGGGCCGTGGACAACGATTACATCAGCGACCGCATCGTGCAGATGCGCGATGGCGTCGAGCGTGGTGAGACCATTGCCCGCACGGCCGCGGCCACCGGCATGTTCCCGTCGCTCGTGATCCAGATGATTTCCGTAGGCGAGGACACCGGCTCGGTGGACGAGCTTATGTTTAACGTGGCGGACTATTACGATCGCGAGGTGGATTACGACATCACCAATCTCAGTACCGCCCTCCAGCCGATTCTGATCGTGTTCCTGTCCATCGTGGTGTTCATTCTGGCACTGGGCGTGTTTCTGCCGATGTGGGACCTGGTTCAGGTGGCGCGCAAAGGCTAGCTATTCTTCCTCTTTATGGAAGGATGAACTCACGCAGCAAGTAGGGCTACTAGTCATACGACAGGACGAATGAGCACAGTGAATAGGTCTACAGTACTGCGAGAGAAGTGGCACAGGGATGAACCCATGCCGGTGGCATGGCGAACGGGCGCACAGGGATGTGCGCTCTGGACTTGATTGCGAAGCGGGGAAGCGCAGCAATCAAGTGCCGTAACGGAGTTAAGGAGCATATGGCCGGTCCTCAGAAGCTGGACAAGCTTGAAATCCTAACCTACTGTTTTCATAAGCTGCCATGCTTCAGCAGGAAGGAACAAAAAGTGAGCTGGAAAAGCCGGGACCCGAGGAGCCGGGGGTGCGTAAGCCATTGTAATGGTGGCTTTTCCCTGCTGGAACTGGTCATTGTGATCGTGATCATTTCGGTGCTGCTGGTGCTGGCTATTTCGCGTTTGTTGGCTTTGATGGTAGATGCGGAAAGAGTAACGATGGAAACCGTGGCCGGGACGCTTCGCAGCGCCATTGGCATGAAGGTTGCAGAAAGTATTGTGAAATCGAAGGTTGCCGATTTGGGCACCTACGAGGGCAGCAACCCGATGGCACTGCTGGCGGAAACGCCGCAGAACTATCTGGGCGAGCTGGACGGGGCCGACCCGGCAAAGCTCGAGGACGGCAACTGGTATTTCGACAAGCGTGACAAGACGCTGGTCTATCTGGTCCGCAACAAGGGTTTTTTTGTCGGCGGCCAGGCCAACCCTCCCCGCGCGAGGTTTGCCGTGAGGCTGGTCTATAGTGATAGGAACGGGAACGGTGTATTCGATCAGGGCAAAGATGTGATTGAAGGTCTGCGCCTGAATCCCGTGGAAAAGTATTCCTGGTCTCGATGATGTCGGGACGGAACGGTGAAGGCGGTGGGTGATAAACCGGCTGCCAGGTGTGTTGAAGTAAATTTTGTAACTCAGGAGATTAAGCATGTCTAAACAGCAAAGCGGTTTCACTCTCGTCGAATTGGTT
>JACXTT010010138.1_pt1 | contig 12765 bp, 14 predicted proteins | sample 9270951 | NCBI WGS metagenome assembly JACXTT01 (sample SAMN15532306, study PRJNA645909) | rock metagenome | isolation source: weathered quartz diorite | place: Puerto Rico | collected 2017-06-21 | reverse complement strand
GCTCGGAGGGCACCCGCGGGGCGATTCGGGGGCTAATCGTAACGCGTTAAACGAAGCCGCTCTAAAAATACATCGGACACGTAATGTGCGTCGCTTCCGTATAGTGCGCCTTCAGTTCCATCCGGTCACTCCAGGGCGGGATGAACCCGCCGATGATGAACATCGTGCAAACGATCCAGACATTGAACAGGACGCTCTTGATGAATCCGAGCGCGAGCGCGCCGATGACCGCGGCAGGAAGAAAGGCGAGCAGGATGCCGATCACGAAGCGTTGGTCTTCCCAATTGTTGAACATGCCTAAGAAGAGCTTCCACAGCCGGTGAAAATAGATCGACAGCAGCGCCAGAATGGCGCCGAGCTGGATGAGGATCGCGAAAGATTTTCCAAACGTGTCGTCGCCGAAGCCGAAAAAATGCTGGACGAGCAAGATGTGGCCGGTTGACGAAACGGGCAGAAATTCAGTCAGGCCCTCGACGATGCCGAGGACCAGGGCCTTGAAGAGATCGAGCATCAGGGGAGCTCCGTCGGGAAGAGCTTAAGAATCGCCACCGACTAGCGTTTTGGCGCAATCAAGTGGCGCGGGCAATGGAAAAAATGCGGCGCGTTGGATTTCGCTCAGGCGCGCTTTGAGTCTAAGGTGGCGCCAGTTTGAAATTCAGATATGACTGATGGTCGCCAATGCTCATTATTTACATACTTATGTTTCTTCTCGCGCTTTTCTTTCTGGCGCTTCCCGTGATCTACATGGGTCAGATAGATGCAACGAGCGCGATCCTGCTCGGGGGCGGTGTGATTTATATCGTTTGGTTTCTGGTCCGGCTGCGTGCGAACGAAAAATAGCTCGAACCCGTTCAGGCCGTTGCGGCGTTTGCGCCATAAGACTTTAACGGCTCATCATTGCTCATCGGCCCGTTCATTCGGTAGGCTTGCGACTCGCTGATTCCCTTCATCCGCCGGTCCGCGCGGGCCCGTTGATCCTCGGCATCTCAATGTTGACGCTGTTCCATCATCCATTCTGCCCGCACTCGCGATTCATCCGGCTGGCGCTGGGCGAAACCGGATTGGCCGCAGGCCTTATCGAGGAGCGGGTGTGGGAGCGGCGGGAAGAATTCCTCATGCTCAATGCCGCCGGCACGACACCGGTGCTGGTCGATGAAGGCCACCCGGCCGTGCCCGGCGTCGCCATCATCGCCGAATATCTCGATGAGATTTACGGCGCCGATCTGGGCGAGAGGCGGCTGCTGCCGGTCGATCTCGCCGCGCGCATCGAGGTGCGGCGCCTTTCGAGCTGGTTCAATGACAAATTCTTCGCCGAGGTCAGCGGACCGCTGGTGATGGAGCGGCTCTACAAGCGCTTCATGCGCGCCGAGCAAGGCGGCGGATCGCCCGATACAGAGACCATCCGTGCGGCGCGGACCAATATCCGCTATCATGTCTCCTACATTGGATGGCTGGTGCGCACGCGCAATTGGCTGACCGGCGATCTTCTGACTTACGCCGATCTGGCGGCGGCAGCGCATCTTTCCACGGTGGATTATTTCGGTGACGTACCATGGGACGCGGACGAGAGCGCCAAGATCTGGTACGCGCGGGTGAAGTCGCGCCCGTCGTTCCGCGCACTGCTGGCGGAGGCCGTGCCGGGCCTGCCACCGTCGAAAACCTACGCGGACCTGGACTTCTGAACGATCCGGCGCAACTGAAGGCCGCACTTAAGCAGGCCGCGCGCGCGAGCGGCTTTGACGCGGTCGGCGTCACCCGGCCCGATGCGGTGCCGGAGGCCAAGGCGCGGCTTGAGCGCTTTCTCGCTGACGGCGCACACGGCGACATGATGTGGTTAGAGGCCAACGCCGAACGCCGCGGCGATCCGCGCGTACTGTGGCCGGACGTGCGTTCGATCGTCATGCTAGGGATGAACTACGGGCCGGACAGCGATCCGCTCGCGATCCTTAAAGAACGCACGCGCGGCGCAATCTCGGTCTACGCGCGCGCGCACAACGACTATCATGACGTCATCAAACAGCGCCTGAAAGCGCTGGCGCGCTGGCTGGTCGCGCAGGCCGGCGGCGACGTCAAAGTGTTCGTCGATACCGCGGCCGTGATGGAAAAGCCGCTCGCTGCGAGCGCGGGCCTTGGATGGCAAGGCAAGCATACCAATCTGGTCTCGCGCGAACTTGGCTCGTGGCTGTTCCTGGGCGCGATCTTCACGACGCTCGAACTGCCGCCTGACGAAGCCGAGGCCGATCACTGCGGCACGTGCCGGGCGTGCCTCGACATCTGTCCGACCGCCGCATTTCCCGAACCGTACCGGCTCGATGCACGGCGCTGCATTTCCTACCTGACCATCGAGCACAAGGGGCCGATCCCGCGCGAGTTCCGTCCGCTCATGGGCAATCGCATCTATGGCTGCGACGATTGCCTCGCGGTGTGTCCGTGGAACAAGTTCGCGCAAGCCGGACACGAGGCGAAGCTCGCCGCGCGCGAAACTTTGCGGGCCCCGGCGCTTGCCGAGTTGGCGGCGCTCGATGACGCGCAATTCCGTACGCGCTTTGCCAAGACTTCCATCAAACGCACCGGACGAGATCGCTTCGTTCGCAATGTGCTGATCGCGATCGGGAACTCAGGCGATGCCACGCTTGCGCCGCACGCTGAGCAGTTGCTCGAAGATCAATCGGCTATTGTGCGTGGCGCAGCCGTGTGGGCGTTGGGACGATTGTTGCCTCGTGAAAAACTTGATGCGTTGGCGCAACTACGCAGCGAAGTCGATGCAACGGTACAAGATGAGTGGGATTCCGCACTCTCAAAATTCTAAAACCACGGCGATTAGCCGCTCGATGTCCTCGGGCCGCGAGAGGCGATGGTCGCCGTCCTTGACCAGCGTGAGTACGACATCGTCATGCGCGAGCCGCGAGGTGAGTTCGACCGCGTGCTGCCAGGGCACATCCTCGTCCTTCACGCCCTGCAGGATGCGGACCGGGCAGCCGATCTCGATCAGGCCGCCAAGCAGCAGATGATTGCGCCCCTCCTCGATCAGCGTCTTGGTGATCGGATATGGCTGCTCTGAATATTGCGATGGGCGCCGCCAGGCGCCGGTCTGCTCGATCTGCTGCCTGATCTCGGGCGAGAACTTCTTCCACATCAGTTCCTCGGTGAAATCAACCGCCGGCGCAATCAGCACAAGTCCGGCCACAAAGGCTTTGGACGTCGCGCCGCGCTTGAGTGCGCGCATGAGCAAGAGCGCCAGCCAGCCGCCCATGGACGAGCCGATCACGACTTGCGGGCCGGTGGCGAAGGCCGAAAACACAGCAATGCTCTCATCCAGCCAGCGGCCGATGGTACCGTCGGAGAATTCGCCGCCGGATTCTCCGTGGCCGGAATAGTCAAAGCGCAGACAGGCCCGCCCTTGCGCGGCGGCCCAACCGTCGAGCGCGACCGCTTTCGTTCCGCCCATGTCGGATTTGAAGCCGCCGAGCCAGAACAGGCCAGGTGTTGTACCTTCGCGCTGGCGCACCGCGATGCGGCGCGCGGCTGAGCCGGTTCCCATGTCCAAAGTTTTCAGGCAACACTCATTCATTGCGTCACATTCCGAGTCGGACCTAATTGCGCCGTGTTTCGCAGCAAGTTGTAAGCCTACGCAAGAGATATCGCGAGGCGCTGGCGAATCTTAGCGGAGTTCGATCATGGTGATGAGCGACGATTTCGTCGAAGCCCCGGCGTTGGCGCAGGCGCGAACGGTCGCGGGTTCGACCGTGTTGCAGATCGTGCCTTCGCTTGGTCCGTCACCCGCGTCCCGCATTGCGATAAACGTCGCGCACGCGCTGGTGCGGGCGGGTGGGCGCGCCATCGTTGCCGGCGAGGACGGCACGCTGATCAATGAGCTCAACGGATTTGGTGGCGAGTGGCTCGCCTATGCCGATACGACTTTCAATCCGCTGAAGCTGCGAAAAAACGTCGAGCTGCTGGCGAGCCTGCTGGCCAGGGAAGAGATCGACATCGTGCACGCGCGGAGCGCGGGCGCGGCGTGGAGCGTGTTGCCAGCGGCGGAGAGATCGCGCGCGAAGCTCGTCACCGAGCTGTTCGACATCCCCTATGCGCACATGCTGTTCGGCGCGCATTACCTGCGCGCGCTGAGCAGCGGCGATCGCATCATCACGCATTCCGCGTTCGATGCCCGCCCGATGATTGAGCGCTATCGCATTCCGCAACCGCGCGTGTGCGTCATTCCACGCAGCATCGATCTGAATAAGTTCAATCCGGCCGGCGTCAATTCCGCACGCATCACCCTCCTGCGCCAATCCTGGGGTGTGCCATCGGGATCAAAACTGGTGTTGATTCCAGGGCGCGTCGCGCCTGCAAACGGCCAGATCACGCTGATCGATGCCGCGCGTATTTTGACCGAGAAGGGAATGCGCGGCGTTACATTTGTTTTTGCGGGCGACGATCGGCGTCACCCGCGCCATGTGCGCGCGATCATGCAGCGAATTCAGGACGCGGGCGTGCACGCGCTGTTCCGGATGGTCGGCCATTGCACAGATATGCCGACAGCGTTTGCCGCCGCCGATATCGTCGTGGTGCCTTACATCAAACCGCCTGTCAGCGGGCGCGTGGTGGCCGAAGCGCAAGCCATGGCTCGGCCGGTGATTGCGTCGTCGGCCGGCGCGTTGCCGGAATGTCTGCTGGCGCCGCCGCGCATCGCGGATGAATTGCGCACCGGCTGGGTGGTGCCACCGGGCGATGCGGAAGAACTCTCGCGCGCGCTGAGCGACGTCCTCTCGCTCGACGCGAAGACCACGGCCGCGCTCGGGGAACGCGCGCGGCAGTTCGCCACGTACATGTTCTCACCGGAAAGCGTCGTTACCGCGACGCTGGAAGTCTACAATTCGCTATTGCAGGCCGGGAGTTAGGCGGTGGTGCCGAGCACCCTGCGGCGAGCGTGTCACAACGGCTGCAATCCGCATGCAATATGCATTCAACAGCGTTGACTTATTAACTGTTTGTCCCGATCCTTGGGGCGCCGTTTCGTGAAAAGCCGGAATGCAGGTTTCCGGCCATGCGAACGGTCCGTTGCAACAGCTAGAGGAGATAGCCACCATTCGTCGCCCGATGAAAGCCGCGCCGCCGGTCCAAAAGGACGGTCCGCGCATCAATGAGGAGATACGCGCTCGCGAAATCCATTTGATCGACAAAGACGGCGCCAACCGCGGGAATGTTTCCGTTGCGGAAGCCCTGCAATTGGCGCAAGAGGCCGGATTGGATCTGGTCGAGATTTCCCCCAACGCAACGCCGCCGGTCTGCAAGCTGCTCGATTTCGGTAAATACAAGTACCAAGAGCAGAAGAAGGCGGCCGAAGCCCGCAAAAAACAGAAAGTGGTCGAGGTCAAGGAAATCAAATTCCGGCCGATGATCGACGACCATGATTACGACGTGAAGATGCGCTCGATGATCCGGTTCTTCGAGGAGGGCGACAAGGTCAAGGTGACCTTGCGCTTTAGGGGCCGCGAAATGGCGCATCAGGAATTGGGCGTGAAACTGCTCGACCGCGTGAAGGACGACACCCTCAAGGTCGCCAAGATCGAGATGGACGCCAGGTTCGAGGGCCGGCAAATGGTGATGGTGCTGGCGCCGAAATAGCGTTCAGCGCTCACCGTTCCGGAGCAAGAATTTACGCCCGCGACTCAGGTCGCGGGCGTGCGTATTTTGGCCTCGCCTGCGTCCGCGCCCGAGCAACGAGCGGTTGCCAATTGCGGCCCCGTCTGCCATAACCCCGCCCGATCGCCGACCGGCTTATCAAGGGCTGCCGTGGCGGCGTGATCCACGCTCATTTCGAGCACGCTCAGTTTGAGCACATCCGGTGGACCCGGCTTCTTTGTCGTGGTCTTTAGCCATTTGCAGGAGAGCAAAATGCCCAAGATCAAGACCAAGTCGGGCGCTAAAAAGCGCTTCAAGATCACCGGCGGCGGCAAAGTGCTTTCGGCGCATGCCGGCAAGCGTCACGGCATGATCAAGCGCACCACGAAGCAAATCCGCGATCATCGCGGCACTCGGGTTCTGTTCAAGACCGACGGCGACAACATCAAGAAATATTTTCTACCCAACGGTTGATCGCAGAATCCCGCAAAGCGCATCGTAGAACAGCACCGACAGGAGACCAGTCATGGCACGCGTCAAGCGCGGCGTCACTTCACACGCCAAGCACAAGAAAGTTTACAAAGCGGCGAAGGGCTATTATGGCCGCCGCAAGAACACCATCCGCATCGCCAAGCAGGCGGTGGAGAAGGCAAACCAGTACGCCTATCGCGATCGCAAGCGCAAAAAGCGTACGTTCCGCGCCTTGTGGATCCAGCGGATCAACGCCGCGGTGCGCCCGTTCGGCCTGAACTACAGCAAGTTCATCGCCGGCGCGGCCAGGGCCGGTGTGCTGGTCGATCGCAAGGTGCTCTCGGACCTGGCCATCAACGAGCCGGCGGCGTTTCAGGCGATCGTTGAAAAGGCCAAGGCCGCGGTCCCGGCGCCAGCCTAAAGACTGTCTTGCACGTTATGGGCGCGCTAGCCGCTGGGCGTAAGTGCGCGCCAGCTTGGCGTGACAGAAGGCCTCGAAGGAGCGGTACATCGAGCCCTCCTGCTTGATGTACTTGCGTTCGCAGGCGTCCTGCTCGCGGTCGTAGGTCTTGCGTTGCGCGGCGCTCAGTTTGGGCAAGAACGCGGCTTCGCACTTCTCCCTCACAGTTGCACCGAACTGCACGTCTATGCTCGCAACGTAGGCGCAGGCCTCGAACACCTTCAATGCGGCGTCGCACGATGGCGCCTTATCAATGGCCTCCGAGATCGCGTCCCCGCTCCGTTCCACCGGGCAATCGGCGGCCGCAAGCGGCGACGCCAAGAAGAGCAAGGCGAAAAGCACGAGAAGCGGGCGGATCGCCATAGAAGGGTCCTCGATGCAGGCCGGATTATTCCCTAGTGTTTCATATTGGGCCTTGCTCGGGAATCCGGGGCTTGACCTGATGGAGGCCGGGCGGCCAAAAACGACCGCATCCGCGGGGATTCGATGACTGACATCGCCAAACTTGCAACCGAGATCATGAACGCCGTCGCCGCCGCCCACGACGAGGCAGCGGTCGAGGCCGTACGTGTGGCCGCGCTCGGCAAAAACGGCTCGGTTACGGCATTGCTCAAGACGCTCGGCGGCATGACGCAAGACGAGCGCAAGGAGAAGGGCCCGGCGATCAATGGGCTCAAAGATCAGGTGACCGCGGCGATCACCGCGCGCAAGGACGCGTTCAAGGGCGCGGCGCTTGATGCGCGGCTTGCCACCGAGACCGTCGATGTGACGCTGCCAGCGCGCGAGGCGCCGGCGGAGACCGGGCGCATTCATCCCATCAGCCAAGTGATCGACGAATTGACTGCGATCTTCGCCGACATGAGCTTTGCGGTGGCGGAAGGGCCCGACATCGAAACCGATGATTTGAATTTCACCAAGCTCAACATCCCCGAAAGCCATCCAGCGCGGGACATGCACGACACGTTCTTCTTCAACCGCAAGCCGGACGACTCGCGGATGTTGCTGCGCACGCATACCTCGCCGGTGCAGATCCGCACCATGATGAGTCAAAAGCCGCCGATCCGCGTGATCTGTCCGGGGCGGACATACCGCGTCGATTCAGATCAGACGCACACGCCGATGTTCCATCAGGTCGAGGGCCTGGTTATCGACAAGGGTTCTCATCTGGGCCACCTGAAATGGATCTTAGAGGAATTCCTCAAGGCGTTCTTCGAGGTCAACCAGGTGAAGATGCGTTTCCGTCCGTCGTTCTTTCCGTTCACCGAGCCGTCGCTCGAAGTCGACATTCAGTGCCGGCGCGAGAAAGGCGAAGTGCGGTTCGGCGAGGGCGAGGATTGGCTGGAGATTCTCGGCTGCGGAATGGTGCACCCGAAGGTGCTGCGCAACTGCGGGATCAACCCCGAAGAGTACCAGGGCTTCGCCTGGGGCATGGGGATCGACCGCATCGCCATGCTCAAGTACGGCATGCCGGACTTGCGCGCATTCTTCGAGGCCGACGTGCGGTGGCTGTCGCACTACGGATTCAGGCCGCTCGATTTCCCGACGCTCGCGGGGGGATTGAGCGTTTAGATTCTTGTTCGGAATTTTTGCTAGGAAAATATTTTCTTAATTTCGCTCACAATAATTCCCAGGACTAAACATGCGCCTAACTGTCCGACATGGTTGCCTGTAATGGGCAAAAATGCCTGAGCCGGCGTCACCACGGCCTCCGCAACGATTAAGAATAAATCCGCAGAAAGGCCAACGATAATCGGTCTCGGCAGATCTTCGCGGCTGTGGTTTGGCATACTATCTGGCTCCGGCAATAATCAAAAACTTCTGACATCGGGAGGTAGTAGACAACTAAAACTTGCATGAATGCGTACACAATGTCAACATTAGCATATTGGTTATTAGATTATATATTGACAAATTTTTCATATGTGTGCTTTATGGACCACACAAGGAGGGGCTTTAGTGGGATGGGGGGTTTTCATGGAGGCAGCTTATGAAGTCAGCGAAAACAACGAGTCGAATATTGGATTTTGGTGTCAAGAAGGATCTCGATGTCCTAAATGACTACACCTCAATCAATGCGCGATCGGCGAGAAGTAACTTTTCTAGGTTGATCAACAATGCTCGGATCGAAAGAGATGTAGTAGTAATAACCGATCATGGCGAACCAGCTGCGGCAGTTATTTCAATCAGAGAACTCAAACTTTTGGACAGGATATTAGAAAAAAATTGGAGAAATAAAATTTCGAATGTGGACTTTACTAAGATGAGTTCTGCTGAACTTAGGGCATTAATTCTCGGCAGAGTTGAGACCAAAGACTGGGATGGCAAAAAAAGGCCAGGAGGGAAAGATGCTGGTGCCGCAGAGGATCAAAGGAAGCGTATGCGTCCGTGACAACGTACCCACAAATTTGAAAAGCCTGACCAAATGCCAAAGAGTCGAATTCTGGAACTCGATTGATAGGATCAAACGAACCAATATATTTTTGCTTCCAAAGGTTCTCGACCGTCACCTTCGTCTCAACGTGGACGGCAAAATCGTAATCTACGGGGCAATTGTTAGAGCTAGTTTTTGGGCACTTATAAAGGTAGTAAATCGTCGCCTTTATCTGCTCTCGGTGATATGTAAGAAGCGCTTACTTCGATCTGTCCGAGATATAGGTTGCACGCTGTGCGATGATATTTACAGCGGAATAGAGGGTACATTTCGCGTGTTTGCCGGTCTAAGCGAAACAAAAGAGGTTTTGTGGACTTGGGAATTGCGCGACCCGAGTTCGAATTGCGTGACCTTCCGCTTTGGGGAACTTTTTCAACTCTGCGGTCCCGCGCCGAGCCTCTTGAAATTTGGCTAACATTGAATTTGTATCATCAGAATCTTGATTTTCTTGGTGTCAGCTTCACAGCACCGGTAAGTCCAGTTATCTACGTAGAATGAAATTCACCCTCGCCTGGCTCAAGGAGCATCTCGACACCGAAGCGACGCTCGAGGCGATCACCGACAAGCTCACCATGATCGGGCTTGAGGTCGAGCGCATCGAGGACAAGGGCAAGATGCTCGCGCCCTATGTCATCGGAAACGTCGTCTCGGCCGAGCAGCACCCCAATGCGGACCGGCTGCGCGTGTGCACGGTCGATACCGGCGACGGAAAGCCCATCCAGGTGGTATGCGGCGCGCCCAATGCGCGCGCCGGCATGAAGGGCGTGTTCGTGCCGCCCGGCGCGTTCATCCCAGGCAAGAACATCACACTTCAAGTGGGCACCATCCGCGGCGTCGAGAGTCGCGGCATGCTGGTGTCGGAATTCGAGCTGCAGCTTTCGGACAATCACGACGGCATCATCGATCTGCCCGCCGATGCGCCGGTGGGAAAAAGCTACGCGAAATGGGCGGGTCTCGACGATCCGGTGATCGAGATCAATCTCACGCCCAATCGCCCTGACTGCACGGGCGTCAATGGCGTCGCACGCGATCTCGCCGCCGTCGACGTGGGTGCGTTCAAGGAACGCCCGCCAAAACCGGTGAAGGGCACATTCCCCTGCCCCGTCGCGGTCAAACTCGACTTCGGAGCGACGCATTCGCTGTGCTCTGCGTTTGCGCTGCGGCTTGTGCGCGGCGTCAAGAACGGCCCGTCGCCGGAATGGCTACAGCGGCGTCTGATCGCGATCGGATTGCGCCCGATCAACACGCTGGTCGACATCACGAACTTCATCACTTACGACCGCGGCCGGCCGCTGCATGTGTTCGACGCCAAGAAGGTGCACGGCAATCTGGTGGTGCGCCGCGCCAACAATGGCGAGCAATTGCTCGCGCTCGACGGCAAAACCTACAAGCTTGACGCCGCGATGTGCGTGATCGCCGACGAGAAGGGTGTGGAATCGCTGGCCGGCATCATGGGCGGCGAGGCGAGCGGCTGTTCGGAAGCCACTACCGACGTGCTGATCGAATCGGCACTGTGGGATCCCGGCAATATCGCGCAGACCGGCCGCGCGCTGGGGATCAATTCGGATGCGCGATATCGATTCGAGCGCGGAGTCGATCCTCATTTCATGCTGCCGGGGCTGGAACTCGCAACGCAGATGGTGCTTGAGCTTTGCGGCGGCGAGCCGTCGGAGATTGTCGTCGCGGGCCAGGCGGAAACCCCTGAGCACGCGATCGATTTTCCGCTCACGGAGCTCAAACGCCTTACAGGATTGAGCATCGCGCTGCCCGAAATCAAACGTGTGTTGGGTCATCTCGGATTTTTCGTCGCGGGCGCTGGTCCCATCTTGAAGGTCGCGGCGCCCTCGTGGCGGCCGGACATCGAAGGCAAGGCCGACATCGTCGAGGAATTGGTCCGTATCATCGGCGTGGACAGCGTTCCATCGACGCCGTTTCCGCGCGGTGAGATGGCGCGCAAGCAGGTGCTGACAACGTTGCAAGTGCGAAGCCGCAAGTCTAAACGCGCGGCTGCCACGCGCGGGCTGGTCGAGGCCGTCACCTGGTCTTTCATCTCCAAGCCGCATGCAACACTGTTCGGCGGCGGCGACGCGGCGCTGGCGTTGGCAAATCCGATCGCGGCGGAATTGTCCGACATGCGGCCAAGTTTGATTCCCGGGCTGGTGAGCGCGGGGCAGCGCAATGCCGATCGCGGATTCCCGGATGTGGCGTTGTTCGAGGTGGGTCAGATTTTCAAAGGGGTTAAGCCGGAGGATAAATTCACCGCCGCTACCGGAATACGGCGCGCGGCGGCGAAGCCCTATGGCGGCGGCCGCCATTGGTCAACGCCTGAAGTGCGCGTCGATGTGTTTGACGCGAAGGCCGATGCGCTCGCGGTGCTTTCGGCTGCGGGCGCGCAGGCGCAGGCGATGCAAGTCGTGCCCGGCGGACCTGCGTGGTTTCACCCGGGGCGCGTCGGCACAATCCAAATCGGGCCGCAAAACGTACTCGGTCATTTCGGCGAGCTGCACCCGCGTGCGCTCGAAATGCTCCGCGCCGAGGGCCCGCTCGTTGCATTCGAAGTGATCCTCGAACGCATCCCTGAGCCGCGCGTCAAGCCGACCCGCGCCAAGCCGGTGCTTGAGCTTTCGCCGTTCCAGCCGGTGGAGCGAGATTTTGCGTTTGTCGTTGATCGCGGCGTGAAGGCCGGCGACATCGTACGCGCGGCACAAGGCGCCGATCGCAAGCTGATCATCAATGTAACGGTGTTCGATATCTATGAAGGCGACGGCATTCAGGCCGGCAAGAAATCGGTCGCGATCGCGGTCACCATTCAGCCGCGCGAGAAGACCATGACCGACCAGGAGATCGAGGCACTTGCGGCCAAAATCGTGGCCGAAGTCAGCAAGCGCACGGGCGGGGTGCTGAGGGCATGAGCAGCATACGCAGGGGGCCGTCTCCGAGACTGATGAAGGCTTTGCTCGTGCTCGGCATCGGGCTGCTTATCTACGGTGAGTACTACTACTCCAGCGGCCGCCGTGTTTATGGCATGGAAGGCAGCGCGGTGCCGACACTTGCCGGTCTTGCGATCCTCGTGATCGACGGCATTCTGGTGTTGATCTGGCGCGCGCTTCGCGACAAGCCCACGGCGCTCGAAGAATTGGCACGCAGAGACGATCAGGACGCTTAGCCCTTACGCCGATATTTTCGGTATCAAGTCCGCATAGGCGAAGCCGTCGCGCTCAACGATTTCGCCGAGTTCGACGGGGATTCCGCCGGATAACATCGGTCCGGCAACCACGCACGAATGGAATTCGCCATTTTCACCGCAAGGATCGGCGATTGCAGGCAATTCGGTCAACATGGTGTGGTCGAACCGCCGGCCGGCGAATGTCTTCGAGATCTGCTTGAGGTCGACGCAGACGAGATAGGTCTCCACGCCCGCGTCAATCATGTCGCGCGCAAGCCTATCGGTGGGCCGCTGCCACAATGGAAAGACCGGAGTAATGCCGGTGCCGGCGAGTTTCTGCTCCCGATAAGCGCGCACGTCCTCAAGAAACAGATCGCCAAAGATCATATGCGTTACGCCAGCCCTTTTGACATCGACCAGCGCCGCCGTCATGCGCGCTTCGTACACTTCGTTGGGACCCGGATAGGGAATGTGCACGAAGTTCGCCGGCAAGCCTGCGGCTGCAAGTTGCCCGGTAAGCAATTCCTGGCCTACGCCATGCATGCTGACCCGGCGGAAGGTATCCGTTAACGCTGTCAGCGCCCCCGCGACCGCCTAGTCGCCGCCGCCCCC
>JACXTT010010137.1_pt1 | contig 12765 bp, 16 predicted proteins | sample 9270951 | NCBI WGS metagenome assembly JACXTT01 (sample SAMN15532306, study PRJNA645909) | rock metagenome | isolation source: weathered quartz diorite | place: Puerto Rico | collected 2017-06-21 | reverse complement strand
TTGTGGTCGCCGCCCGCCTCGTCCGTCATCTTCAATATCCCGATCGGCCGGCAGCGCACGACGACCCCCGGCATCAACGCGAACGGCGTCACCACCAGCGCATCGACCGGGTCCCCGTCGTCCGAGATCGTGTCGGGGATGTAGCCGTAGTTGCACGGGTAGTGCATCGCGGTCGAGAGGAAGCGGTCGACCAAAAGCGCCCCCGTCGACTTGTCGATCTCGTACTTGATGGGATCGGCGTTCCTCGGGATATCGCCGATCACGTTGAAGTCTCAGGCGAGGTCGCGCCCGTCGTCCACCCGGTCCAGATTCATGGGATTTCCTTGCAATCAACCACTAAGGGGCCAAATTTGGTAAATTGGTGCAGGTTGGTGAGCCCGAATTATCCATGAGAAGCCTGCCCCTCATCCTCACGCTGGACCAACACGGCGTCCCGCACCGCTGGGTCACGTGGCAGCAGGCTGTCTGGTACTACGCGAAAGAGAGAGTCGCGTGGGAGACCGGAAGCGAGGCCTTCACCGTGTGGGGCGGGCGCTGCCAGAAGACCGGCGAGCGCTCGAGCATCACCGCGAATTCCATCATCGCGATCCGCGGCAAGGCGCTCGCGATCAAGGGATTCAACCAGGTCCCGCCCCTCAACAACCGCGAGCTCTTCAACCGCGACCGCTTCATCTGCGCGTTCTGTGCGGGCACTTTCTCGCCGTTCAAGCTCACGTGCGACCACATCCTGCCGCTGTCTCGCGGCGGACGCGACACGTGGATGAACGTCGTGACGGCCTGCCGCGTCTGTAACCAGAAGAAAGGCAACCGTACCCCCGAAGAGGCGCACATGCAGCTCGTGTACGCGCCCTACGTCCCCAACCGCGCCGAATTCCTGATCCTCGCGAACCGCCGCATCCTCGTCGATCAGATGGAGTTCCTGCGCCAGCACGTCTCCGCCAACTCGCGCATCAACGAGCGCAACGCGCCGGCCCTGCGAAAAGTGATGAACTGACCGGAAAGCTAACCCCGGTCCGGGTTTAAGGGAGGGGGACCATGTCCCCGAAGTCGGAGCACGTCGAGCGGGAGCTGTTGGCGATCGGATTCCGCGCCTATCCGCGGAACCTCACGAACGGGTTCATGTTCGCGCTCCTGACCGTCGCGCTGATGTGGCCGGGCGTCCCGCACGACCTGCTGCTCGCGTGGCTGTGCCTCTTCGCGATGCTCATCCTCGTCCGCTTCGCGATGGCGCATGCCTATTTGCGCACGCCGCCGCCGGCCGCGCAGCTCGAGCGCTGGGCGAACCGGGCCGCCCTCGCGTACGGCTCCGCCGGCCTGCTGTGGGGATCGATCGGCATCGCGGGACTGCATTACGGCGTCGGCACGGAACAACAGATTTACGGGCTGTGGATCGCGTTCCTGATCTCGCTCTTCGTCGTGTTCCAGGCGCAGACGACCTCGGCGCATCCGCGCATCTTCTATGCGTTCGCCGCGGCTGCGATGATCCCGTTCGTCACATTCACGTTCATCGAGCCGTCGCAGCGCCTCGTCTTGCGCCTGGCCGCCGAGATCCTGGTATTCGGCATCGCGCTGCTCGTCGGACGAAGCGGCGGGCGCTACGTCGTCGATTCGATCACGATGCGCTACGAGAACGTCGAGCTGCTGCGCGATCTCACGCGACAGGCGGAAAGGCTCGACGCGGCCAACGCGGCGAAGACGCGCTTCCTCGCCGCGGCGAGCCACGACCTGCGCCAGCCGATGCAGGCGATCGCGCTCCTCGCCGAGAGCCTCGACGAGCGCGTGCGCGACGCCTCCACCCGCAAGATCGTCGACAGCATGCGCACTTCCGTCGTCGCGATGTCGTCGCTGCTGAACGAAATCCTCGACATCTCCAGGCTCGACGCCGGGACGGTAAAGGCCCAGCGCACAGTGTTCCCGGTCTCGCGCGTGCTCGACCGGCTGCGCAGCTCCTTCGCCGGCCGTGCCGCGCAGAAAGGATTGAGTCTCCACGTGCGGCCCTCGCGCGCATTCGTCGAAACCGACGAGGTGCTGATCTATCGCATCCTCACCAACCTCACCGAGAACGCGCTGCGCTATACCACCATGGGGGGTGTCGTCGTCGCCTGCCGCCCGCGTGGCGACGCAGTCTCCCTCGAGGTCTGGGACAGCGGCATCGGCATTCCCGCCGACCATCTCGGCGACATCTTCCTCGAGTTCCACCAGCTCGCGAATCCGCAGCGCGATCGCGAGAAGGGGCTGGGGCTCGGGCTCGCCATCGTCGAGCGCACCGCGCGGCTCCTCGGGCTGGCGCTCGTCGTGCGCTCGCGCGTCGGACGAGGATCGGTGTTCGCCGTCAAGGTGGCGCGCGGCGATCCGGCGAAGATGCGCGCGCCCGAGGCCGCCGCCCCGGTACAGAGCCTCGACGATTGTCACGTGCTGGTCGTCGAGGACGATCGCGACATCCGTCAGGCGATGGCGCTGCTCCTCGATGGCTGGGGCTGCCAGGTGGCCGCCGTCGCATCGGCTACCGAAATCGACGAAGCGCTCGCGACGCTGGGCGCAGCCCCGGATCTCGTCCTCGCCGATTACGACCTCGCCGGCGAGAATGGCATCCAGGTGATCGAGCGCATCCGCCGCCGGCATCCTGCCGTCCAGGGGGTCCTCGTCTCGGGCGACGTCTCGAGCGAGGCGCTGAAACAGGCCGACCTCGCGGGCTATCCGATGCTGCACAAGCCGGTGCGGCCCGCGCGGCTGCGCGCCCTGCTCGCCTCGCTGCGTTCCAGCCCCGCCGAAGCCGCGTGAAGATCCTGGTCGTCGACGATCACGACCTCATCCGCGAGGGACTGCGGCCGCTGCTGCAGCGGCTTGCGCCGCAGGGCGAGACGCTGGAAGTCCTCGAGGCGGCGACGTTCCAGGCAGGGCTCGACCAGGCGGCGGCACATTCGGACCTCGACCTGGTGCTGCTGGACCTGCGCCTGCCGGACGCGCAAGGCGTGACGGCGCTCGAACAGATCCTGCGGCGTCACGCCGGCCTGCCGGTCGTCGTGGTATCCGGCGAGGATGATCCCGCCCTCATGCGGACCGTCGTCGAGCACGGAGCGCTCGGCTACATCCCGAAATCGTCGAGCCCGCAGGTCGTCGTCAACGCGCTGCGGCTCGTGCTCGCGGGAGGTACGTATCTCCCGCGCGAGATGATGGCGGCGGCCGCGCCGGCGGCGAAACCGAAGCCGGGCGACACGGCGTCCTCGCGCTTGGGCATCACACCGCGCCAGGCCGAGGTGCTCCGGCTCCTTCTCGCCGGCAAGTCGAACAAGGCGATCTGCCGCGAGCTCGACCTCGCCGAAGGGACGGTGAAGAACCACATCGCGGCGATCTTCAAGGCGCTCGACGTCACCTCGCGCGTGCAGGCCGTCATCGCCGCCGGCAAGCTGGGAATCAAGGCCTAGGTCGGACCGCGGCGTTCACCGCTGGAAGTCGACGTCGACGTCGAACGCGCGGCCGTCGGCGCCGCTGTTGAAGCGCCACTGCGCGAGCGTGCGTGTGACAGCGCGGTCGAAGATGCGCTGCGGATTCGCCTCGACGATCTCGACGCGGCTCACTTCCCCTTTTGCATCGATCGTGAGGCGCGCGTGAACGTGGCCCTTCTCGGCGCCGGCCGCGAGCGCTTCGCGCGGGAAGCCCGGCTCGCTGCGAGATACCACCTTCGTCTCCTCGTCGGCTGCCACGACCGCGCCCGCGGCGGCGGCCACGCAAATGACGAGCGCCACGCGGGCGGTTTTCGAAAACAATGATACGGACATACCGGCTCCCTGAGTCTCCAATGGCGTGCATTGTAGGGCGGGCGGAACCACGCCAATAGGCCTTTTGGCCCAGGCCGAAGGTCACGCCACCCATCCATCGCGCCGATTCCGGCGCCGCCGCCGTCCGCCTATCGTGCGTTCCATGAAAAGGCGAACGCAAGAAACCCACGTCGAGCTCCTGCCGTTCCGCGTCGGCGTCAACGAATACGCCATCGACGTGCTGCACGTGCGCGAGATCCGGCCCTCGGCGCAAATCACGCCGATCGCGGCCGACAACTCGCGCATCCGCGGCGCGATCGACGTGCGGGGCGTGCTCGTTCCGGTCGTCGACCTGCGCGAACGCAGCGAGACGCTGCCGCCGCTCGGCGAGGCGTTGGTCATCATCGTCGCCGTCGCGCGGCGCCTCGTGGGAATCGTCGTCGATGCGGTCTGCGACATCGTCGAGCTGGCGCCCTGGCAGGTCCAGTTTTTCGCCGTCCCCGACATCGGGGAGCTCATCGCAACACGCATGGCGCACGTCCAATCAACATCGATCGGAGGATACGCATGAACATCGGAAACCTCAGCATCCGGGTGCGCCTCGCGGCGCTGCTCGTCTTCGCCAACATGTTCCTCGTGGCCTCGGCGGGCTACGCGTGGTACGCGATCTCGCGGCTCAATTCGCAGCTCGAGAACGTGATCGCGATCTCGAACCAGGTCGAAGCCGCCAACGACCTCGCGCGCAGCGCGCAGCTGCACTTCAAGATCCAGGTCCAGGAATGGAAGAACATGCTGCTGCGCGGCTACGACTCCGAGCTCTACGTGAAGCACTCGAAGGGCTTCGCCGACGAATCCGCGCGGGTCGCCAAGGACCTGAAGGCCCTCGGCGACTCGATCGGCCATCTCGGCGTGGACGTGAAGCTGGTCGAGAATGCCACCGCCGAGCACAACGAGCTCAACCGCCGCTACGCCGAAGCGCTGCGCGCCTTCCACGGCTCCGACATGGCAAGCGCGCGCGAAGTCGACAAGGCGGTGCGCGGCATGGATCGCGCGGCCACCGATCACCTAGAAGTCATCGCGAAGGCGGTGCAGGAGCGTGGCGACAGGCTCGACGCCGACGCGGCCAACAACGCCGCCGCCGAGAAGCGCCTGCTCGTCATCGGCCTCGCGCTGATGGCGCTCTTCACGGTCGTCGTGAGCGCCGTCTCCGGCACTCTCGTCATCGCAAGCATCACGCAGCGCCTGCAACGCGCGACCGACGTCGCCCGCACCGTTGCCTCAGGCGACCTCACCGCGACCATCGAAGTCGGCCGCAACGACGAGCTGGGGAAGCTCCTCGGGTCGCTCGCCGACATGAACCGCTCGCTCGCCGGCATCGTCGGACGCGTGCGCGACACCGCCGAGAAGGTGAGCGCCGCCTCCACGCAGATCGCCGCGGGCAACACCGACCTCTCCTCGCGCACCGAGGAGCAGGCCTCGAACCTCGAAGAGACAGCGGCTTCCATCGAAGAGATGACCGCCACGGTGAACCAGACCGCGCAAAACGCGGCGCAGGCGAACCAGGTCGCGTCCAGCGCCGCGCAGATCGCGCAGCGCGGCGGTGAGACCGTCGGCCAGGTCGTGAAGACCATGGACGGCATCCAGGCGAGCTCGCGCAAGATCGCCGAGATCACCGGCCTCATCGATTCCATCGCGTTCCAGACCAACATCCTCGCGCTCAACGCCGCGGTCGAGGCGGCGCGCGCAGGCGACCATGGCCGCGGCTTCGCGGTGGTCGCGGGCGAAGTGCGCAGCCTCGCGCAGCGTTCCGCGGAAGCGGCGCGCGAGATCAAGTCGCTCATCGGCGAATCGGTCGAGCGCGTGGACGCGGGCGCCAGGCTCGCGGGCGACGCCGGCGCGACCATGACCGAGATCGTCGGCAGCGTGAACCGCGTGTCGCAGCTCATCGCCGACATCGCAGCCGCCACGGGCGAGCAGAGCGCGGGCATCGCGCAGGCGAACACCGCCGTGAGCGAGCTCGACAAGGTCACGCAATCGAACGCGGCGCTCGTCGAGCAGTCGACGGCGGCCTCCGAGTCGCTGCGCGAGCTGGCCTACTCGATGGCCGAGGCCGTCAAGGTATTCCGCATCAACGACGCGGCCGTCGCTCAGCACCCGGCGCAGCCGCGCATCGGCGCCCGCCACGAGCCCGCGCTCGCCGCGCCCACGGCAAAGGCGGCGCCGAGAAGCGCCCATCCCAGGGCTCTCGCCGCCGTTGCCGCGTCGTCGAAGACCGAAGAGTGGAAGGAATTCTGATCATGACCGCGACGGAAACGCGCGTGGAGCGCGGGGAATTCCTCTCGTTCCGCCTGGGCAACGAGGAGTACGCGATCGACATCCTCAAGGTGCGCGAGATCCGCGCCCACGAGGCGGCGACGCGGATGCCGAACACGCCGGGCTTCGTGGAGGGCGTCATCAACCTGCGCGGCACGATCGTCCCGATCATGGACCTGCGCGTGCGCTTCGGCTTCGAGGCCGCGCACGACGCTTCGACGGTGACGATCATCCTCAGCATCGGCCGCGAGGTCGGGATCGTGGTGGACGGTGTGTCGGATGTCGTGGCGCTCGGCGCCGACGAGATCCGCCCCGCGCCCGAGCTGAAGAGCGTGCTCGACGGCGGCTTCATCCGCGGCATCGCGCCGATCGAGGGCCGCATGCTGATCGTGCTCGACATCGAGCGCCTGATGGCGGGCGGCGGCATGGAACTGGCGGCGGCGGCATGACACCGGTCGGCCCCCAGCTCGCCCTCGGCATGTCGCTCGCGCTGGAAGCGGCCGAGTCCGACATCGAGCATTCGCTCGCCTTCCTGCGCGAGCCGCACAACCGCGAGACGCGCCTGAAGCTCGCCGAGCACCTGCTCGAGCGCTGCAAGCTGCGCGTGCAGACGGTGCGGGTCATGCTCGCCGAGGCCGGCGAGGCAGCGCTGCCATGAGCAGGCGCGGAAAAGACTTCGTGCACGTGGTCGCGCTCTGGCTCGACCCGCAGAAGTTCCCGGACCGGCTCTCGTTCGCGCAGATCCTGCCGCGGATCGCGAAGCTCGGGCCGCTCGACAACATCGAGCTCGCGCTCGCCCCCGAAGGCGGCGGCCGGCTCGCCTTCATCCTGCAGCGCGACATCCCGACGGAGGCGCTGCGCGCCGTCCTCGCCAGCATCGCCGGCGAGAACGGCGTGCTCGATTGCCGCGCGAAACCCTGGTGACCATGCGACGCATCATTCTCATCCTCCTCTGGCTGTGTTCGGCGGCGCAAGCCGCGGCCGAGACGATCCCGCCCGCGAAGCTCACGGTGACTGTGGACGACCGTTATCCGCCGTATTCCTTCCGCGACGACAAGGGCCAGCTTCGCGGCCTCGTGAGGGACCGATGGGACCTCTGGTCCGAGCGCACCGGCATCCCCGTCGAGCTTCGCGGGATGGATTGGCAGGCCGCGCAGCGCGCCGTGCTCGAGGGCCGCGCCGACATCGTCGACACGCTCGGCCTCACGCCGGAGCGGGAAAAGCTCTACGAATTCTCGAGGGACTTCCAGCCGGCCGAAGCGCGCGTCTTCTTCCATCGCTCGCTCGCCGGAATCAGCAACGAGGCATCGAGCCTGAAGGGCATGCTCGTGGGCGCCAAGACGGCAAGCGCATGCGGCGAATGGCTGCGCTTGCGCGGCGCCGGCGCGATCCGGGACACCTATCCCGACTCGGTCTCGCTGGTGAAGGCCGCCGGCAAGGGCGAGATCCGCATCTTCTGCATGGACGACACGGTCGCGAACTATTTCCTGTATCGCGAAGGGCTCTCGAGCGAATTCAATTCGTCGCAGCCGCTTTATGCCGCGTCGCTTCACTGGGCGGTCAAGGCGGGCCGCGGCGAGCTGCGCAACTTCGTGCAGCGGGGCTACGACGAGATCTCGTCGAGCGACCTGAAGCAGATCCGCACGCGCTGGTTCGGAACACCGTTGCGCACTCCGCTCGACCTGCGCTGGCTCTACGCGCTCGGCAGCGTGCCGCTCACCCTTCTCGGCTTCTCGCTCGCCGGCATGACGTACAACCGCTGCATGCGCCTCAAGCTCCAGGCGCGCAACCAGTACTTCTCCTCGCGCGACGCGCTCACGGAGCTGCCGACCCGCGGTGTCCTCTACGACCGGCTCTCGCAGTCGATCGCCCAGGCCGAGCGCGAGGGACACGGCCTCGCCGTGCTCTTCGTCGACCTCGACCGCTTCAAGGCGGTGAACGACACGTTCGGCCACGGCGCCGGCGACCGCGTGCTCAAGGAGGCCGCCGCGCGCCTGCAGCGCTGCGCGCGCGCCGCCGATACCGTCGCGCGGATCAGCAGCGACGAGTTCGTCGTCGTGCTCTCGCAAATCATCAAGGCGGAGGAGGCCGGAGTCTTCGCGCGCCGCGTGCTCACGGAGCTCCACCGTCCCTTCGATCTCGACGGCAAGCCCGTGTACTGCACGGCGAGCATCGGCATCGCGGTGCATCCAGGCGACGGCACGACCGCCGCCGCCCTCATCCAGAACGCAGACATCGCCATGTACCGCGCGAAGAAATCCGGCCGCAACAGCTTCCACTACTTCCTGCCCGAGATGCACGAGCACGCCGTACGGCGGCTGCAGATCGAGACCGCGCTGCGGCTCGCGCTCGAGCGCGACGAGTTCACCCTCCACTACCAGCCGAAGATCGACGTGGCCTCCGGCGACATCACGGGATTCGAGGCGCTGCTGCGCTGGCGCCATCCCGATCTGGGGCTCCTTTCGCCCGCCGAGTTCATCCCGATCCTCGAGGACACCGACCTCGTCGTGGGCGTGGGCGAGTGGGCGATCGCCAGCGTGTGCCGCCAGATCCGCGAGTGGGCCGCGCAAGGCCTTCCGCCGCGGCCCGTGGCGGTGAACCTCTCCGCGCGCCAGTTCCACATGAAGGACCTCGACAAGGTCGTCGCGCGCATCGTCGACGAGGCGGGCGTGGCGCCGGGGCTGATCGAGCTCGAGCTCACGGAGTCGCTGATCATGCAGGACCCGCAGGCGGCGGAGCAGACGCTTCGCAACCTCGAGCATTACGGGGTGCGGCTCGCGATCGACGATTTCGGCACCGGCTACTCGTCGCTCTCGTACCTCAAGCGCTTCCCGATCGACACGATCAAGATCGACCGCACGTTCATCGCGGACGTGACCAGCAACGCCGACGACGCGGCGATCGCGCTCGCGGTCATCAACCTGGGCCACAGCCTCGGGCTCACCGTGGTCGCCGAAGGCGTCGAGACCGCGGCGCAGCTCGAGTTCCTCCGCGTGCACGGCTGCGACGAGGTCCAGGGATTCTTCTTCAGCGGCGCGATTCCCGCCGCCGACGTCCCGGTGCTGCTGAAGAGCGGCAGGATCTAGGGCTCGCGGCCCATCTCGTCGCGTATCCACGCGACGAAATGCTGCGCCTCGGGCCGCTCGGCGGCGTCGCGCGCGAACAGCGCGTGATAGCCGCGCGCGAGCTGCTGCTGCCGTCCGAAGAGCATGACGAGCTGCTTCTTGCGGATGTACTGGGTCGCGAGCGTCATGCGGCCGAGCGCGATGCCCTGCCCGAGGAGCGCGGCTTGCAGCACCTGGTCGTACTGATCGAACGTGAGGGTTCCGGCGGGCGTGAACTCCTCGACGCCCATCGCCTCGAGCCACGCCGCCCACGAGATCCACGGCCAGCGGCGGGCGGCGTCGTGCAGCAGGAGCAGGACATGGTGCTTCAGATCTTCGGGCCGTTTCAGGGGATGCCCGGCGCGCTTCACCTCGCGGACATAGCCCGGGCTGCAGACGGCGGCGAGGTGTTCGCCCACCAGATAGATCGCTCCGGCGGGCGCGCGGTTGATCGCGCAATCCCGGATCGCGACGTCGATGCCTTCGCGGTCGATGTCGACCACTTCCGGCGTGGCCGTGATGCGCACGTCGATGTTCGGGTGCTCGCGTCGAAAGCGCGTGAGCCGCGGCACCAGCCAGAACGAGGCGTAGGACACGGTGGTGGTCACGGTGAGCACGTGGCCGGTACGCGTCTCGCGGATGCGCCGCGTCGCGTCGCGCAGCTGCTCGAGGATCGGCGCCACGGTGCGGTAGTAGGCCTCGCCCGCGTCGGTGAGCGCGAGCGCCTTGTGGCGGCGTTCGAAGAGCGGCACGCCGACGAACGATTCCAGCGACTGGATCTGGCGGCTCACCGCCGATTGCGTGAGGAAGAGCTCGGTCGCCGCCCTGGTGAAGCTCAGGTGGCGCGCGGCCGACTCGAAGCCTCGCAGCAGGTCCAGCGGCGGCAGGCTCGCGCGCGGGCTATGCATGCGCCTGACTCATGCTACGGATGCGCATTTCTCGTTTGTCCCAGAGAGCCGGATGCCGCATTCTGCATGCATGTCAGGAATTCATCAAGGAGCCGCCATGAACCTCTCCGTGCAGGCACCCGAGCTCGCGCTCGACCGCGGGCAGGTCCTCACCCTCGACGACGCCGCCGGCACGCGCATCCGCGCGCGTAGCGGGCAGGTCTGGATCACCGAGGAAGGCTCGACCAAGGACAACGTCCTCGGCCCCGGCGAAGTGTTCGTCATCGGCCACGACGGCCGCACCGTGGTGCAGGCGATGCATCCCTCGTGGATCGCGCTCGACGAGGGCGAACGCGCCGTCAACGACCCGTGCGTCGACGCCTTCGACCTCGGCAACTTCCTCCGCAACATCGGCGACCGCTACTACTAAGACCCAAAACCGGGGACAGACCCCGGTTTCCCGCTATGTGGAAAATCGGGGTCTGTCCCCGGTTTACTGACGCTCGAGAAGCATCGCGTCGCCGTAGCTGAAGAAGCGGTAGCGCGCGGCGATGGCGTGGGCGTAGGCGCCGCGGATGTTGTCGACGCCCGCGAAGGCGGACACCAGCATCAAAAGCGTCGAGCGCGGCAGGTGGAAATTGGTCACCAGCCGGTCGACGATGCGGAAGCGGAATCCCGGCACGACGAAGAGCCGGGTCTCGGCGGTTCCCGCCTGCAGCTCGCCCTGCGCCGCCGACTCCAGAGCGCGCAGCGTCGTCGTTCCCACAGCTGCGACGCGTTTTCCTTCGCGGCGCGCTCGCCCGATCGCATCCACCGTCGCCTGCGGAATGCCGTACCACTCGGAGTGCATCACGTGCTGCGACAGATCCTCGACGCGAACCGGCTGGAACGTGCCCGCGCCCACGTGCAACGTGACGTAGGCGACGGCGACGCCGCGTGCGCGTAGCGCATCCAACAGCGCCTCGTCGAAGTGCAGTCCCGCGGTCGGCGCGGCCACGGCGCCGGGCGAGCGCGCGTAGACCGTCTGGTAGCGAGCCTCGTCCTCGCGGTCGCCGGCGTGCGCGATGTACGGCGGCAGCGGCACCTCGCCGTGCGCCTCGAGCACGCGCAGGACATCGTCACCGAAGCGCAACCGGAAGAACTCGCCTTCGCGCCCGAGCACCTCGGCCTCGGCGCCGCCCGCGAAGAGGATGCCGCCCCCGGGCTTGGGCGACTTGCTCGCGCGCACCTGGGCGAGCGCCGTGGTCGCGTCGACGATCCGCTCGACCAGCACCTCGACCTCGCCGCCCGAATCCTTGCGTCCGTGGAGCCGCGCCTTGATGACGCGCGTGTCGTTCAGCACGAGCACGTCGCCCGGCGCGATAAGGCGCTCGACGTCGGGAAACTTCAGGTCCTCGAGCGCGCCCGTCCTGCCGTCGAGGTGCAGGAGCCGGCTCGCGGTGCGCCGGCCCGCCGGGTGTTGCGCGATCAGCTCGGGCGGTAGCCGATAATCGAAATCGGATAGGTGCACCCCCGCAGTATAATTTTTCGCGAAGTTCTCCCTCTCCCTTGGGAGAGGGCCGGGGAGAGGGTCAATGCCGGGATGGCGGAATTGGTAGACGCACGGGACTCAAAATCCCGCGGTGGCGACACCATGTGGGTTCGATTCCCACTCCCGGCACCACTGCCGCGATCAGCTCGCCGGCGAATCGGCCTTCGGCTTGGCAACCGCCGGCGCGGGCTCTGCCTCGACCATGTCGAAGCGCGGCCAGAACGTCGCCGCGATCTCGGCCATCACGATGTGGCACTTGTGCGCGCAATGCCGCGGAGTGCCGATGCGCCAGTTCGCGGAAACGGTATCGGGTCGCTCGATGCGATAGGGAAGCGGCATGCGGCAGTCGTCGCAGCCGAGCGGACGCTTCGCCGCGAACTCCGCGTTGAGGAGTGCATACAGCTGCCCGGCGGTGACTTTTGTCCGCATGGGACGCAGTATGCGCCGTCGCGCGGTGCGGCGTTGACCGCGCTACCAGGTCTCGTCTTCCGCGCTCACCAGCTCGCGCGAGTCGACGCGGCTCAGGCACGCGACGCGTGCGACCGAATGCGCCATAAGCTCGCACAGGCGCTGCACCATCAGCCGGTCGGCGAGGGTCTCGCTCGATAGCACGCGGCGGCGCGCGAGGCGCGCAGCGTACACGGCGATGTCCCTGCCGTCGGCGATGCGGCCCGGCCAGCAGTCCTCCGGCAAGCCCACCAGCTCGATGCGGCTCAGCCCGGCGAGGTAATCGCGGACGATTCGAACGACATCCGTCTCGCAGGTCGCCTCGTCGATCGCCGCAAGGCGGCGAACGTGCCGCCCGGTCTCGGTTGCGAGGTCGTCGATGTCACGCGCCATTGTCCGCCGCCTTTTCGATGATGGTGGCCGCTTCGAGGACCTCGGTCGTATCGATCGGCAACCCGAGCGCCTTGAGGATCAACGCTTGCTCGAGCGTCGTCGCGCGCCGCGACTCGTTGCACAGGATGCAGTAGAAATGCAGGCCCTTGCCCGCGACGGCCTGCCGCACCTCATCCGCGTTCCAGGTATGAACGACGCGATGGCCGTTCGGGCATTTGTACTCGCGGACGAGCTTGCTCTCCGATTCGCCGAAATAACTCATTTAGGCCAGATCCGGCAAGGGTTTGAAACGAAATGCTCGTTCCCGTGGGGGCCCGTTGCTGTCACCGCAC
>JACXTT010010136.1_pt1 | contig 12765 bp, 11 predicted proteins | sample 9270951 | NCBI WGS metagenome assembly JACXTT01 (sample SAMN15532306, study PRJNA645909) | rock metagenome | isolation source: weathered quartz diorite | place: Puerto Rico | collected 2017-06-21 | reverse complement strand
GCGCGGCGATCCGCGGCGAGGGCGTGGCGCTCGAGAGCGTGCGGCCTTTGGCGCGGCCGACGACGCCGTTCAACGTTCCCTACCTCCGCGCGAAGCGGCTCTCGGGGCAGGCGCTCGCGCCCGACGAGACGAGCCCGGCCGCCCCGCTGCCGGAGCCGGTCGAGAGCTTCGCACCGTATCCGCTGCCGGACGATCCGTCCGTCGTCTCGCTCGCGTCGTACTGGCTGCCGGTCATGGCCGGCGGCACCGAGCCGTCGTGGTTTCGGCTGCATCTCTTCCTGGATTGCCGCTCGGGCGAGGATCGCATCGTGCTCGTCCACCGCACCCGCACCGATCGCGCGCCGCTCGTCGGCGTACGATTCGAGAGCCTGCGTGACCGGTTTCCGCTCCGGCCGTCGGACGGCGGACGGGACGCGCGCCGTGGCGCGCTCGAGCGCATTCGTGAATGGGGCGCGGGTGCCGTCGTCCTCCGTAGGGAGGAGCCGTCGTCCGGCCAGCCGGACTCGCTCGACGCCCGGCTGCTCGCGGCGCAGCTCGCTGCAGGGACGTTCCGGCCGCTGGCGGACGAGGATCGCGCGCTCGCCTCGAGCCTCCGCGCGCTCGGCCTCGTGGCCGAGGAACCGAGCGCGTGACCGCTGCCGACGGCTTGCGGCTGCTCGCGGAGCGAGTCGCCGCGATTCCGGCCGCGCTCGCGGCGCTCGATGCCGAACCGAACGCATCGCTGGATCTCGGCCCGGCGCTTCCGCGCTGGATACGGGTCAGCGGACTCGGCAGCTCGGATGCGCACGCGCGCTTCCTCGCGGCTCGGATCGTCGGCGAGCTCGGCCTCCCGGCTCGGTTCGAGCCGGTGTCCGCGTTGGCACCGGCACCGGCCGACGCCGCGGAGGACGCGCTCGTCCTCTTCTCCCAGGGGATCTCGCCGAACGTCCGTCCGCTGCTCGCGAGCGCCGACCGCTGGCGGCGGTTCGTGCTCGTCACCGCGGCGGCCGAGCGCGGAGACGACGCCAAATCCCAGCTGCTGCGCGAGGCCCGCGCGCGTGGCGCGCGAATCCGGACGACACCCGGCGAAGACGAGTACGGCACGCTCGTGCGGGTCGTCGGGCCGGCGATCGGCTACGTCGAGGCGCTGCGGATCGTCGAGGCGTTGGCTCGCGAATGCGGCCGCCCGGTCGCGCCGCGGCCGAGCGGGCACGCTCTCGGGGCCGCGACCGAGCGCGCGTCTGCGGTCGCGCGACGGCTCTTCGAGGAGGTCGGCCCGGACGCGTTCGATCGCGACATCTCTTGGGTCGCGTCGGGTGCTTACGCGGAGCTGCTCCGCAACCTCGCGCAGAAGGTGCTCGAAGGCATGCTGCGCCCGCTGCCTCCCGTGTGGGATCTGCTCGCGGTCGCGCACGGTCCGTTCCAGCAGGCGCTCGAGCATCCGCACACCTTCCTCGCCGCGGTTCACCAGGACGACGGCACCGCGCGTTTCTTGCTCGATCGCCTGCGGAGCATGCTCGTCCCGGAACGCCATCGGCTGATCGTGCTCGAGGCCGCGTTGCCCGGCGACCTCGCGATCTTGGAGCACGAAGCGATGGCCAATGAATTCGTGCTCGGCTACGCAGCCGTGTGCGGGATCGATCCCGCGAACTGGCCGGGCCGCGGCCTCGACGGTCCGCTGTACGACCTCGACGACTGGAGCGCGGAGGTCCCTCCGGCTGGAGCGGAGGCTCCGCCGCTCGTGCCCCCCGCGCTCGCGAGCCTCACCTGGCCGGAGCTCGAACGGACCCTCGCGTCGGGGACGCGGGACGCCGTCCTTCCGCTCGGAGCGATCGAGCAGCACGGGGCGCATCTTCCGTTCGATACGGACACGCGCATCGCCGCTGCGCTGGCCGATCATCTGTGCGCCGAAGTCGGGGAGGCGATCCGGCTGCCGGTGCTCGCGGTCGGCTGCTCGGTCGAGCACGCGGCGTTCGCGGGCACGCTGTCGATCGAAGCGGGGACCCTCGAAGCGACGATCGCATCGATCGCTCGCTCGCTGCGGGCGGCCGGTTTCCGGCGATTGTTCCTGTTCTCGGCGCACGGAGGAAACGTCGCGATCGTCCGCGACGCGCTCGCGCGCCTCCGCGCGGAGGCGGCACCGCTCGAGATCCGCGCCTTCCTCGACCTCGATGGCCTCGCGCGCGCGATGCACGAGGTGGGAGCGCGGGACGGGATCGCGCCGGAAGAAGGCGGGCATCACGCGGGCGAGGTCGAGACTTCGATCCTCCTGGCGCTGGATCCCGCCGCGGTGCGCCGCGATCGACTCGCCGCGGGATTCGTCGAAGCGGCAGAGGATGCGCAGGCGCTCTTCTATCCGAGCCTCCGGCGACGAGTGCCGAGCGGCGTCGTCGGAGATCCCCGACGGGCGAGCGCCGACCGCGGCCGGCGTTATCTCGCGCGGTGGGTCGGTCTGCTCTCCGCCGCGTACCGCGCCGAGAAGAACGAGCCGTAGGCGAACGGGATCCAGATCGAGTAGTAGAGCTGGTTCGGGATCATGCGAATCCCCCAGCCGAAGTCGTAACCGCCGACCACGATCACGAGGTCGGCGGCCGCCCACAGCGCGTAGTAGAGCGTGACGAAGCGGGCCAGCGAGTGCAGGTATTGTTGCACCTCGAAGCGCTTCAGCTCGGCCGCGGACGGAAGAATGCGCACGCGCACCCAAGTCATCGCGAAGACGAACGCGATCTCGTACGCGATCCAGATCGTCTGGTCGGGGAACCGGGTGTACGGGTCATAAGCCGCCAGGCCGCGCGTCACGCCGAACGCGACGATCGGAACGACCAGGGTCCACGCCGCCGCACGTGCGATCGCGGCGCCGAGGCCGCGCTCCGGGGCGAGCACGTAGAAGATCGGTAGGTAGATACGGAAGTCGCCGAGGAGGACGAAGCCCACCATGACGACCGTGGGCCACGGCTCTTCCAGCGCGAGCCCTCGCAGCAGCGGGCCCGTGGCCCACGGATCGAGGATCGTCTCCATCGCGAACAACGGCGCGTAGGCGTTCATGAACTCCGTCGCGCGCGGCTCGACGCTGCGTCCGGCTCCGGCGCGGCCGAGGATCCAGTAGACGAGGAAGCCGATCGGGATCAGCCAGAGCGCGTACACCGACTGGAGATCCCCCTGGTAGAGGTCGCGCCAGCTCCACGCCGTCATCGCCCGATCATTCCGCGCGCTGCCCTTCGAGAGCAAGGAAGTCGCAGTCGGTGCCCGTTTCAAACTCGATCGCGGAATTCGAATCGTTTCCATTTGCAACCAAACGAACGCCGCCGGTGTTTCCTCTGGCGAAGCTGATCCCCTGGATGTTGCGGCACGTTTTCATGCCGCCGTCGCTCGGCTCGAGAAGGCACGTGCCTTGCTCATCGATGTTCCCACGTCATGATCCGCACTCCGGCCATCCTCCGCTTTCTCACGATGGCCACGCTGTTCTTGACCACGGGCGGCGCCGCCGCTCAGTCCACCCGGACCGACGTGTTCCTCACCTCGGCCGCGGGGACGAGGGTCTTCGCACTCACCCCGGATGGCCGGGAAGGAGCCGCATTCGGGGGATCCGCATCGGTCGACTACGCGCTGTTCGCGACCGAGCTCGTCGCCTACCTCACCAAGGAGATCGTACGCGACTCGCCGGAGGAGTACGCCGACTCTCCGCTCGGGTCACGCTGGACTCGCTCCATGGATGACCCCGACTCCCGCTTCGGGGACCATTGTCTGAAGATCGTCACACGGATCGGATCCGCCGTACCGATGCCGTCGTTCTCGTCCGGCGCAGTCGGAGCACCGACCGCGGCCGACTACGTCGTGCGAGGCGCGACGACGGCGCTCGCGCTTCGACAGGTCTGGGACGCGTTCGAGAACGACGTGCAGGGGGAGCGAAGCGGCGTGTCGCTGCGGCCGAAGGTGAGCGCGCGTCGCGTCGGCGTGAGCATGACCCTCCACTGGTGAGCCCGCCCGCGAGCGCCGGTTGATGCCCCGGCGCTTTCGTGGGACAGATCCTCGATGAGCGCGGCGAGCGATCATCCGTTCACGCCCGATCTGTTCGCGCGCATGGACGAGAACGACGACGCCGTCTTCTACTCCGTCGCACGGAACGTCGTGCACGTCGACGAGCCGGCGATCACGGCGATCCGAGGATTCTTCGCCGAGATGCTGCCGACCCGCGGCACCGTGCTCGACCTGATGTCGAGCTGGAGATCGCACCTGCCGGAAACGCTCCCCGACCTACGTGTGGTCGGGCTCGGCATGAATGCCGAGGAGATGTCGGCGAATCCGCAGCTCGACGAGCGAGTCGTACACGACCTGAACCGCGATCCCGAGCTTCCGTTCGTCGATTGCCGCTTCGACGCCGCCGTGCTCACCGTCTCGGTCCAGTATCTCGTCCGACCGCTGGAGGTGTTTCGCTCCGTCGCGCGCTGCCTGCAGCCGGGAGCAGCGTTCGTGGTCATCGTGTCGCACCGCTGCTTCCCGACGAAGGCGGTGAAGATCTGGCATCAATGCAAGACCATGCGCGAGCGCATGGAGCTCTGCATGGCCTACTTCTCGTTCGCCAAGGGCTTCGAGCAGCTGCAGGGAGTCGACCTTCGACCGGGGGTGCGTCCGGGAGAAGATCCCGTGTGCGCGGTGATCGGACGGCGCGAAGGCTCGGTCGATGCTGCCCCGAGAGGCACCGCGAGCTGGCGACGCCGCTGAGCTGCACGGTTCGAGTGCATCGTCGTTTTTGTGACCATTCCCGCGAACCTTGCCAACATTGCGATACGCGTTGCGCAATCGCGGGGGTGTCACGCGGCTCGCTGAATCGCGCCCCCAAATCACGTACCTCGCCGAGATTGCGAGAAAATGTCGACCTCCGTCCCCACTTTTCCGGGCTGGGTGGGTTTGGGGTGGGGTGCGGTACATGGTTTGCAGCACTTCTACGACATGAGAGACGCAACCCTGGACCTGCACAGGCATTCAAAGGTTCGTGGTCGTGATGCGGGAGGACGCATGCTGAATCAGATTCGTGATCTCTACTCGGATCCGGACACCATGTTCGTGGTCAGCGTCATCTCCGATGCCATGCAGCGTGGGGTGCGGCACTTCAAACTCGACGGAACGCCGCTCGGTCGCTTGAACGAGGTGATCGATGCGCTCGCGGAGGACGGCGAGATCTTGATGGACGCCGACGGCTCGAAGGCCTGCCCGAGACACTGACGAGGAGTCGTTCGGCTGGGCTTCTTAGCGTCCACTCCATCGAAGTGTGCGCGGGGTTTTTCCGCTTGACAACGAATCCGGTTTGCTAGTGTAGCTCGCGTCGTGCCGCTGCTCTCGCTCGAGGTGATCCGTTCCACCTGGGACGCGATGGCGTCGCGCAGCGACGCGCAGGCGAATCGCGGCGCGAAGCGCTTCGTCGAGCGCCAGCCGGTGGTGAATGCGGCGGTGCTCGCACTCACCGAAGACGCCGGCGAGGACGCGGCATCGATGGCGCTCTACTGCGCGAGCGCGGTCGCGGCCTGCTACGAATCGGCGCGCGGGCGCGCGCTGCCGCGGGTGCGCGAGACCGTGATGGACGAGGTGCTCCATCACCTCGAACGTTGGAGCCGAGATCTCGAGAACATGGACGAGCAACTGCTCGCCCGCCGAGCGCTCTGCGGGCGCGATCACGACCAGCCGTACCTCGTCGCGGAGTTGCTCCGCTACCTCATGGACGCAACCGAAGAAGGCGAGATCGCGGGCGACGATCTCGGCACGATCTTCTCCGCGATGCTCGCCGTGATCCGCGCCTTCGACCACGTCTCCGGAACTCCGCGCAACGTACCCTCGATGGAGCAGGTCCTGCGCGAGATGACCGGGAAGCCGTTGCCGTCGCTACACCGCGCGGCACCGTGCCCGTGCGGAAGCGGCAAGCGCTATCGCGACTGTTGCCTGCGCGGCACGTCCCCCGGCTCGCGCCGCCGCGCCCGCAACTGACGCCCGGCTCCGGGCGCCCTCCCGCTGACGCCGGGCCGACCGGGCGCTATGCTCCTCCGGACGTTCTCGGAGGACGCAGATGGTCACTCGGCGCGAGTTCTACGGGGTTCTGGCGATCGTCGCTTTGCTCGCCATGTGGGTCGGGTCACGCGGGTCGCACGCCCCGGATCCGATGCACGGCTGGGTCCGACGGGCCGAGGCGCAGATGCTCTCCTCGAAGCCCTTCACGTTCGCGTCGGTCGCGAAGCGCGCGACGCCCTCGGTCGTCAACGTCTTCACCAAGCAGCGCGTCCGCGTATCGCCTTTCGGCGGGCCGTTCGGCGGCGGCGACGGCGATCCGTTCGACGACTTCTTCCGCCAGATGTTTCCCGAGATGCCGCGCGAGATGGAGCAGAAGAGCCTCGGCTCGGGCGTGATCATCGACGGCGACGGCTACATCGTGACGAACCATCACGTGGTCGCGAACGCGGACGAGATCCAGGTGAAGCTCTCGGACGCGCGGAGCTTCCCGGCCGAGCTCGTGGGCAGCGACGCGCGGACGGACGTGGCGCTGATCCGGATCCGCGGCCAGAATCTGCCGAAGGCCGAGCTCGGCAGCTCCGACGAGCTCGCGGTCGGTGACTGGGTGCTCGCGATCGGAAACCCGTTCGGCCTCGAGGAGACGGTGACCGCGGGCATCGTCAGCGCGAAGGCACGCTCGATCGGCAACGGACCGTTCGACAACTTCATCCAGACCGACGCCTCGATCAATCCGGGCAACTCGGGTGGCGCGCTCATCGACATCGACGGCAAGGTCGTCGGCGTGAACAGCGCGATCTACAGCCGCAGCGGCGGCTCGATCGGCATCGGCTTCGCGATCCCGATCAACCTCGCGATGAAGATCGTCGAGCAGCTCCGCACCCACAAGCACGTGGTGCGCGGCTGGCTCGGCGTGACGATGCAGGACGTGACCCCCGAGCTCGCGCGCACGTTCGGCCTGCCGAGCGCGGAGGGTGCCCTCATCTCGAACATCTTCCGCGGCGGCCCCGCGCATCGCGCGGGCCTTCAGCGCGGCGACGTCGTCGTTCGCTTCGAGGGCCGGCCGGTCAAGAACTCGGGGGACCTCACCCGCTGGGCGTCGGAGGCGGCGGTCGGGAAGACGGTCAGTCTCGAAGTCGTTCGCGAGGGGCAACGTCAGACCGTGTCGCTGACGATCGCGGAGGCCAAGATCGACCAGGGCGCCTGACGCGCCGCGCTGATGGATGGCGGATTTCGCGATCGCAGAGCACATGGCACGAGCGAACGCGCTTCCGTAAGCTGTGGGCAGCGGAGGGAAGCCCAAAGTGTCCGAGCACGATCTCAGAATCCTCGATTCGACCATGCACTACGTGGAGCACGGCAGCGGTTCGCCGATCGTGTTCCTGCACGGCAATCCGACTTCGTCCTACCTGTGGCGGAACGTGATCCCGCGGCTGGAAGGCGAAGGCCGCTGCCTCGCGCCCGATCTGATCGGCATGGGCAAGTCGGGGAAGCCGGCGATCGACTACCGTTTCGTCGACCACGCCCGTTATCTCGACGCCTGGTTCGACGCGCTCGACCTCCGCGACGTGACGCTGGTCATTCACGACTGGGGCTCGGCGCTCGGCTTCCATTGGGCGCGGCGCCACGCCGATCGCGTGAACGGCATCGCGTTCATGGAAGCGATCGTGAAGCCCCTCACTTGGGACGAGTGGCCACCGGCGGCACGCGAGGTGTTCCGCGGCTTCCGCACGCCGGGAGTCGGCGAGTCGCTGATCTTCGACAAGAACACGTTCATCGAGCGCGTGCTGCCGGGCTCGATCGTCCGCAAGCTCACGAACGAGGAGATGGACGCCTACCGCGCGCCGTTCCTCGATCCGAAGACGAGGACGCCGATGTGGCGCTGGCCGAACCAGATCCCGCTCGACGGCGAGCCGGCCGAGGTGGTCGAGATCGTGCGCGCGTACGACGAATGGCTCGCGGCCAGTGACGTGCCGAAGCTGCTGCTCACGTTCGAGCCGGGTGCGATCCTCCGCGACGACCTCGCGGAGTGGTGCTGGAAGACGTTCCGGAATCTCGAGATCCGGAAGCCCGGGGTGGGCGGTCACTTCGTGCAGGAGGATCAGCCCGAGGCGATCGGCGACGCCGTCCGCGACTGGCGCCGCGCGTTTCGTGGCCCGCGCGCGTGAGGCGAGCCGGGTTCGCGGTCCCGCTGTTCTCGCTGCGCTCCGCGCGGGGCGGCGCGATCGGTGAGATCGACGACCTGATCCCGCTCGTCGATTGGGCGGCCGACCACGGCCTGTCCGTGATCGCGTTGCTGCCGCTCGGCGAGCTCGCGCCGGGCGAGTCGAGCCCGTACAACGCGCTCTCTTCGTTCGCGATCGACCCGCTGCTCGTCACGCCCGAGAGTTTGGACGAGCTCGCCGGCGAGTCGCTCCCCGATCGACCGCCGCACCCCTCCGCCGGCGTCGACCGCGAAGCCGCGCGGGCCTGGAAAGCCCCGCTGTTCGACGATGCCCATGCCCGCTTCCGTGCGCTCCTCGACCATCACCCGCGGCGCGCGGCGTTCGAGGAATTCCGCGGCGCGACGCCCTGGCTCGCGGACTATGCGCTGTTCCGCGCTCTGCTCGACGAGAACGGCGGACGCTGGTGGCGCGATTGGCCCGAGCCGATCCGCAAGCGCGACGGCCGCGCCATCGCGGCTGCCCGACGCCGGCTGCGGCCGCGAATCGAGCGTTGGGAGTATCTCCAGTTCGCGGCCGACTCGGCCTGGCGTCGCGTGCGCGCGCATGCGGCCGCCCGCGACGTGCTGCTGATGGGCGACCTGCCGTTCGCCCCGTCCGAGAACAGCGCCTGCGTGTGGTCGAATGCCGCGCTGTTCGATCCCGAGCGTTCCGTCGGCGCGCCGCCCGACGCCTTCAGCGAGACGGGGCAGCGCTGGGGCTTGCCCATGTACCGCTGGAGCGCGATGCGCGCGCAGAAGTGGCGCTGGTTCGGGAGCCGCGTGCGGCGCATGGCCGAGCTCTACGATCTCTTCCGCGTCGATCACGTGGTCGGGCTCTTCCGCACGTTCGGCTTCGCGGGAGCGAGCGCGGTCGGCTTCGACCCCGACGAAGAGCCGGCGCAGATCGCACAAGGTCGGGAGATCCTCGAGATGATGGTCGACGCCGGGCGCCCGGCGGTGCCCGTGGCCGAGGATCTCGGAGTGATCCCGGACTGGGTCATCGAGACGCTCGCCGAGCTCGACCTGCCCGGGCACAAGGTCCTTCGCTGGGTCGAGACACCGCCGGAGGACTATCCCGAGTGCTCGATGGCGACGACCGGAACGCACGATACGTCGTCGCTCGTCGCATGGTGGGCGGAGATCACGACGGAGGAGCGCGCCACGACGCTCGCGCTGCTCGGGATGGACGCCGCGGCGCCCGATCCCCCACTGTCCGAAAGCCTGCGGATGACCCTGATCGAGCGACTGTTCCGCTCCCCGTCACGGCTCGTCGTCCTCCCGGTCCAGGACTTTTTCGGCTGGCCCGATCGCATCAACACCCCGGCGACGGTCGGCCCGGAGAACTGGTCTTATCGGCTGCCCGTGGCGGTCGAGCACCTCGCCACCGATGCGGGCACCCGTCCGACGTCGGATCGGCTCGCACGATTGATTGACGCTGCCGGGCGATTGCGGAAAATTAAGCTGACCCATCGTGCGGAGCGCGCGCCCGCGGCGGCCCCGGCAAGCCGGTCCACGAGGATCGATTGATCCAACAGCTCTCGTTCTTGAAAGCCTGAACCATGAATTTTCTCGATTTCATCGCGCGCTCGAGCCCCGACTACGTCGAGTCGCTCTACGCGCAGTACAAGGCCGATCCCGCCTCGGTGGACGAGCGCTGGGCGCTCGTGTTCGCGGGGTACGAGTTCGCGGGTCGCAACGGCGCCCCGGCGAGCGACGGCGAGCCGCTCCGCGTGGAAGACCTGGTCGAGGCGTATCGCAACTTCGGCCACCTGATCGCCGACCTCGATCCGCTCGGCCACAGCCCGCGCTCGCATCCCTATCTCGAGCTCGAGCGCTTCGGCTTCGCCGAGAAGGACATGCCGCGCGCCGTGACCAGCGGCACGTTCTGCGGCCTCACCACGCCGCCGCTCTCCGAGCTGCTCGGAGCGCTGCGCGAGACCTATTGCGGCACGCTCGGCGTCGAAGTCGTCGACATCCGCGACAAGGAGCAGCTCGACTGGCTCGAGAACCACATGGAGTGCTCGCGGAACAAGCCCGAGCTCTCCCCCGAGGAGCGCTTGCGCGTGCTCGATCGCCTGATCGCGACCGAGACCTTCGAGCAGTTCCTGCAGACGAAGTACGTCGGCCAGAAGCGCTTCTCGCTGGAAGGCGGCGAAGCGCTGATCCCGCTCCTCGACACCATCATCGACGACGGCGCCCTGCTCGGCGTCCAGGAGATGGTGATGGGCATGCCGCACCGCGGGCGACTCAACGTGCTCGCGCACATCATGCGGAAGCCCTACGAGATGATCCTCTCGGAGTTCGAGGGCGTGTTCCTGCCCGCGGGCATCCAGGGCGACGGCGACGTGAAATACCACCTCGGCTACTCGCGCGACCACGTCGCGCGCGGCGGACAGAGCGTGCACCTCGCGCTGCTCTCGAACCCGAGCCACCTCGAAGCCATCGATCCGGTCGTCGAAGGCGTGGTGCGCGCGAAACAGAGCTACCACGGTGATCGCGAGCGTCGTCGCGTCGTGCCGGTGCTCATGCACGGCGACGCCTCGTTCACCGGCCAGGGCCTCGTCTACGAGACGCTCGCGCTCTCCGAGCTCGAGGGCTTCACCACCGGCGGCACGATCCACGTGATCGTCAACAACCAGATCGGCTTCACCGCGTCGCCGCACGAGTTCCGCTTCATGCGCTATCCGTCCGACCTCGCGTCGGTGATCCAGGCGCCGGTCTTCCACGCCAACGGCGACGACCCCGAGGCCGCGGTGCAGGCCGCGCGGCTCGCGATGGCGTTTCGCAATCAGTTCCGCGTCGACGTCGTGATCGACCTCGTCTGCTACCGGCGCTACGGTCACAACGAGCTCGACGATCCGACGTTCACGCAGCCGCTGATGTACCGGGAGATCCAGAAGCACCCGACGGTCGTCGCGCGCTATGCCGAGCGCCTGAAGGCCGAGGGCATCGTCGACGACAAGCGCATCGAGTCCGCGCGCGCCGAGATCAAGGGTACGCTCGAGGACGCGCTCAGCTACGCGCGCGACTTCATGCCGCGCCAGCAGGTGTTCGCGTTCGGCGGCGTGTGGAAGGGCTTCAACTGGGCGGGCTCGGACTGGACCGCCGATACGCGCGTCCCGGCCGAACGTCTGCTCGCGGCCAGCGATGCCCTGCGACGGTTCCCCGAGACCTTCACGCCGCATCCACGCATTCCGAAGCTCCTCGACGGCCGCTTCGAGATGGTGAAGAGCGGCACGGGCATCGACTGGGGCTCCGCCGAGACGCTCGCCTACGCGACGCTGCTCGTCGAGGGGACGCCCGTGCGCCTGACCGGCCAGGACGTCGGGCGCGGCACGTTCAGCCACCGGCACGCGATCCTGCACGACGCGAAGAGCGACGAGGTGTACGTGCCGCTGAACCACGTGGCGCCGGATCAGGCCGAGATCGAGATCGTCAACAGCCTGCTCAGCGAGGCCGCGGTGCTCGGCTTCGAGTGCGGCATGGCCGCGGCCGATCCTCGCCGCCTCGTCATCTGGGAGGCGCAGTTCGGCGACTTCGCGAACGAGGCGCAGGTCATCGTCGACCAGTTCGTGTCGAGCGCCGAGACCAAGTGGCAGCGCATGGGTGGCCTGGTGATGCTGCTGCCGCACGGCTACGAGGGCCAGGGCCCCGAGCATTCGAGCGCTCGCCTCGAGCGCTTCCTGCAGCTCTCGGCGGACCTCAACTGGCAGGTCGTGAACCTGACGACGCCGGCGCAGATCTTCCACGCGCTCCGTCGCCAGATCCACCGGAAGTTCCGCAAGCCCTTGGTGGTGATGAGCCCGAAGAGCCTGCTCCGCCATCCGCGCGCCGTGTCCACCCTGGACGAGCTCGCGAACGGCACGTTCGAGACCGTGCTCGACGACCCCGTGAAGCACGATCCGCAGAACGTGCAGCGCGTCCTCCTCTGCTCCGGAAAGATCTACTACGCGCTGGAGAAGGAGCGCGCGGAGCGCGAGCGCACGGACACGGCGATCCTCCGCATCGAGCAGCTCTACCCGTTCCCCGCGAAGGAGCTCGAGCGCCTGATCGCCCGCTACCCGGCATCGGCCGAGATCGTCTGGGTACAGGAAGAGCCACGAAACCAGGGTGCGTGGCAGTTCGTCGCGCCGCTGCTCACCCAGGTCGTCGGCGCGAGCCGCGCCCCGATCTACGTCGGCCGCGACGAAGCCGCGAGCCCCGCCACCGGCAACTACAAGATTCACCAGAGCGAGGAGATGTCGATCCTCGACGAGGCGCTGAAGCGGCCGAAGCCGCAGGCAACCCCGGCCCTCGCCAAGGACGATCGCGCGCGCCGGCCGAGCCGAGCCGCGAGCTAGCGAGAGCGGCGAGAGCACCGAACGAGGCGAACGGGAACAGCACGAAGCCTTTAGCGAGGCACGCCGCGTGCGAAGCGAAGCTTCGGGCGCGGCATGCCGACGGCCATCGGAGGAGCGCAGCCGCGAAGCGGCGAGCACCGAACGGGGCCTACGCGTCAGCATAAAAGTAGCAGGAAACCGAACGATGGCGGGCGAGGGGCGCAGCCCGGCCCCCGGAAAAGTCGGGAGCGAAGGGGTGGACAAATC